>JAABUW010000767.1_pt1 | contig 59749 bp, 112 predicted proteins | sample 5560081 | NCBI WGS metagenome assembly JAABUW01 (sample SAMN10711882, study PRJNA513363) | rock metagenome | isolation source: Antarctica rocks | place: Antarctica: Victoria Land, Knobhead sud | reverse complement strand
AGAGTCCCACACCCCGTGTTTGCCTGCTCGCTGGCGCTGTGCGCGCCAGAGACACTTGGCGTATTGAACACGACCTATCTACTGGAAAACGCTATCCAATCCCACTGTATTGTCTAGCATACAACAATGATCAACCCATTTGCAGCCTTTGCAGCAGTTCGCAAGCCTTGGCTCTGAACAGCCTAGCTGCAGTTTTGCCTTTGAGAGCCTTGGTGCCTCAAACCCTCAATGTCGGTTTTCTCCTGCAAGCTGCAGGCACCCCAGCGGCCATGCTCCTTCACTTGGATGCTGGCAATGTCGTCTGTGCAGTCTTGCTGGCCTCGAACCAACGCAGATAGATTCATAGATAGATAGATAGATACACCCGCCAGCCTCACTCAGGCTGTCAAGGCAACGCATATCTTGCTGGTTTACTCTTCCAAATTAATTTGTTCAGCAAATTAGTCCGTATAGATAGATGCTATCGCCGCGGTCACGGGGCCCCCCCGGGGGAGAGCATATTGGCATCTGCCGACCTAAATATGCTGCTATTTCAAGGGCGATTTCGTCAAGGCTGCTCAAGACATACTGCTGTCCAGTTATCTTTTTGCAAGCGAAGCTGCAACCAGGGGTGCATGGAAGTTGTCGCACGCACAGCAAAGAAAGGGCCGTCGAGCCAAATATCGGCGGGAGGAAAGTGACACGTGCAGACGCGCGATCATGTCTCGCACGACCTCCGCCACCAGCATGCGGATCGCGGTGCTTTTTGGGTTCATATTTTCACTAGTCTCGGCGGCGGCTGCGCTGCCTGCTTCCAGGCGCCAGGTTTGAATCCTCTCGAACTTTGGCCTTGGCTCCTCTTGGACCCGTCTTGCTGAACAGCTGCCGTCTCAAAATGAGTTTAGGCAAAACCTGATGACTCGCCTCGCAGATACACGTCTGAACTTGCACAACGCTCAACGCTGTGTCATATGCTCGCAGCTGAAGTATATCCCTGTGGTGACATCCAGCCAGCGGCCCGACCTCTTCACAGTGCCGAAGACGGTGCCGTTCAACAGGACTCTGTTTGGAGACAGGCTTGGTGAGCAGTGGCATATGGCATATGGCAATGACAAGTGGTTCAAGCAAGATCAACATTGATGTCATGCAGTGTGATCGTTTGCCACTGTGCAGTATACGGCTGAGCTGACTTCCTCACCCTGCGCCGCATGCAGGGTCGCCATCCCTGCCGCTTGATCACCCTCGTTTGGCCAGGAGCGTGTCCGGCGACACACCTGAGCAGGTGATGACGGTTCAGCGGACGGGTAAAAACCGAACTCGCGTCAGTGCACGCATGCCGATGCGCAACATGTTGTACAGCAGGAAATTTGCATTTTCAGACGCCAGCGCTCACAAGTGCAGCTGAAACTTCTGGTCTTGTCATCAGAGATGTCGATGCCTTGTGGCAGGTGCACATCACGTATGCGTCGCCTGCAGAGCTGCTGGTGGTCTGGACGACGGGCAATGCACAGACTGGCACAGACCTGACGCCGCTGGACCCCGCATCCGTCGGCTCGCAGGTGCTTGCTTGGGGACTCTTGCTGGTCTGCTTCCTGCTGTGCCACCTCGATGGCGCTGAGATTCACCATCATTCAGCCCGAGAGCTGGATGACTCGTGACATTGCAACTCACGTAATAATCCTGCAACGCAACCACACAAAGAATGGGTATTGAGACACACTGCCGCTTGCTGCGCAGGTGCGCTGGCGGCTGGCGTCTCCATCGGCTGCTGGGTGGCCGTTCAACTCAACAGGGACCACGCAGGTGATCGAAGCATGCTGTTGAGTTGCATCATTGGATATTGTCCTCGAGTATGAGAGATGACAGCCAGCATCTGGAAATCTGGAATTGGTGCTCAAGTATATATAGGGATTTCAGCCAGCATCTGGAATCTGAATTGGTGCTGAAAATGTTGCCGTCAGGAACATGCAGGTGTATAAACAGGATTACTATGGGCCCGGATACACCGGTGGCGCCTTTCCGGCTATCAACTACACATCGCCCATCATCCACCACGCCGTCATGACGCAGCTGCAGCCCAACACAACCTACCAGTACCAGGTCAACCGCTTTCTCCAGCTTCCCATCTCCAGCCCATCTCCAGCCGACTATTTTTCACATGTTTCCTTCCCCCATGGACCGCCAGCAGTCAGGAAGTCTCCACACTGCAGCAGTCCTCGACGAAAAGCCTCTGTCCACAGCAGCAGCGCAATGTGGGAACTAGCTACGAGAACTTACACGCAAATGAACCGCAGACGCGCTGCAGACTTGGATCAACGCTTGCTCTGACTGTGCCGCAGGTGGGTGACCCGGCAACCCAGGAGTGGAGCAAGGTTCACCAGACCACAACGCAGCCGCTGGTGGGTCCGAGCACCTTTCCCTACAGGGTCGGCCTGGTGGCGGATCTGGGGGACACCGGAAACTCATCCACAACAATGGACCACCTGGCCGCCTCTGACCCCAGCATCATCCTGCTGGTGAGCCATCTGAGCGCATACATGCGGGGCATGCAAGTGCTCATGGGCGGGGCATGCATGTGATGTCAGAGATGTTGCTATCTAGCACAGCCCGCTGGTGTGGCCCAAGGGCAAAGGTATCTGCCAGGCCAGGTATCTGCCAAATGCACCGCTCACCCATGTGACGTCGTGTCCAATTGTAGAATATGAATATGATGCCTCTGGCAGTGAGCTTCATTGAGATTGTCTGCGACCCATCTTGATCTGATGTGATATGCAGCTTCATGTCACAACAAGATTTGACACATTCCCGCAGATCGGAGATCTTGTCTATGCCGACGCTCATCTGTCGGTGCGGAGAGTGCCATGCGCCGTCAGACTTGACACTGCAAGCATCTGCATTGTCCCTGCATGCTGTAAAATCGTTTGCCATTGTAGCATGTGCGCCGCTCCAAACTGTGCTGCTGTAATCCTGCCCAACGTCAGGCAGCGGCGGCTTGACCTCCCGGGTGTGGCAGCGCAGAACGACAGAGATGTGACCTACGAAATCGAGGAGACCTATTTGCACAACATCACGAGCCAAGTCCGCTGGGACGGTGCGTCTAAACAAAACTAAGTGAAGGGCCTAAGCCGTCATACATGCTTAGCTTGCAGCTCACTCAACAGATTCACCCATGCAGAACAGCACAATGAAGGTGTTGCCACGCTGCAGTAGTGCTGACAAATACTGTCCCTGCTTATGCTGCAGCTTATGGTCGCTTCACAGAGCCGCTGTTCTCAAGGGTAAACGTCTGCGTCTCTTGTGCTCTCGCACATCAAGTGCTCTCGCACACCAGACACTGCGCTCTTGATCCTTGCACGGGTGCACAGGCGCAACATTTCATCGCATTATCAGCTTCTCGTCTTGCAATTTTTACACCAGTTTCCAACGCAATCCTGATGCAGGTGCCGATTCAGATGGTAGCCGGCAACCACGAGATTGAGGTCCAGTCTGACGGAACCCGCTTTGCGTCCTTCAAAGCGCGCTACCCGTCTCCCTACAGCCAGAGCGGCTCAACAAATCCCCTGTACTACAGCTTTGAGGTGTGTATATTTTCTCATGATTCCTTTGCCACCTCCATCTAGCAATGTGGCTGTGGTAGAACTTAGCTGCAGCCATGTGCATGGAGCGTAAACACGTCCAGCTGGTGGCTGTCTCTGTTTCAGCAGGCATTGGAATGCGGCTGCACTTATTGAGACGACACATAAACGATGCCTGAGGCCTTGCACTCGGCGATCACATATCCACTCATCGATGACTTGAGCGTTGGCGTTGCAGGCTGGACCCGCGCACTTCGTGTACCTCAACAGCTACATCCCCTACATGCCGGGAACGCCCCAGGTGCAAAGAAACGAGGCCCGATGTTGCGGATAATCCCTCTATTCCGACATGTCGCCAATGCTCGACACCGTACATAGAGTGCTATTGACCAGCATGCCTTACTGGTGAACAGCACTGATACAATTCTCTCGTTCACGTCCTGCTGCAGTACGCCTGGTTCGCCAACGACCTCGCCAACAACTTCGACCGCCAGCGCACGCCGTGGCTCATCGTCAGTGAGCTCCCCCAGCCCCACATGTGCCATGCACAGATGCGCGTGCAACCCCGCGTTGTGACGGCCAGCCTGCCGCAGAGCCTACTAGGCTCGGACAGTCTTCTATATGTATGGTGTGCCCTGCTCAGGGCATTCTGCTGCAGCTCTCCCTTGGCAATGATGACGGATGTGGAATTGGGGAGGCGCACAGTCACTGTGGCACATGTCACACAGCTTGCTGAGCCTCATTCTTGCTTGGACACTGCAGGTTTTCATGCGCCGTGGTACAACACCTATTTTTCTCATTATAAGGTGAGGCTGATATCTTTCATGCCAAAGCTATGATTTCCATAGAGCTCTGCTGTATGGAAAGCCTCCCGCTCATAGCTGCCCGCGTCTCTAGCCCCCATGTGAAGTCTGCACGGATTTACATCCTGGCATAGCCATAGCCAAGTACGAGCAGTGTTTATGTGTCTATTGCAGGAGAACGAGTGCATGCGGCAGGCTTACGAGTCGCTCTTCTTTCAGTACGGGGTGGACGTGTCGTACAGCGGCCACGTCCATGCGTACGAGCGCAGGTGATGCTCCAAACGTTTGACTTTTAGTAGGGCCGTCTTAGGAAGAATCGACACAGCTCACATACCTGTATTTCTTCATTTTGTGGGCATAACACTGCATCAATAGCGTGAGTGGTGGCACAATGGTTCAACGGTTTATTGAATTAAAATCTTCGCGCTGTGCAGCGAGCCGGTCTTCAACCACACGCTGAACGCCTGCGGCACAACATACATCACCATCGGAGACGGCGGTAACGCTGAGGAGTTGAACATTACCTTCGTACGTGGTTCTTCTTCTCTGATACAGGAGATATGGTGTTCAGTGGCGCTCGTTGGGAGCTGTGCATTATTATGGCATGCATGAGAATCGAGCTGTGCAAGGTGAGAAACTGTGAATGACATGAGCGAACACTTGGTTTTATATGACGGAGTCCGCTGCAGGTGAACACCACCATCTGCCCTCGCCCGGGCGTCGACACGCACAGATGGTGTGCTGCTTCACGAAATCCTGTGTATCGTCACACAGAACATCTGCTGGCTGGCATTTTCGCTTTCATCGTCGCCATTTGACATACGGTTCAAGGCTGACCGGCAGCAGGCTGCCGGGGTTGCTGGCGTTGGGAGCTGAAATGACCGCCACAAGTTGCCGTGCAGGTACCAGAGGGAGTTCTGCCCATCCTCTGAGGTGTTCAACGGTAACCGGTCCTTCTGCCCACCGGGCCAGCCTGACTGGAGCGCCTACAGGTGAGGGGTGTTTACATGAGTCTGAGCAGAACAACCAACGCTGAGGCCGGCACATTGCTGGTGCTGCGCCATCCCATGCAGACATCAGCTGAGATTCAGTTGCGCCCTCCTTTCAGCTACTGTAGCAGTGTCGTGCCTTCCTGTGCCGCTGAGACTCACTAGCCTGCAGACCTCCAACGAGTGACCATAATGCATACTGAGCCAACTGACTGAATCAAGTAATGCGCCTTTAGCGAATCAAGGTTGTTCACCTAGTAGGGGTCCTGTTCACCTAGTAGGGTTTCCGTGTCCGCGCAGGGAACCATCCTTCGGGCACGGCGTGCTGGAGCTGATCAACCAGACGCACGCGATGTGGGCCTGGAATCGCAACCAGGACGGCACCAGCCAGTACGCCGACACCATCTTCATCGAACGCCTCCTGGGCAGGTCAGCCCGTTACTTTGACGTGTTTTTCTTGCCACTGTGAAGCCGTCCATCTGCATTGACCAGACACTGCAGCGTAGCCTCAACGGCAGAGAATAATGTGCATGTAGCTGGCATTCACTGAATGAGACGCATTGAACTCCAGCTGGCCTGTCTGACAAGCGCAGAGACTGATCTGTCGTGAAAAGAGCTGTACAAATCTCGAGTTCTGGTCTGCAGCTGCCCCAACAAACGCGCAAGCCCTCCGCCTCTGGAAGCTGCCGAAAGGCACATCGGCACTGGGCAGCGGCCTTATCCGTATTACGCTCCAACACCAGCTCCAACATCGGCGCCGCTGTAAAGAACGATGCTGATAGTGGAATCTCGTGGGTCTGATGTTGCCCAGCCTGTGAGCATGCTGCCGTGTTCTTATTTGCATGTGCCACGTGGCGCTTTGCGCGCTTGGCGCTAATGCCCGCAGCAACGACAGCTGACAGTTGACAATGACAGATTGAAACACGAGGTATCCCTCATCACGCAGGCCATCTGCTACACTTGCACGTTGGCACAACACATTTCGTCATCCCCTTTCCCCTCAAATCGCCAGTGTACACACTACATGTTTTTGATAAACACAGACGTGTAAACATGCCCGCGAGGGGCAGCCTGCCAGATGAGGGATCGCCAGGGAGGTTTCTGACGCCATAAAGTTCGCGTCCGCCTGACTACCCGCCGACGCCGGATACCGCCGTAGCTTTGGTATGGTTCCGCCGGCTAAAGACGCATAGCCCAGCAACGATTTGGAACCCCCGCGAATTCTGGCTGTCACATGGGCGCAACTTCCCCGCCGTCACCAACAGCTTCGCCATGTTCAGCACTTTAAAACAGCCACCTACACACCGTGGCACGATTCACACCGTGCATTGAGGGCGCGTTATTAAAGTCACAGCAGTGAGACCGCCGGCGGCGGCCGCAGTGTGCCCGGGGCCGCCAGTACGCCCACAGCCGCCAGCACTGGCGCCCCGCACTACTGACGTCCAGAAGCGAATAATTCGCAAGACCGCGGCCGCGCCTGCGAAGGGCAGCAGCAGCGGCCGGCAGGGCGCCATGACAGGCAACGGAGCCGAAGATGCCGTCAAGGTACAGGCAAATATTTCTGCCGTCTTCTCAAATGCTGACAAGCCCGGAACACATGGTTGGCAGGGCACAGGAAGACAGTTTCGTGCGCGAGCTCACGAGACACCATTCTATCTTTTATTCAACCATACAACCTTACCAGTGGCCCTGACCCCAGCCCGACCACCTGGCCGCTGCGGATGTAACTTCCATTAGTAATGGTCGACTGCTAGCTCCGCAGCGACTCTGCACTCCCATCCATGCACATGGCCTTGCAGCTCTTACATCATCGGCGGGGTTCCTCATTGACTTGGGCTTCTCGGCGACTTCCCAAGCGGATCCCCTGCTTTCATGTGCAATCATGTACAATCATGTATGATCATGCTGCACTTCCAGACTGGGACCAGTTGTGTGACATGTGCGCAGGCTGCACATCCGCCTGAATCTGCTGCCTGGCAAGGCGGAAATCCTCCAGCCTGCTGCTGAACCATCAGCGCTGCAGCCCGGCACCCAGTCCGACGACGGCCAGAACACGTTAGACATAGACGTGGAAGACTGAATGGCTCGAGTTGCATGACCGAATGAGTGCACGCGAGATAAACCGCCAGCAGCCATGTCGTATTTGCGTGCCACGCCACAGGCAGCGCTTCGTCTTCGCAGAGAGGCTTCCGGCAGCTTGAATATGATATCTGGTCCACCTAATGCTGTTGCGGCGGGGTGAAGTAAGCTTGTACTGTGACCCAAGGGTGATTTACCAGATTCACACGGAAAAGCGACGCTGATATTGCACGCCAAATGCGACGAGATGGAATTCACGCTGCAAGCTGGAAGTTGAACTCTGGCTGACCACTTTTTGTTTACAATTGAACAACAATGGAAAAGTTAAAAGAAAACAAGGAACACTTGCAAGCAGTTGGAACTCGCATGTGCGCAAAACGTCATGCTTCGCCGTCCTCAGTGCACCAAACGCTGCCGTCAGCCGCTGTACAGCGGTGATACATGTATCGTAATTATACAAATGCCAGATGCCCCATCCTTTCGCAATCGAAGAGATACGGCCCACTTTGGCGGCTTTATGTGAACTGATCAAACTTGTTTTGCGTGTCCTGAAATTGCATCGACTTGTTGAGCATGGGGCCCTCAGGATGACATAAATTATGCTCATGGCTTCTGAACCTTTACCACCTCCCCCGTCCCACACCATGCGCCCGCCTAGGCTGCCGCCGCTGACATGATGACCGCCATCGGCCGGGCGGACCTTTTTACCTTTGCGTCCGCAAACTTTGCACGCCGCGGCGGCCGCCTGGTGCCGGCAGGCGCACGTGAGCCTGTCCGCGCAGGCGGCATGTGCACGCCAGGTGTTTCAGATCCTGCGGCCGCTGGGGTGCTCGTCGATGCCAGGCAGCTGCCTGGCACAGGTGTCACCGCGGCTGAGCCTGCGAAATCATAAAAGTTGAATCTGGTTCCGCCAAGACGGGTGGTGACGCCTTTACTGAACAGCCCAGAACACCAGGTTCGTCATCACCCCACATTCTTGCCATGGTGAGCAAAAGCGGCCATGTGCCAGACTACATGTCATGTCAGCACCCAGCAAAATAGCTCATCTGCATGCGCACGAAACACATCACGCCACTCAAGACGCACCTTGTTGCGCCTTCATTACGAGCTGCCGCTCGAGGGCAGCGGTGGTGGGCCGCCCGGCGGCGATGGCAAGTGCCTCAGCGCAGAGGAAGGCGGAAGGGTGCGCGTCGAAGGCGCAGATGTTCATGGTTGCAAACTGCGCCGGCGTCAGCACCCCGGCCCAGACCGAGTGCACTGTCTGCGCAGGGTCATAGGCGTGCACATCAGGGCGCTGTCGTGGCGCGCATCAGTGCAGTCAACCTGATGACAGAATGCAGCGGAAAGCAGGAGCATGCAGAGGAGACGACAGCCTGCAGCGGTGGCTTCGCCCTTCCCTCTGCCACGCTTTATTCTGCCAGCTGACGGAGCCAACACACCGCCAGCACAGACATCACAAGCTTGACACAAAAAACCTTAGCGGGTCCGCAACATGCTCTCGCACCCGCAAAAATGCTGAATGCTGCTGGATGAGCGACTCGCGGATGCTGTTGATGACGTCCGCCAGCCCCCCGGGCACAAATGTGAAGTTCTCCGCCGCATCCGCCGCCGTGCTGGCGCCGTCCAGAGGCACCAGGAGGGGGGCTGCCGTCTGCGGTGGCGACACGCAACGGTTGTCTGCAAGCTGTTGGTGCTCATCCTCTTCACTACAGCCTGCTGTGCATCTGCCGGCAAGACGGCAGCGCAGAAGCCGTCGCCGCTGCTTCTGTGACGGAGGCGACAAAATGCATGGCATGATGCTGGCGTGCAAGCTGGAGAGTGTGAGCAGAGGTAGAGTATCAAGGTTTGGGCTGCACCTGCTGCAGGCTGGCCTCCAGCGCGCGGCGCCCGGCCGCCAGCGTGCACACATGGGACAAATGGTCGTCCCGCAGCCCGATGATTGCGGCCTTCTGCTCGGGTTTCAGCCCGGCGCCGTCGATTACCTGCAGAGTTAGGGCTTGCTGTACTCCAGAAGGTGAGACACGTGCTGAGAGCAAATGAGAGACTGTGCAAAGCGCTGGACTCAGGTGCAAGTTGTCATGGGGCTTATTGTCCATAGTCTGCTCTGAGGGAGCAGCAGGCAGAGGTGCAGAAGCTGGTTTAAGGCGCTGTGTCGATTCGACACCTCAAATGCGTGAGGATAGCACGAAACGAGTCAGCATTCCTCTCGCTATGCACTGCCCGCACCTGCCACCAGAAGTCGTCGACGCTGCTGCTCCGTGCTGCTGCCGCTGCTTTCGCAACAGCATCGGCCGCATGCGGCTCGGCCGCCGGCGTCATGTTCGGAAACGCAACAAGTACCGCAATCTTCAGATTGATGTACTCGAAGACGAGCTGTGCCTGCAGCCAAAGTAGAAAGGACTTTTGATTCGATGACACATGTTGTCAACGACTCGGCTGCTGGGCTGGAAGGAAATCCAGCTGCAAACTGTGCAGCATTCCCTGGACTGACAGCCAAGTCCGGTGGTCTGACCTCTACACACGCATTGCAATGTTCAGGTGGGAACAAAAGAATCAGACCAGAGAACAAGACAGAGTTCCTACCAGGCGGGATGCTGTCGAGCTGTCGCCGCGGGCAGCCGCCTCGGCACCCACAGCCCCCTCGGCAGCAGAGCCGTCGACGCCACTGCGCAGCAGGCACAGGCAGGCCGCCATGGCCTCGGTATACTCGCGCCACAGGGCCGCCAGCTCCTGCTTCGGGGCTGCAGCCAGCTGCAACGGAATGCATTGTCGGAAATCAGTATGGCAGACTCTTTTCCGACGTTGTTGATCCAATGCTATCAAATTGCTGACCAAAATCCGCTGGCAAAGCCGGCTCACAGGGTGCATCCACATTTGACAGCAAGAAGAAGCAGAGTGGCACACCATGGGCAGACTCGATCAGTGAGAGCGTTTGTAGGGATTGGGTCAGACAGTGCACGAGCAAACAGGAGAGGACCACTGAACGTCAATGGCACCTGCGCAAGGTTGGTGGTGAGCGGCGGGCCCGGCCGCACAGATATGACCAGCTCCCTGGTCATATCTGCGAGCCCCAGCTCCGCTGCCAGGCGATCCTGCGGCCATTCACGCAGCGCTTCCTCCGGGAGCAGACACGTCCCCACCAGCAACCACCAGAGGCCACAGTATGCAGCCGCAAAAGCACAGGCAGTGTTCAACCAACATCTTGGACAATGTCAGAAGGTGTTCTGCAGCGCAATCTGCCAGGGCAGGAAAGCTGTGCCACCTTACTTTACTATGCTCAACCTGTCGCAGCAAAGAGGGAGGATGCACATGCAAATTCGAACTTTGGCAGCAACTGACCTGCGCCACGGCATTCAGCCACCACGCGGCCGGCTGCCCCTCCGCGCCGCCGCCGGCGAGCTGCATGGCGAGCTGTTCACGCGCCAGCAGCGGCGCCGCCCGTGCCTCGGCGAGCGCCGCCGCCACCGCCTGCTGCTCCGGCACTGCCGCCGCCGTCGCCGTCTGCTGCTCCAACAGCGTGATGCGGCTCCTCAGCACGTTCTGCGGCGCAACATTGTCATGCCGTAAGTCAGCTGCTTGTCTCAGTCTTGATGCTGGTGCGGGTACGTCAAAGACGAGGTCCAGTGGCTGCCGCCCCTGTCTCTGTCGCTGCTGGCCAGACTGTGCCAGTGCTAGGGATTCATTCAAAACTGGTCAGTGGTGCTCACCGTTGCCAGCTGTGTCTGCTGCAGCTGCTTTTCCAGCACTGCGGTCTCCAGAGCAGCCCGCAGCTCCCGTTCCTGCGACACCTTGGACTGCCATATATCACGCGCATTTGTAGCCAGTCCATTGCATTCACTCCTGTCGAGCGGCAAGAGCGATTAAACAGCGATATGGAGTAGCACACATGAGACGCGGCAGAACTGCCAAGTGACAATTATGGAGACATGAATGAGCCAAGCCTGCCAGCATAAATCATTGACATTGCTCGGCAATAGTTCCTTGGCAATGCGATGGTGCTTTATGTTGAATGTGTTTCGCATGCAATGGCGACGAGAAACACCTTGCGCCGATCCCGCCAGCGCTGCTGCGCGGCCCTGTTGGTCTCGCGTTTGTGGACCAGGCGCATCGCCCTCACAGATGGGCCGGCGCAGCTGCCTCTGCCGCTAGCACTGCCGCCGCCCCGTTGGCCAGAGGACTGCCGCGCTGCCGCCTGCACAGCATGCACACGTCCACTGACCAGCGGCTGGCTTGTTTGCACGTGCACTACTTTCTGATGTGGGATGGGAAGGACGGCGGGAACGGCACAGCCATCATGAGCAAACCGCTGGCACGCAGCCCACCACACCTGACTGCGAGTCATGCCAGCTCATGCAATCTTCATACCTGTGCTGTACGCAGGGTGGAGTGCTTGGGCGGCACGTTGGCCACGCCGCCATCGCCGCCGCTCCAGGCGCCAGCCTGGCAGACCATGACGCCGCCGCTGCTGTCCATGGAGTCACTCCGAAAGGCGCCCACCGCCGCCGTGGGCGAGGCGCCGGCGGATGCAGGCCACACCTGGACGCGCTTCTCCTGCCGGCACCACGTGCTATCGGAGAGGTCGGACAGTACCGGGCTCGCCTGCTCACACACGTGCACACGGTCAGGCTGAAGGCGCCGCGTGCTATCTTGTAGCAAACAAGAGCATATTCTGGCTGCGATCGATCGCCAGTCACGCCCGAGGGCGCGCCGCGAGAAGCACTGCGGAGCGTCAGACACGTTCCAAGCATATATGTGCACAGCCAAGGAGGTCTTACCATGCAGCCCTCATCGGGTTCCACCTTGGTCTTGAAAATGTCGAATTTTATAAGTGGGCACTCGTCTGCGCCGACGCGAGGCGGGCAGCACGGTTCTAGCAGCAGTGCATCCCAGTCGACCTCCGCTGCCAGTGAGTCATCCATGCCGTCACCTGTTGCAGAAATGCCAGCGCTTCCCGCTACACTCAAACTTATTGAGAATGCAGCAGGAGACGATATAATTCGGCTGGATATGAGACAGCTGCGGAACAGGACGATTCAGCGCCGAGATGTCTGTAAAGATTCAACTTGGGTACGACAGCTGTGCCAGCTCACAGGAAGCGCTGCAAAGCCTTCGCTGGACACAGCGGGGAGCGATCGAATGAACGAATGCGGATGGTGTGTGCAATTTCAGGAGAACTCTGCAACAGGCAGAAGAAATGGCCGTTTCCCGTGTAGGAGGAACACTTTTTTGCGGTCGAAACACGGAATCAAGACCTTCCGCGACTGGTGCACCAGTTGGAGCAGCAACCGAACCCTATAACGGAAGCATCCCATTCACTTGTCGCCCTCTCCTCTTCCATGAAGACTGTCTCCGGTCTCTTGTCTGGCTGGTGTCTGTGTGAATCAGACGTGCTGAACATGCCTACTGCCCACCTTAGGAAGGCCGTCGTTGCACGGATGGTGGGCGTCATGCCGAGCGGAAGTGCGAAATGCGCAACGCTGACATGCTACAGAGTAGGTTGCAAGACTCGAGACCCCACTCGCCGGCGTCGCTTCTAGTTTCGACACCCACCCCGTACTTGTTGGCGACACGCGCTCGGGCTCTCGCGCGCTCTGCCGATAGCATTGGATGCATGTCGCAGCCTCCTGGCACCACCGCCGCCGCACCCCATGGCAACCGCCGCTCCCGGTGGCCGCCGCTGCTTCCCGCAGCTCCCAGAGTATGCATCACTCCGAGACGAGCTCCTCGCCGGCGGCGATGTCCCGCTTAGCGTAGAACACCAGGCGGTGCTCCACCGCCACGGCCGCAACGTTGGCGTCGCTCGTTGACCGCCGCATGAGCCTGCGGCACGTGCACGTGCAGGGCGTCACAGCGGGACTTTCGTCCTTCGAGGCTCAAGCGCTGTATACAGGTCACCACGGTCAGGAACACAAATGCACAACTGCTGCAGGGTGCACAGGGCGCCGCGCACACCTGGCGATGTTGCCGGTGGCGCTGGCGTCGATGGCTGTGGGCATGCCCGCCGGCGCCGGCGTGCAGTCGCCGCGCAGGCTGCGCACGAAGGGCGACGCCGCCACCGCTGCTGGCTGCGCGCCACACACGTAGTCGCCTGAGCGGCATGGGGCAGGATGTCAGACATTGCGTTCCCCGGCTTATGGATGAGTCATGTTACGCCTCTCAGAGTGACTGCTGTCCGCTGGCAAGCCGGCAGACCTAGCTACAGGCAGGCATGGCATTCCTAGCCTCGATCATGCCGCTCCAGATGCAGTGGTTGGACTGAATCCCAAGTGGGCAGGAATCTCAGCTGGGCAGGGACCGTCAAAAGGCGCCTTTGCGGCAGACTTGGGTTGCAGTACGAGCAGCGTGAGAGGTGCTCATTCACCGGTGAACTCGAAGAGGAAGTCATCAAAAGCCTTGACGGGCTCCAGCAGCTGCACCCTGCTGCGGCTGCCGGCGCCGGCGCCCGTCATGCAGCCCCACACGTCGAACTGCGCGCCCTGCTGCACGGCGCCAACAACTCAGAGGTCTGCGATGCTGAGCATTTTCAGACGATGACCTGGTATGATGTATGGGTCGACAAGCAGGTATGAACACGAAGGAGCGCTGCTGTCCTCAGCCTGATGCGGGGCCGGATGCAGGCAGCGTTTCCGGAGGCGGGGAGCCTGTGGCTTGCTGCGGCCGTAGCGCTCAGAGCGTTCCAAGGAGCGACCTCGTGTGCAGGCTCCCGTGCCTGCTCTGAGGTGAAAAGCGGCCATAAACCTAAGCCGAGACGGAGTCCACTCACTTGGAGAACGGCCCGCAGGCTGCCGCGCCTGGTCGACGCACCGTCTGCCGGCGGCGGCGCCCCCACAGCCGGTGTGGGCCCAAGCAGCGCCGCGGCAGCCGCCGCCATCGTCGCCTTGCGCGCCACCAAGGGCAAGGGTCAGTCAAGGCCCCTCAGTGAGAAACGCCCTGGCTCATGCACGAGCGTGACGCGCCTCTCAGAATGGGCTGCAGACATGATACATTTGTCGAGTTGTGCAGGCACAGCAGGCCACACTCTTAAATGCTCAGTGGGTGGTCCTGAGCCCAAGCTGGAATTAGTAGCCCCAGAACATGGTGGTGCTTGCGTGAAAAGAGCAATGAAGACGCACTTTGACCATCCCTGACATGTTGTTGAGATCGCGTAGCACCATGCATCTGTGAACATGTGCTCCGAACGAGTTTGACAATGTAGGGGCAAAGTTGTGCACCCGTAGAAAGAAATCCTTGCCGCCCGCAGTCATCTTGAAGACCGGCCAGTCTGGTTCGTTCCCCGACCAGTCCTGCGCGCAATTGCGTTGATTTCCTCGCCTGACTGCAGCCACATGATGCGCTGAGCTGATGCACAGTTGATTGTCTTGCAGCAATGCAAAGAACCCAGAGCGCGCAGCTGCAACCATGCATCCAGGGTTTTGAGCTGGCAGCTTTTTGTGCTGCCAGGCAAGTGTCCTTGCAGCTCAGGCTGGGCACTTAGGCTCCACCGCCAGTCAGAACGCATTGTAAAAAGTGCCGGTGGACAATGTCAGAAGGCGCGCCTGTTCCAGTCCCTGTGCAGCGCCGCTCGGAATGAAGAGCCGGTATGTGTCCTTTGCGACCACCTCGACCGGCCCGGCGGCAGTGGGTGCAGTCTCCTGCGCTGGCGTCGGCACAGACGCTGGGCTCGCTGTTTCGTTGCCGCCGCGGGCGTTGGCGCAGGTGTCCGGTGATGGCTGAGAAGCCGCCGCCGGTGGCACCGCATCGCCGCCGCCGCCGATGCCGCTGCTGCTGCCAAACTGCTGCGCTGCATTGCTGGGATGGGGTGGAGACGCCTGCGCCGATGTGCCCGCCGGTGCTGCCGCCACGGCTGTTGCAGCGGGGCCGGGCTTCATCTCCATCGCTGCGGCTGCCGGCGCATTGGCTGTGGCGCGCTGCGCTACCGCCGCATGTTCCCTTGCTAAGCTAGGAGGAGCTAGGAGGAGCGGAGTTTCCAGGCTGCAGGGCGCTGCCTGCTGTGCCGGAGGCTGCTGCGCTGCCTGTAACTGCAGCATATTCAGCCTCGGGTCGCGCGTGGGCGGCACGCGTGGCACTGCACCAGCCTGAGCTTGCACCAGCACGCTGTGATGGTGCGACCGAGGGCCAAGTGGCATTACAGCCTCTGGTGCGTGCAGCACTTCAGGCTGTGGACTTGCGCTGCATCACGCGCCGCCGGGCTGCCCTCTATATCGTTGCCACTTTTTCGATTCATACTGCAGGTTTGACTCAACGCCGATGCTGGAGGCGCCGCATCAAGAGAGCAACAAGGATGTTGCAAATGCTAAGGTCTGGCTTCAGGTCGAGCTGTCGAATGGCTGCAACTTGCCGAGAACGCAAGAGAGTGATGCAAATGCTTGCAGCGGAACGGTGAATGTGGCAACCTATGCAGCTTCAGTCCGAGTTTCGTTTTGCATACCGGAGGTTCACAGCTCCAACACGTAACCAGCCAGCCAAAACAAAACTTTTAGCGGCTCAGGGCATCGATACCTTGATAAGGCGTCGCTATGTAGCAGATGTCGTATTTGCTGTTGGCGCCAGATTGGCGCATGATGAAGATGCCTGACCCGGCCGGCCGGCTGCCTGCGTCCACTGGATGAGTCATGCGAGGTGCAGCAACGATTGTGCGCAGCCCTGACCCGCAGTTGCTCTGCAATGTACTCGACTAGACGTCATTGACATTATGTGAGAGCTGCGCGGTGTCTCGGCGGCTTCCAGCGCAGACACTGCGGTGTGCGGCGCGCCGCAGCATGGGCATCTACACTCTGTCTGCGCAAAATTCTTCACGGGGTATCTGGCTGAGGCAATTTGTCGTTTCTGTCATACACGATGAAGTTTGCCTGCGTAAAACAGGTTTGACCCTGTCACACAAATGCCTTCCACTGCCGTGGCATCGCCTCCGGCTCTGAAAAGCTGAACACAGATCGAACTTGCATGTAGCAGAACCTGAATGTTGATAGCTGAACATGTCAGACGATAGTCGAGTAGCCCAGGATCAGTAAACGTTGTTGACAAAAGGCGCTAGGTCCCCGGTGTTGTGCATAACAGATGATACAATATTGTGCTCCTGAGCCACCGGCCTTGCCACCAGCGACCCTCTGTCCCCGAATGCCTGAAGCGCACCATCATGGCAAGCGCAGAAAGCTCCCTTTGCAATCTTCTGTGTGCTAATGTACAAGATTCGAGGACCCGCCGGACTGGCGCAGTGTTTGCACGCGACCCGTAGCCGCAGCGCACCAATCTGCACGCAGAATACCGTGACATCTGGTACTCCTTGATGTGCCTGGCTGCTTGACCGGCAAAGGCAGAAAGGTCGAAAGTCGCGTGCAACCGTCGACGATTGCGCGAAGCTCATCGTGCTTTCGACACCCGATCCATGGGACACCCAGCACGAATGGGCAGCTGTGTATTGCCACCCACCGGGAGACGTTGGACACGTGGGTGATGTTAATGCCCGCTGGGTACCCCACGTGTGCGCCTGCCGGCGGGTGTGATGGCGTGCACGAGCCCATCAGGCTCCCCACCGGCGGTGTCCATGCGGTCCACATTCTCGCCTGCAGCGGCAACAGAGGGGGTTTGACTCAAGGTCCGGCAACAGAGGGGGTCTGACTCAAGGTCCATGCTCGGCACCGCTCAGGCACCTGGCACGTGAATCCGAGGAAGGCAGTCAAATTCTCGTTTTCAGGCCGGTCTCATGACTCTGGTTTGATGTGTGCACACGTCCATGCATGGCGTTGCCGGTGGTCATGCTTCCGCAGCCGGGAAGCCTCTTCAACACTACACTTTCGAGTCAAAACAGTTTCTGACTCACCCACAGCCTCAAACAGGAATACAGAGTGGGAGATGTCCTCGAGCGCCTGCACTTGCCATTGCCCGCTGCCCGCCTCTTTGCAGGCCCGGAGGGAGAACTGCGCCCCACCCTGCAGCAATGCGTCAGCAGATGTGAGGAGCGAGCACGCAGTGCAGAAATCGAAGTCGAACCTTGCAGTGGTACAAGCCAGCCACAGACTTGGCCACCTGTTACGGCAAGGCTGTGCATGACGCTGTGGCGTGCCGAATCTGTGCTGCTTTGCTCTCAAAGTGACTGTTCATTCGCTTCAAATGTCTGCTTGTCAAATTGGCAAATGAGCTTTGAGAGGAAAACTTGGGTGCAGCGTCCTGGCATCTCCAGCGGAAATGCACAGACTGGTGGTGCAGACATTAGGACACTTTCGCCTTAGTGCTGGCGGCTGCAGGGTTGCAGATGCGCAGGCGCCCCGACCCCAGGTCGCCTGTCAGCTGCACCCAGTCGCCGGGCTGCACGTCCAGCTTGTGGTGCAGCTCGGCCCAGCCTCCGCAGACTCTGAAGGCCGCCGTGTCGCCTTTGTTGGTGCGGCAGTTGACCCTGACGTCCAGGTCTAGGTCTGCGGCGGTGAAGATGGCGTGATCAGGCAGCCAGCTGGAGCTCAGCAGCAACTCTGCTTCTGCTTTGGGGATGGTCAGCGAATGCATGCGCTCGCCCTTGCCGCGGCGACAACCGTCACTTTGGGTGGGTCCGTGCTGCAGTCGCAAGCAGTGCAGCTCCCTGCCTCGTCGGTCCCTCAAATTTCAGTTAGGTTGATCACTGCATGCTGCGGGAGCTGTCGCAATCGATCAAGCCTTGCCCGGAATAAATTCATGCAGAGGATAAGGTTTCAGATCGCCTCTTCGCAGGGCCCCTCTTCAGCTACAGGTCACAGAGAGTGCTACCACAACGCTGTAGTGAATTGCAGCGAAGACGGCCCTCTTGCGAAAGAGCTTTCCTTTGGAAGCTCACGTGACTGCACATGTTGCATTTCCCGTGCATGCAACCCGGGGAACGAGCTGCAGAAGCAGCAATCATTCGTGCAGTTTCAGTCGATACTACCTCGAGAACTCTACGATCCTGAGACATGAGCCCAGGGCAGTTCTGTCTTGGCTAATTTCAACGTTCAACATGCGCCCGGGTGCTGAAGCCAGGCGATTCCCGATCCTAGCCGTTGCTGCTGTCGGCTCAATTTTCTTAGCATTGGTGCTGCTGTTCAGCTTTCACAAGCCAAGCCAGTCAGCGGTCGTCGCAGGTGAGCGTGATCTGCAGCTCCCTTGATCAGTGGGTTTGATCTGCAGTCGAAGGAGCAGTGTCCGTTTTCCCATGTGCGTCCTGGCAGTGAACTCATGTCAGCTGCATCCGATGAATACAGGAGTGCGGCGGCATGCGGCATACCCGCGATCCCTGGGTCCCGACCGCGCGGCATGCAGCCTCAAATTCCTGGGCTACGAGCCCAGCGAGTGGGAGGCGCGGTGGCAGGACCAGGCGGAGACGCTGCAGACCAGGGCGTGCGCCACCATGCTCGAGGACCGCGACCTCGTGGATGCCTGGATGGCGCCGATGAACGAATCATTCGCCGCAGGCACCGCCGCGGCGGAGCTGCCAGCCATGCAGGACGACGAGGTGGGTGTCCGCGACGTTGTGGAGACACCAGCAGTGGAGTTGGAAACGACCTTTCGCCTGAGTAGCCATGCGCACTACGGCACATGCAGGTGTTTTCGCACTTTCGCCACCGCGACAGCTGCACGGGGCGCGAGGTGCGAACGCCCATCGAGCCGCTGGTGGGCACGCTGCGCCACCCTGCAGTGAACGAGGAGTGCGGCCGCCCCGACCGCCCGGACCTCACCGTCGTGGCGCACGACAGGCCGAGCAGCGTGCGGGGGTGCGCGTCCGGGCGCTGGAACTGCAGCGAGCCCTTCGGCAAGCTCCACATCGAGAACAAGGGGTGGGTCAGAATGGTTCTGTTTTCTGTTTTGCGGTAATCTGTTGGCAGGGTCGCCGTGTGTCTGCTGCAGATGAGCCCGCCAAGCGCCCGCGTGGCGCGAGGCACTCAACCTCGTGCTGGGTTGTGTGACCTGGTGCCTCGTCGCCCTGTGTTCCGCCATTTCGTTGCCACTTTACATCCTTGCATCCTGTGAAGCAGTCTCGTGCCCAGAAAAATGACATGCCCAAGCGACCCATCTTTCTGTCCAACCACAATTTGTACTCTCTTCCAGGTACATGGTCATCCAGCCGCTGCCGGCGGCCGACATAGCGCGGCTGTACCCCGGACGCAAGTACCTGTTCGACCTCGGCACCGGTCGCTTCAACAGCGGCAGCCTGCCGTGGTTCATTGAGACCTTCGAGGCGAAGGGCATCGTCTTTGACGAAATCTTTGGTGCGCGCTGTGGGAGGGTATGCGTCTGACGACACGGGGTGTGTTGACATGTGACTCCAGGGGTTACGCACACGCCACACCCTCGCTTTATGCTGGAAACTCACGTTCAGGCCCTTATCAAGTGCTCTCATGTATCTGACATGGAGGGAGCTTTCTGTTGACAGGGTTTTTGTGTTCTGTTGACCTGATGGCTGATGCATTTGCGCTCTGCGCTACAGGGTGGGAGTTGACAACCACTCCCGCAACGATGTACTGGAAGATGATTCCGGCCGACCTCAGGTGGGCTTCCATGCAAAACCGGTGCAGCAATCACCTGGTGCAGCATCACATTGTCGTGTGGTGGCAGCAGCATCAATTCACATGATAGCGCCTGTTGGCTCAGCCTTGCCTGCCAGCACAACCCGCCCCAGAAGTGCTGCTGAGCGGTGTCTTCAACCCTTTCCTCTTGCCATCAACGAGGTACAAACTCCATTGGTATAACGTTGGCGTCGGTGTCGAAGAAGAAGACCCCGCCAACCCGCTCAACATCGTCCGCACAATCTACAAGCCAGGCGCGTCCCTGGTCAATGGTTTGAACCAAAGAAAACAAAATAACGAATTCGTTTTTTTGTTTTCTTTGGTTCAAAGTTTTCATGTAGTGAATCAGTCTTGCATCCAGATCGCGGTAATCACGTGGAATTCATATAGCACCATGCTCTCCATCACAGATCGCGGCCCGTCCTGTCACATCCCTCACCCAGCTGCAGCCACGGCGTCACAATTTGATGGCGCCACCTCCGCCCATGTGCAGGCGACTACATAGTGTTCAAGCTGGACATAGACAACGAGCCGATTGAGCAGGCCCTCATGGCGCAGCTGGACGCCGACACGGCGTCCAAGATCGCAGAGCTCTTCTTCGAGCAGCACTTCGACATCCCGGAGATGCGGGTCTACTTTCACAGCAGCAAGGGGGCCACAAAGCTGCCGCAGGTGCTGGACATGTTTCACAAGTTCCGAAGCCTAGGCTCCAGGTTGCATTATTGGCCCTGACTTGAGCTTCGACAAGATAGAAAGGCAATGGGAGATCATTGTGCAAGTTAGCGAATCGTTGTGTATTTCTATTATGGCGGAGTGCGCCGCCGCTCATTGGCTGACCATAGGCTCGCCTAGATTGTTGATGCCCACCGCCTTGAAGCCTGATCAGGGGCGCTGTGTGTGATCAGAATCGTGAGAAACATCTACTTGGGAGTAGTCTGGCAGGACGCTCAGTTGCTGCACGAAGTCCTTCGATGTAGATGTGTAGGCTTGTCTCGACCCTGCTGCCGCTATGCCGAATGTGTGGTAATCAGGATATTATTCCAGCACCCTCATGTCACCGACTCGCATCACGAGAGAGCAAACGTGCAGTAAACGTCTGTTGTCCTCGCTGTCATAAGGAAGGAAAGCCGGACTGGAACCACTGACCTAGCGCGACAGTTAGACCCTGACCGTCCCCATGATGAGGACGCGCATCAGCTGCGCAAGCAGGCTCATGCCAGCGGCAGCGTCACGACTTCCACCCAATGCGTGCTGCCTCAATGTTATGTAGGCCCGCTTTGGCCCGCAGCGACGCCGTAGTATCTCTGTGGAACGTCCTGTCTGAAACCTCATACTCCAGCTGTGCCCCTCCGCCGCCACCGCGGGGCGCCGCTGCCGGGAGAAGGCGCTCACAGTGTCAAGCCGCAGCAGCTGGGCGTGCCGCACCAGGCACCGCCTGCCGGCCGCTGCCGCCGCCTCTGCCTCCACTGCTGCAGCCGCCTCTGCCTCCGCCGCTGCAGCTCTTAGACTCCTCCATTGCCGTTGCAGCGGGCGACGGTGTTCACAGCGTCCAGCCGCGGCAGCGGGGCGTGCGGCACAGGCAGCGCTTCAGGCCGCCCAGCTTGGCGCCCTCGCCTGGAGTCCACGCCGGCAGGTAGTCCAGGGTGAGCTCCTCCCCGCGCGCGATGTCGCGCACCGCGGAGAAGACAATGCGCTGGTTGCCGCACCGCTGCAGCACGTCATGCACCTGCCAAACGAGCAGGTTGGACAGCGTTGAGATGCAGTGGACTATAAGTGTGGATTATTTGCTTGTGTGCGGGCCGCCAACACCGCCTTGCTTGCTGCCAGAGAGTCAGTGGAGACTCTTTGGCACGGTGCTCCACCCACAGGCACAGGTTTCGAGCACAGGATGATCATGGTTTATGTAATATTCCATGCAGAGATAGCTCAGAGGGTGCGCACCCGGACGTTGGCCTCGCAGGAGTGATTGAGGTACCTGCATGGCACGGCACGGCAAAGTGCTTCAGTCAAGGTGTGAGACAGCTCAAATTCTCTGTGCCAATCCGGCACAGCACCCATATGCCTCCAATATCGCCCCTCTACCACGAACTCTGGCCCAGGCGCTGCCGCATGCTTCTTGTCCAATGACGGCTGCAGCTGGCAACCGGCAACAGGACTGGGGCAGCACCTGCAATCGTCAGGGGGTCTGTCAGCTGCAAGGTCGGGGCGCAGCGGCAGCAGCGGCGTGCAGCCCTCTCAAAGAAAATCCCCTCACCTCATGGTGTTACCCACGAAGCGGGCGTCGATGGCAAACGGCCTGGTCTCTGGGATCAAACCCCCGGCCGCCTCGCCATGCGCACGCTGCTCCAGGCCATACATGTAGCAGCGTTCCTCCCCGTGCGCCTCCTTTTCGCGCTTGGCACACGCATCCTCTGTCAGGTACTCGCCTGCGCAGGTCCGTGGAATGGTTCAGTTGGCAAATGTTTCTGCATTTCCTCACATGTGGCACCGTTCCTCCCCACGGTTGCCACGGTGCGTCTCTGTCAGGTACCAGCCGGGGCATTGTCGTGCAAGCTTTGGGAAAGTTCAGAAGCAATGTACATTGTGGCTGGCCTTCGCCTGCACTCTTGGCATGCGCCCAGGGCGCTTCATGGAGTGTGCCTGGCGCAGTTGCCTGGCAGGCGTCCAGGGTATGCTCTCTGCACTGGTGTGGATGGTCAAGGATTAGACAAGCGACGCCCGCCTCAAGGTGCAGAAAGGGGAGGTAGGACGCCGTCGAAAACACTCACCGCCGTACTCTGCGATGAAGGAGGCCGCAGCGATGGGCTCCAGCGCCGTCACGCACCTGCCCAGGCCCGCCCTTGCGCCGACGCCCCGGCTGATGAACAGCTGGGGCTGCTGCCCACCCTGTAGCACAGTAGAACACATTGCACATCAGCCTGCAGATCTGCAGCTGGCATGTGTTTACGAATGTGCTTTGAGCATCGTGTGTCGAGACCTGATGAACAGCCAGGGTTGCTGTCCGCGCTACAGCACAGCAGTGGCAGCGCACGCCAGCCACCAGTCCTGCAGTCATGTGCTTGCACCGGCGGCATTGCTTGTCAAGGAGGTTCGTCGGCAAACGGCAGCTGTTAACCCGCAGTGGAGGTAGATCACGGACAGAATGCGGTATTTCTTCTGTGTTTCGGTTGCTGTGCGGCGCCCAGCGGCACACCATAAATCTTGAGCACCAGAATGTTCACACTCGAATCTGTGGAAGACAAAAGCAAATTCGTCTCATTCATTGGCAAGGCACGGCTGCCGAACCTCGCAATGCTTCCCACCTGCAGCACGGCGTGCAGCGTGGCCTTTGGCGGCGGCCGGCCGTCCCAGTCGGGCGGCATCAGGTCCGCCGGCAGCACGCCCGGGCAGTCCCGCAGGCTGTCCGCCAGCATCAACGGCTGCGAAACAGCAAGAAGGAACAATGAAATGGAAGCTCTCGTTTCGAAGAAAGGAAATGTGAAGAAACGACAGAGGTCCCCCAGCAACATGCCTGGGCAGTCCTGCAGGCTGTCCTGCAGCATCATCGTCTGCGGACACAATGGAACAGCACATGAAGCTGCGGTCTCAAGTCTGAAGACAGGATCACAACAACTTAGTCCCGCCTCACCATGCCCAGACACGCCTGCAGGCCTCCAGCATCGACAGCTGCGAGCCGGCAGGGGACGTTACAAGGCTCTATCATGCCAAGGGACTATCATGTACTAGCAAGTTCTACAAGCATCGTGCCAGCAATTGCACGGCATTCCCAGACCTGCTGTGTCTGGCTGTGGCTTCCGCGAGTTTCATCGTGTCTGCATGAGCACGACTGTATTCACTTGGGGAACTGGGAAATGACGCAAAGATGCCAGCAGCGGCTGTGCGAATGCAAAGCTGCTGGTGGTCAGACACCAGCCGAGGAAACCTCCAATGCGAGTGGAGGCGCATCCCCCTGTTCAGGAGCCGCTGGCTATGCAATAGGTGGAAGGAGGCAGAAGAACCACAACTTGATATTGTAGCGATGTCAATGTGAGTTTGAATATGTGGCTTGTGGAAGGCAGCGCTCGTAGCTGCCAGGCCTGGCAGGTGACCGCACCTGCCACGTCAGGCTGGCGTCGTAGCAGTCCGTCCAGGTGACCGGGTCCAGCCGCGTGCAGGCCGCAAGCTGCGCCGGCGAGGGCGCCGCGCCCCACACCGCCCCGCCCGCGTTGCCGCCGCGCGCTGCAGGCAACGGAACACGCACTCTTCGCTTGAATGGTGCCAACATTCAGTTACTGAGGTGTGCTCTGCTGTCGTTGCCCGAGCCGCATAAGACATGCCGCTTTCCTGCCCAGGGTACATCGCAGAAAGGTCATTAGCGGGTTAGGTCTCACACCAAATTCTCCGCTTTTGCGACGTCCGGGCTTGGGGCCAGCATCAATCTCACACGTCGCAGGAGCAGCGCTGCAGGCAGCAGCATCCGTTTCTGTATCACATCAGGGTTTCAGCATTCAGTGGCTCCGGTGCCGCGCCCCAAACCGCCCCGCCCACATTGCCAAAGAGCGCTGCAGGCAGCGGGAAACGCAGTCTCGGTTACATATGTGGGGTTCCTGTCCAGGACTTTCTCTCATCACAAGCCAGGTGCATGCTCTTGCTTTGCACGCACCAGCAGGTGGAGCATGCACCAGCAGGGGAAGTGCACAGCACCAGCAGAAGGTGCGAGCGCAAACTGTGCGTGCACCAGCCAGTGAGGAGTGCTCCAGCAGGAGAAGTGCAGTGCACCGCCAGAGGTGATCAGGGGCGGCACCTGCATCTGCCTGCGCCTCAGCAATGGCCTGCGCCTGGCTCTCCAGGGCTTCTCTGTCCTGCCGCTGAGCGGTTGACTCCCGCGTCGCCGCCGCTGCTTTCCGCGCTCTTGCTTCCCGACGCTCCTCTGCGTCAGGCGAAAACAATGCTGTGGAGGAAACTGCATTGGGAATGCATTGAGCTTGAAAGCACTGATTCACGCCACATGCCTCACTGTGCTGGCGCCCAAATTGCGCTATGCGTTGCATCGCACCTGAGTTGGGACATCCCAGAGCTACTCACGCTTGCCGGCAGTATTTTTCCGAGGCAGGCTACTGCACGATCGCCTGGCGGCATGAGCGATTGGCTCCAGGCTTTGTGAGTCCCCTGGTGGCACACAATATGAACAATGAAGAAAGGCATTGAATACATGCGCACTGTGCGAGAGACTGGCGGAGGCGAGGTCCGCGTTCTTCCTGGTGCATTTTTCTGCCGCCCCGCGCCTGGGTCTGCCAGCAGGCGCGGCCCCCACCACCGCCGCCGCCGCCGCCGCCGCCGCCACCGCTGCTGCTGACGCCGACGCTGGCGATGCAGCGGCGTGCAGCCATGCTGTCTGCTGGTGCGCCGCTGGCGCAGCCGCCGCCGGCCGACGGCCCAGGAAGCAGGACACGAGCGGTTCGCCGCGGGCTCGGCCGGCGCCGCCGCAGCTGCTGTCGCCGCCGGCGGCGCTGTTGACACCGACCGGCTTGCCGGTGTCTGCTCGCAAACGTTTTGCCTGCACACATAATGTCGAACCCAATTGCGCAAAGCACAGGAGGATATCATTGTAGCAGAGGTGCGGCAGAAAGCGCAGGCCTGCAGCTTATTATTATTATTATAATATTATTATTATTATATTTTTATTATTATTATTATTATTATTATAATATTTATATTATAATAATTTTTTTTGTTTTTTTTTTTTTTTATTATTATTTTTTTTTTATTTTATTATATATTATTATAAAATATATATTATTTTATAATTTTTTTTTTTTTATTATTTTTTTTTTTTTTTTTTATTATTATGTTTGACAGCACCTGAGATAGACACATTGCAGAAGGCCCAGGCACCGGAAGCATATGAATGGCGACGAAACGATGGCCTCGAAGGTGCCTTCGGAACGCACCGCAGGCTCTTCCGCTCGCGGCGGCGTGCCCGGCCCCCGCGGCTCGCCGAACGCGCCGCCGCCGCCCACCGCCGGCGCTGCAGTGGGCCTGCGCGCCGTCTGGTTGCCGCGGATGCAGCCGGCGCTGCCCAAGGTCGACTTGCGCGCGGTCTGCTTCGTGCGGCGGCGTGTCAAAGCGGGGGCCTCCGATCCGGCCGCCCCTACCGTCATGCCGGCAGGCTCCGCCACCTCCGCCTGGCCCGGCGCGCCAGCAGTGGCCGCGGCCGGCCGCGGTGCCGCGGCGACGGCTGCCGGTGGTGAGGTGCTCCGTGCAGGCGTGCCGAGGGGGTAGGGCTCCGGCCGGAGCGCATGTGTGTTGAGCAGCATGAAGCGCCGGGCTGGCAGGTGTCCGGGATGGCTGCGCGGCTGGGGCTGCGCCGTCGAAGCGACGCTGGGTGCCGCCGGCGATCGCGAAGCTGCCTGTGGCTGTAGCAAAGCAGCCGGCGGCGCTGCTCCCGCCGCCGCCTGCTGGGGCGTTGCCTGCAGGGGCGCCGCTACTGGGGGCGTTTGCGGCGCCGGCGAGGCACGGGGCAGCGGCCGCGGCACCGCGTCGGTGCCGATGCTGACATGCGAGTTGCCATTGCTCGACGATGCTGCCACGATGCCGCCGCCGACGCCGATAAAGGTGTCATCTACGCCGCTGAGGTCGATGACTTCGCTCGCCGCCGCCACCAGAGCCCGGGGCCGCAGGCGGGCGCTGCCGCCAGGCGTTTCTGCCGGGCTGCCGCCGCCAGCGCGGCCATGAGGCCCGGCGCCGCCAGCATGCCTGGCGCCGGCGCCGCCTGGCGTGCCGTCGTCGGGCTCTTCTGAGGCGCCGCTGGCCTGCTCGCTGCCAGCTGCGAAGCCACCGCTCGGCGGCTCGTCCTCGTCGTCACTGCTGAGCAGCACTTGCTCCTGTACATGAATGTACATGACGAACGAGTTTGCTTCCACAATCATACAGGATACAGGCACTCGTGCAAAAGGTCGTTGCCACTCCTTTGGTGGCATGGCCCTTGGGCGAGACGTGCTTGCCGGCAGGCCATTGTTGCAGAACTAGGTGCTGATGGCCGTCTCACCGTCATCTGGCGTGCGAGGCAGGGTGACAGGACCGCGACTGCTCTCACACCATCGCTGAGCATTAACCGAAGGCGTGCCAATCCAGTTCTGTCTCTGGACATGGTGCCACGTCCCGCAGTGCCAGAACCTTGCACTGGTTTTATGTGATGCATGGACAAGTGCAGGGGGCATCGTTGGTGGTTTAGAAACGCACATAGGTGGCGCCGCCTTTGATGTAGGGCTGCACTCGCAGCGTCGCGGGCTGCGCCGTCTGCTGCGCCGCGCCGGTGGGTGACGGCGGCGACTGTGCATCGTCTGCCACAGCCTGTGCATGATGAGCAAGGTAATCACGATACAGCCTGACCGACGCCATTCGGATCCTGGGTGGCATACTCCAAACATTCTGCAGCGATCAGCATCCTGCAGCGATCAGCAAATAGAGTGTACGTGGCAGAAGCTGTGTGAAAAGGTATTTTGCAGTCTACATATTATTGTTGTTTAGACCTTTGCCGGCCAGCCGGCGATTGATCTACAGACAGGTTACAGTTGACGCCATGCAAACATTCCGACCTGTGAGCCATCGCCGAGGAAAATGCACTCGCTGTCGCTGCCGCTCGCGGCTGCGCCCGCCCAGCTGCCGGACCGGCACGTCTGCAGCGAGCCCGACACACATGGGCTGCCCGGCTGCACCGCCGCCGCCGCCGCCGCCGCCGCCGACGACGCGTGCAGCGCCGGCACTGCCGCCGCCGCCGAGTCATGGCGCAGCGGCGCCGCGGCGCTGTGCCCCACGTCCAGAAGGGCGTCGAGCCGCTGCAGCGTCGACTGCGCCGTCGCGACGTCCTGCATGCTGGTGCCCCCGCGTTCACAGCCCGCCGGGCCCACGCCCCTGGCGGCGCAGCTGCAAGCACAACAGCACAGCAAGTTTGCATGACAAACAAGGCACCTGCGTCCTGTGAGAATCCTCCCGTCCTGCCTGCTGTGTACAGGGCTCAAGGTACCTGTGGCTTGGTAGGCGCAAGCGTACTTGCGCCAAGAGGCATCTCAAGGATGCTTTGCAAAAAGGTACAGTCATGCGATCGGGATGACTTCCAAGGAGGGCGATGGCATGCGATCAACATGCAACAGTGAGTCAAGATCACCTGGCGACAGCATGCAGCGGGACCAGCACTTCTGTGGCGGCTGCCTGCAGGAGGTCGGCACGCGGCGTGTCCGCCGGCACCCCGCCGCCGAGGCGAAAGCACTTCAACGCGGCGTCCGCTTTCTGGCGGCGTTCTCCGCTGAGCGAATACGCCGCCGCCAGGCCGCCGTGACCGCCGTCGCCGTCGCCGCTGCCGCCGCCGCTGGTGCGCGGGATGTACGGCGCCAGCCAGGCGCGGCGGCACAGCGCCGCCACCACCAGCATCAGCACTGGGCTCGCGCCGGGCGGCTGCAGCGCTTCCGGCAGCGCGCCGCCGCCGGATGCCCTGAGGCACATGTGTGCACCGTCTCGCTGCAGGACTGCTGCAAACGAGCTGCCGCCGGGGACGGCGCACAGCAGGCTGACGTCGCTGAGCGCTGCTGCGGCCAAGCAGTCCTCAGAGGAGGCGCCCAGCGGCCGCAGCTGCAGCCGGCTGTGGTCTGCCGGGGATGAGGCGGCGTCTGCCTGTGCCAGCGCCGCCGCGACGGTGCTGCATGTTGCGGCAGAGACAGCGCCGCCAAATTCGAGGCGCCGGGCCGCGGCTGGCGGCTGCGCAGGCGATTGGTGTGCCCGTGCTGGTGGCCGCTCCGGCGGTGATCCTGTCAGCTGCAGGTCAAGCGCCGGCGGCGAACACTGCTGCAGCGACTCCGGCGTGGATAACTCCTTGGCAACCTCCGTATGGTGGACTGCCGGAGTGCGGTTTGTCGGGCTGGGCAGCGGGACGCGGTGAATGCTGTTGTTTCCGGTCATGCCGGCGCTCAGCGCTCCTGGCCGGCTCGCAGCCATGGTCCTGCCCCTGGCGTGAAGGATCTGGTCATTTCATGCCGCCCAGGAGCCCCCACGGGGCTGCCGTGATGCACTCTGACGAAAAACTTGCAAAAGATGTAAAAGTGTGTAAATTCCACAGCTTTTCAGATGCCGAACTAAGCTCCGCGCACAGCGACAGCGCTACAGCACAGCACTAGTTGCAATATCTGTTGATCAAACTCGTAAAATGGGAGCGCAAGAGGCTCGGCAAAGTGTTCTAAAGCGTATGTTGTCCTGTATAGTCAGATGTGAACAGGGTGAGAACGACATGGATCACCCCTGCAGCGGTTCGTGAACACGCTTAGTGTTCTGGTCCCTTCCGCATCTAGACAATTGCGAGCTGTGGCAAATTGAGAGGCGACACAGATCATGTCAATCCTTGTTTTCGCTGCAGGGCCTTTTGGCCAGCTGCGCAAATACAGGCGGCAGCACATATGGCCCTGTATGTGGTTCATCGCCATGGCCGTGATGTATTGGGGCCTTCGTTCTACTGACGCGCAGCAGCACTGGACACTGCTGATCGCAACGGGCAGGACTGCCCTAGGTCATCGTTGCGCCATGTTGTCGTGTTGCTGGCTCTCGCTGAGCACACAAAGCTTCCCTCTGCTGCTTTGCTCATGCAGATATGAGACATGTGGTTCACGTTGATCAACGTTTGTGGACACCGGTGCAGGAGTTAAGTGTCGTTCAAATTGACAGACAGCGGCACACGCATGCATGTGCCGCTACTAGGTACAACGACATGCGTCACTCTTCTGCCACTTCACACTTACAAGGTCGGAGCAAGAAGCGATGTTGCTGAGGCAGACAATCAAGCTCCTGTTTGTTATCATGCCGCAGCTGGCACAGCTTTTCATTGTTGAACCTCTAGAGAAGCGCACGCGCATCTGGATCAGACGTCAAATCAGTGGGTTTGCCGAAGACACTGGCAGAGCTGTAAATACATGTTAACCAGCTGCCCGTCTCAATGCCAATGCCAGATCACCTGCCGCTTTGCACGATTCCTGACGTGTGCCAGAAAGCACCGTCAGCCCTCCAGCCGCTGGCTGCTGACTCGAGTGGGGTAGCCGCTCAGCATGTGACACCCGCATCCCCCAGGGCGTCATCACTTCTTGCCGAATGTGCCGGGGCCGCCGCCGGCTTTCTCCTCCTTTTTTGCCTTCGCCTTTGCCCGCTTCTCGTCCTTGGCCTTGCCGCCTTCGAAGCAAAGGAGAAATGCTGGAGCGCACAGTGCAGTCGTTTCTTCAGTGGCCAACGACGCACATTAGCTGGGGAGCGGACCACATACACGTGGGTACATTGAAGATGCATGGATACATGTAGTGGGGCTGCATCTCAAAGGGGAGCTGCAACACAAAGGGGTCGCAGGATATCATGCTGCGCCCGCACCCTTCGGCGCGTTCATGACCGCCTTGCTGGACGGCTTCGGCTTGAAGGCCTCCTTGGGTGCCTGGCGCAATCAGAAGGAGGTCTTAGTGCTCAGCTGGGATGGGAGCTGGCCTCCTGGCATCGTTTGCCGGTCACTGCAGGTGTGACAGGCGGCAACTTGCGCCGTCCCAAATGCCGCCTGCATGACAAACACGTCAGGCATGGGCTTGCACATCAGGCGCTCGTCCTGGTCCGGAATGATACTCATGGCTGCTGGCAAAGCAGGGACGCAGTCAGGGTTTGTAAGAGGCGGTTTGCACTTTCGAAAGCTTGCAAGCATTGTGGTCTGCGAGAGGTAGCTGCAGGTGAAGACATAAGAAGACGCAGGCCCTACACACCGCTGCCTGAAGTGCTGTGGCGCCTAAAGCTCAGGTCTATGCTGCGCTAACGGTGCGGGCAATTCCCTTTGGTGCTTGCAGATGTGACAAGTCCAACGAGCAGATCAAGGTCTGACGACGTGTCCGTTCTTACCATAGTGATGCTGTTGACGTGGGTCGAGTCCCAAAGCACAGACGGCTTGCTGGAGCTTAGTTTGCAGTGCGGAAGCGACCTGCACTTCTGCTCGACTGCGACGGTGCTGCTTTTTGGAGGGGAGAGAATGTGCAAGCGGGGGGGTGTCCGGATTTGTGCTGATGTCAGCAAAATGGCCAAGAGTATCTGTCTGGTCGATCATAAGCCACAAAAATTGCTGGCTGCGTTACGGCAAATCATCTGCGAATATGCACCCTGACTCAGCTGTGCACGACACACCCACTACTTCTGAAACACCATAACAACGGCATTGCAATTGTGGCGGCGCGGCGCTCCGCGTGCCAACCTAGAGATCCGGAACGCTGCTCGTCCTGAGCATTCATCAGCCCGTCGCCCCGGGCTGAAAAGCTTGCCATCGGCACATCCGCTGATACGAGCTGGTCACCGCCCGCTGCGGAACGCGGCCACGCCCTCCAGGAACTGTGACAGCCGCACCTCCGACACGATCCTGACGTCGCCCTCCGCAGTGCCAACCTGGCGCAAGCAATCGAGTTGATCACTGTATTGTTATGCAACCCGGAGTCAGCCAGAACACTTGTCAAGATGCAGAGTCATGCCCGCGGCCGGCATCGCCCACATGAGCCTTTGCTCAGGTGAGCCTGTGATGCGGCACACGGACAGATGAACACCTTTCCGACCGAACACCGCACAAACTGTGCAATGCAGACATCGCTTCGAAGAATCGGAGCGGTAGAGGGACCGACCTTGCGCAGCGTAGGCGTCCAGAGGGTGCCGTCTGGGTATGCATGGCGGTAGAAGCAGGAGGTGCCAAAATGGCACAGCCCCTCGCCTGCAGCACCAAGTGCTGGAGTTGGACAATCACGTCCATCTCTGCTGCACGTCTACCTCTGCATCAGCAGGCAGACAGGTTTTGGAAAGCAACAACATCACAGGGCATGGCAGGCTGCCTGCGGAGCGATCCGCTGCTGCGAGAGCAGTGTCAACAGGTAAGTGGAAGGCATGCGAATCACGCACCATTGGCGGGGTGGGGCGGTCGTGCTGGCCAGCCGCGCCTTCCAGCCACCAATGATGTTATGCATTCATAGCTGTATATACTTGTAATACTGAAGGAACACGCACCGAAGTTGAAGTTGCGGCAGTCGATGGTGGCCAGCTTTGCCTTGTAGCCATCGATAATGGCGTCCTTCTGCTCCGCCGATGTCGGCCACACCGTCGAAGGCGTCACGAAGTGGCTGGTGGCGCGGCACAGCGGGCAGGTTCGCGCCTGGGTATCACGACACAATGAAATGGGTAAGTTTGTGGCATTGGAAGCGTCATGAGATAGAGTTGAATGCGAATTAGGTGGCAGACACGCGCCTAGATGTGCAAGGCGCCCTTGGGTGTGAGCCATAGATCAGGAAACACTGTGCAGCAGTCGAGCATTGGCGCAGGGTCGAATGCATTAGCATAGTTTTGCGAGCTTTCAAAAGACCGCAAACTTGGACTGCAAATGCTGAGACTCGCTCGCCATGTCAGTGGTAGGGCCCGCAGTGTCGTTGGTGCCGCGCCAGCCGCGGATGCAGCCGAGGCAGAAGGCGTGCTCGCAGGCCAGCAGGCCGAACTTGCGCGCCTGCACGGGCTGCTTCTCCATGACCCGCTCCAGGCAGATGCCGCACTGCAGGGAAGGCCGTAGATTTGATTGTTGCCTTGGCAACCGTAATCAAGTGTGATATCGTGTCTGTGCGCATGAACCGGCTGGTTCTCAATGACACGCTCCAGGCAGATGCCGCACTGCAGGGTGGACAAAGAATGGCAGGTCGACACCAAAGTAATGTGCAGAAAATGGCTGCAGAAGGCGGGCGTGTGCTGTGCCAATTGCCCGACCATCACGCGCCTCACACAGACACCCCACTGCGGCATGGGGAAACACATATTCTGACTCGTAGTTCCTTTGCTAAGGCGAGAACCGCGCATGTCGGTGCTGGCCTGGCGCGCCTGCGTCCGTTTATGACGGGCCGCTACAAGCTGGTGGAAAATCATCTGGCACACGTTGGCTCTGCACAAACACATGTCGGATCCGCGCACCTCAACATCGGTGCGAGCGTGTCGCGCCTGCAGCCGCTCGTGGCACTCAAGTTCAATCTGCCAGCTGGAAGCAAGCCTCCCGCATGATAACATGTCTCACCTCCACATCGGCGCTGGCGTGGCGCGCCTGCAGCCGCTCGTGGCGCGCCACGCACTGCTCCAGGTGCTCCGCCTGCTGCGCAGCATCCTCCGGGTCCAGCACGTTCCGCCCGCAGATCTGCACGGGGTGCGCCGGCGATTCAGGTAAAGCTGTTTTGCTTGGGCTATGCCTTTCGATGTTGGCCGCAACTGCTCTCAGCGCTCCGCCTGCTGCGCACCATCCTCCGGGTCCAGCACATTCCGCCCGCAGATCTGTGCAGGGAGTACTATGGTTTGAGGTGAAGTCGTGCCGCTTTCACAGCTCCTTTTCAGCTTTGCTTCAACTGCTCCATGTGCTCCGCCTGCTGCGCGGCATCCTCCGGGTCCAGCAGGTTCCGCCCGCATATCTGTGCGGACAACATGGACGTGGAAACTTGCTGCATTGGGCAAACACAGGCAACCGTTCAGAGCGCGCTATCCTCCCGGGCACGTGCTGCCTGCAGACCTGCGCAGGGCAGATTCGTCTGAAGAACCGGACTACACATGAACGCTCGATGGTCTCAACGCCTTAGCAGACCCCACAATTCATGTGCCAGAGTCTCCTGGCGTTATTTTTTGCAGTGATGATGTGCTGCGCATGGAAAAGGGAGTAACAGGACTTGCAAAGGCCGATCATGAATGGAGATGCGCACCTGGCACAGGTCCAGCTTGGGGCCCTGCTGCGCCGCCGCGGACGCGAAGCCGCCGCCGCTGCCGCCCCGCTGCATCGACAAGCCTCCGAACTGCTCCTCCAGGCCCGACGCCGCATCGCCGCGTCCGCCGCCGCCGGCGCCGTGGCCCCACTGCTGCTGGCCGCCGCCACCGTATTTCTCCAACTGGGAGGACTCCGCCGGTTCATAGCCGCCATGCTGGTAGCCGTGGTGGCCGCCGCCACCGTAGTGCTGCTGCTCGTGCTGCTGGATGCCCGCCCAGCCGCCGTGCTGGACGCTGCCGGCGCCCTCCCGCCAGTAGCCTTCCTGTCCTCCTTCCCCTGCTTCCCCTCCTTCCTGCTGATCCAGCCACGCCTCCATGTCCGCCTCGAATTCGTCCTCCGCCTCGTCCGGCACATACCACTCGCTGGCATCGTCCGCTTCCTCTGCTTCCGGCGCCGTCAGGCTGGCTGGCAGGCCGCCGGAGCTCCATGCGGGAGCCGGCGGCTGCGCCCCGCCTGAGGCCGCCTCGGCAGAGCCATCCTGCGTGCCCAGCTGCACGAAGCGCGACGCCTGGTCTGTGCTGCCGCTGCCATATCCGGCTCCGGGCGTCCAGGCCTTGGCGTGCACGGCGCTGCCGGGCAGGCCGCCGCCCTGGACAGGGTTTTGGGCAGGGTTTTGCCGCTGCTGCATCGCCGCTTGGTGCAGATCCACGCGCGACAGACCCTTGATCGGGTGCGCGTAGCGGCAGCGGTCGCCGGCCAGGCACCGGTCTTCCAGCCAGAACTTGCAAACCTGCGTGACGCATTCGGCTGATTGAATTGGATGCCAGGAGCGTCTGTACAGCGCTGTCAGATGCCTTGACCTGGCAGAACACTATGATGCATGCTCACCATGATGCATGCAAATGGCATTCGCCAGCAACATCTGCTGCTTGACCTGGGTTGACCAGCAATGACCATTTGCAGCCGAGATGCAAAATGGCAAGAGCCAATGCCGCACCGGCGGACCGTCACGCCGAGACATGGCTGCGCGGCTCAGTGCAGCGGCAGGCCGCCCGCTTGCATGGACTGCAGCAGCGCCGCGATCTTGCCGTGGTACTTCTGTCGGCGCTTGCGCTCCCAATGCACCGCCGGCACAGCCGCCTTGCCTGCGCGAGCCGCCAGCACCTCGCCTACCTTGGCGGCCGCGGCCTGTGCCGGCAAGACACTGTTTCGTCGACACTGCCGTGTTCGATTCCGTAGTGGGTATCGGACGCAAGGCGCATGTGATACTGCGGCAATATGCATGGCATGTTGATGTTGGCATGGACCTAGGTACTCGGCGGTGCCGCGTGAGATGAGCATTAGCAGCTCGCACGGCACAAGGCACAAGGCACAAAGGCAGCTCGGGCATCACCGTGTCTGAGGTTGACTGCAGCGCCGTCTTCAGCGGCTTCTCCCAGGAGCAGGCGTCCGCGACGATGTGGCCGTCTGTGATGCGCACAATCTGCGCCCTACAGTATTGGTTCGAGAAGAAGATCTTGAGGTGGTGGGGCTTGAGGGCAGCCGCCGCCATTTACGGACTTTCAGTGATTCTCGGGCTCAAGGAGAACGTGATTCGAGGCTTAAAGCGAAACAGCCGACTCTTTGCACACAGGAATGTGCACAACCGGGTTGGTCAGAATCGGTACAGGCGGCGTGTCCGCAAGGCTCGACAGCACGCCTTCGGTTCCAAGTGCAAAGGCTGAGATGGCAGGCGCAGCCGGCTGCTTAACCTGTTGAGCAGCAACATTCGTCATTCCATGCTGGTGCCACCATGCACGTGCACGCGCCTGTGGCAGGCAGAGGCGGTGAAGGATCGTGCAACCGCGCGCAATGCACTGCCACTGAAACCCCAAATTTGCTCAGGCAGCCGTGATCGGAATGCCTGATCGGCAGCAGGATCATCCAGTAGTGTACTACAATCGTTTGTGCAACGTTGATTTCCTTACAATGCTTCGCAAAGTAGGTGAACAGCTCACCAGCGGCGATCTGACTTGTCGACAGGCGCTTGCTGATCAGCGTGTCGCAGAGCCCTGGCGCGGCAGACTGGACACGATGGATGCTGTATGCTTGCCGTTCAGGAGTGCGCGGAGTGCAAAGTGGTGGCGTGAATTCTGCATGTCAGGGCCCGCCGTTTTCGACCCTTTCATAGCTTGAGCACTCGGCACTTGAGCAGATCAGCATACGAGTACCTACACCGCACTGCCGATCTTGCAAGTGCCACGTTTCCTCAGAATATCGTCCAGTGCTGCCGCCCACAATCACCGCATGCCTTGGAGCAGCATGCCGGCAACGATGGCCTCCACATCCGGCCGCGCCAGCCAGGCGCCGAAGGCCGCCCAGCACTTGAGCTCGCCGTCGCGAACGACGGCCGCCGCCGTCGCCCGCCAGTCGGCGCTGGCAGGGTCCTGCTGCAGCGGTGCGGCGCGGTCTGCTGCGCCGCCTGGTGCCACGCCGCCGGCTGCCGCCGCCCTGCCATCGGCTGGGTACCTGCAGGCGCAACCGCCAGCATGGTGTTGCCTACAGGTCGCGGAACAAGCACATCCCTCCAAGGTCCTGCCACATCCTCTTTACGGCAAATGCAGAGGAGCTCTGGGCACATGCCGCTCGGCTGCATGCAGATGGTGACGGAACATCAGACAGCGTCCAGACAGCGCAAAAACAGCTGTGACCTGGCGAGGCGCTGCAAACGTAACGCGGTCAGCAGCCGCAGCACGTTCGCGGCAGACGGCGCGACGATCGCCACCGCAGCCTCGCCGGCTCGCCGCCTGCCCTTCTTCTTTGCCATCTTGCCGCCGCCTGCGTGCGCCGCTGCCGCCGCTGTGCCATCTGCCGCGCCGCCCGTGGCAGCGCCATTTGCTGCGCCCGGCTCCTGCGGCCCATGCGCGTGACCGCAGCCGCCGTGTGCGCAGCTGCCGTGGGCGTGAGCGCCGTCCGCGTGTGCATTGTGCAACCCATTCGCAGACTCTGCCGCCGCCGCCGCCGCCGCCGCCACAGAAACGTCAGCAGGCGCGGCGGCATCCGCAAGTGCAGCCCGCGCCGCGAGCGCAAGCTGCGCCGGCGGTTCACCGCTGAGCGGAATGCGGAACCAGCCGTCCTCCGGTGCCGCCTGCGCAGAAGAATGCTTGAGGGTCGTCTCCTCGAGTCCTCGTAAGTTGCAGCCTTGGAGGCTTGCTGGGATCCGACCAAGACGCGTTCAGTTCGTAATGGTTGAAATTGTCCGGCTGGTTGTTGATCAGCCCAGCACCAGCGACAGACGCCGCACGATGCGACGTCATGGTCCCTGCACACCTGTCTCTTCACGAGCCTCTTCCACCGCTGCTTCAGCTCTTTGCCGGATGGCGTCTGCTGTTGCTGCTGCTGCTGTGCTGCCCCACCCGGCTCGTCTCCTGCGGTTGCCGCTGCCGCCGCCGTCCAGAGCGCTGCCCATGGGACCTGCAATATCACAGCAGCTCTTCCTTTTGGTGATTCATGTGGGCAGAAGTTCATGTAGGCAGAAGGATTCCCAAGAGAGTCTGCGACAGAGCAGGTCCGTCTTCATTCGCGCTCACCTGGGCGCAGTCGTGCGGGTTTGGCTGCGGCTCCACAAAGCCAAAGCGACGCAGCAGCTCCGCATTGCCCAGGTCCCCATAGCTGCAGATTGAGATCGGAACGAAACTTCTGTCATTTTCGCTTTTGGAACAAGCTTTTGTCATCTTCGATTCTGAACGAATCATTCGGACAGGGTTACACCCTGCCCCCGGCATAGCCCGCCGGCCACCGCCGCAGCGGTGGTCCGCACGGGCATATCCGGTGTAGCAGTTTTGTCACAAAACAGATAGCACAGGGCGCTGAGCTGGTCAATAGGTGAAACAAAAGTAAAGTAAAACGGTTGTAATTCTTGTGTTGCAGAACTTTTGGTTATGATTCGGTCAAGACCATTATTTGTGGTTCCAACACAAACACTGGCTCCCCTGTTTTGACCAGCTCGGCGCCCTGTGCTATCTGTTTCGTGGCGATCATCTGCAGCGCCTCATCTCGCAATCCTGCGGAAACTACTGCACACCTGTTCACAATCTTGCAGAGACTACTGCACACCTGTTGACCAGCTCGGCGCCTTTTGCGATTTTCCGCATCGCGATCATCTGCAGCGCCTCGGCGTCCTCCTCGTGGTGCAGCCGCACATTGCAGGCGCCCGTGATGTGGTTCAGCGAGTCCCACAGCGGCACCATCGCCTGCCATCACAGCCAGCAGACAAGTGTGTACACGATCTCACGGACTTGAGCTGTGACAACATCTTTGCGTCAAGCCGTTACTGTTCAAGCAGTCGTTCTGGATCCCCGGCCGCTGGGCGCGTGTTTTGAGGCAGCGCGCATCAAGCAGGGCGCATCAATAACAACCTCTGGCAGCAAAGCAAAGCAAAGGGCCTGGAGAGGAGTGAGCAGCGTTCCCACCTGGAATCTGTCGTCGCCGAGCTCGAAGGAGTATGCAGAGACAACCGCGACGGACCACAGGAACAGGTCGTAGGCGTTGGGATCGGAGCGCCGCCGCTGCGCAAAGTGGCGCACGTGCCGCGCCACAAATGGCTGCACGAAGCGCCGCCACGCCTCGTCCACCTGCCATTTAATGGTGACACGGAGTGATGATTGATGATGGAAGAGTTTCCAATGGAATGCCGCGCTGTGCGCTGATCCAACTGCAGCAACGGTGCAGCCCCTAGTGCATTACATCCGAACGCACAAGCCCCATTGTTGTGTGGGGTTAACCGCCTGGCAGATCCCCTGCCCAGCGCTGCCAAATTTCGTTTGTTGAGACCGCCCAGCTGGCTCTGTTTGCCTGGTTTCCAACGAACACAAAACAGGTACCTACCCGTGTCGGCAGCTCCACAGTGGGGTGCCCCTCCGTGATGGATTCTGCTGCGCCATCTGCCGAGGGCGCCACGCCAACGCCGCTAGCAATGCCGCCGGCCAGCTTGTCCGCCGTCGCCGTGCCGACCAGGCCGGCCTGGTGCTCTGGCGGCCAGAACAGCGGCATGCCCGGCAGCGCCTGTGGCAGTGACTGTATGTAGCCCGCATGTCTGCATGTGCGGCAGGCAGGTGCCAGTCACCTACTGAGTCGCCATGCCTTTCAGTCCACTCACAATGCTACAGGAACGGGGCACCTCAAAAGCATGCGTGGAACATTCAGCCCCATGCGCTGTTCTCGACCCCACTATCTGCACCGAAGCCCTCTTCTACAGCATTTCGACCCGCTGGACGAAAGGTATCTCGTACTGACGCTGTACAGGCTCACCTGGAGCCGGAGCCTTTAGCACGCTCCGCCATGACCGCCAGCACGAGTGCGAGCGCTTCGCCATGCGCGCCGCCGCGGCCGCCGTTCCCCAAGTCCGCCGCCTGCAGCTCCTGCCAGGCAGACGGGAGAGTCCCTGAAGACTCTGTCATGAGTTCATCACGCTTCTTGCCCAAAGCCCGTTTAAGGTGCGTGCTGGCGCATGGTGGCGGATAACTGTCTGCGAGCGGCAATCTGCGGCCGCAAGGGTGCAGATCCATCGTGTGCTTGAGCAATCGGTTTTTCTGATGATGCATCCGAGCTCTTGTTCGTCAACTAGCCAAGATATTTGTCTGCATTCTGCGACAAGCTTACCTGGGCGATGCAGCAGTCGTCTGGCATCAGCACGGCGTCATCCGGCACAGAGAGGACAACCTCGCCCTCCTGGATGTCCCGAGCCGCCAGCACGCCCTGGCCCATGCCGGCGGTGTCTGCAAGCGTGCAGGAGTCCCAGTCCACGCCCTCGAAGTCCAGCCACTCCTCGAACTGGGCCTTAGGCGTGGGATTGGCGCCATCGGCCGGCGCTGCGGCTGCATCAGGCGGCTGGCGCTTCTGCTTCTTGCGCGTGCGGCTGCATTTCTTGGATCCAGCCATTTTCTTCGAGCGCTGCAAAGGAACCAAAGCGCTCGGGGGGTTTCTGCTGGTGGAACAAAACTGGGATAGGATGGCAATGGCTTGGACCAAATTCAGGATGCTTTGAGGCGCAACAGCAGCGCGGCGACTGTGCTATGACACGAGGGACAACAGATAATTGATGTTACAGGTGGATCAACAAACTCTGGCGACATCATTGCTGCCAAATGATTGCCAGTCACACGGCGTAAACCCTGCAGCATGCGAAGCATGTACTGTAAGCACCTCCTCAGCTTGCACACCGGAACCAAACAGATGCACTCAACGTAATGAACTGCTACAAACTCAAACTCAGAGGCAGCCTTCGGCATACAGAGTCTCCACGCCGCTTTCATCGGAGCCGCCCCGCCGCTCGCCGCCATGGTGCGAGCTGTCGGGCGTCGTGCATCCCGAGGAAGGCGCGAATGACACCTTCGAGTTTCGCTGAAATGTCCCATTCAATGTCCCAGCCAGCGCCTGCCGTGCGTCGGCTCCACCATTCGATGTGACGCTGCCCGCCGCGGATGGCGCCGGCCCGCCAAAGCTTTTGCCGCGCGGCCGGAAGGAGCGGCTGATCTCCAGCGGGCTCTGGGAGAAGTCGTGGTTGGGCACGTAGCGCGTGGTGCCGGGCAGGCAGAAGCCTGTCAAGCGGTGACCTGCATGCAGGGATGTCCGATCATGCGTTTCGAATGCACAGGCGCACAGGACAACGCTGCAATCCATGGTGGCAAGGCACATGGAGCGGCCAATCAGCGACAGGCCTCACTGTGCGAATCGAAACTACAACCTCAGAAGCAAAATCTGCAGCCTTGAAGGGAAAATTTGAGTGTTATTTCGATGCAGCTCAAGCTCTACATGGTTGATTGTGCCCAAATACACCACCTGCCGCCTGCAGCTGGTGCAGACGTGTTGCGGCGCCCGGGCACGCCGCCAGTGCATGCGGCACAATCCGCTCCGCCGCGGCGATGAGCAGCGCCATCGCCACCGCCAGCAGCAGCATGTAGAACAGGCCCACCAGGGACTTCACGTCCAGGCGGTTGGTGTCCACCTGCGATGGGAAACATCTTGATGTTTTCATTGATTGTTTTCTGTCATTCAACCAGCCGTGCTGCTGTTGCTGTATTGAACAGGCGGGAGTGGTTGTTGGCTGCCAGCGGGGCAACCAAGCCAAGCTCGTCATGATGCAGCAGCATCAAGAATGCATGTCAGCGGACCTGGGCAGGGGACATGGGCAGCAAATGCACAGCAGATGTGCTAGTAGGGGTCATGCAGGCATTCAATTGCAGCGTGTGCTGATGTGCCATAGGATTTGGGCACCTGCTGCTCCTCTCCGCACTGATCGATGTCCGTGGTCCATTTCCTGAGAATAGGGACATTTGAACTCGGTTGGGAAATCATGGCTGCCGATCCTGGTCATGATGCGCCTCATTGCACTTCATCATTATGCCAGTCTCCATGCGGCAGGCTCTGTCTCTCGCCTGATTAGCTGATCAAGCACGCCATTGCTCTCAACCTGCACACACCACAAGCAACATCGTTCTATTATGGCGTTAATTGGAGCGCTCACCAGACATGCACTTGACATTAGTTTTGCATTGCTGAGACAGTCCGCCGCCGCAGCAGCATGATGGTCACGTGCATCACCAGTTGTAGTAGGACCAGCCAGCGCTGCAGCGTGCAATGGCAGGACGAGAGCGTCTCACCTCCAGCAGGGCGCGATTTAGCTTGTCTAGCAATGGCGAGTCCTTCGGCATGCCCAGCGTCAGGCTGTTTGGTCCGAACGAATGAGAGCTGATCGCCACGTCGCATGGCAGCGACTGCGGCAGGGAACAGACATTCATTGAAAGAATGGGTTACTAGACACATGAGTGCGAAGCGGATCAATGACCGCACAGAGTTCCTGCACGACTCCAAGTTTGTAGACCACATCTTCCGAGGCAGTCGTGGCGCCGGGGTCAGGGGCGCATCCAAGAGGGCAAGTACATGGGGACGCGCCTGTGCAAAGTACTGCAGGGTGGCCTCGTCGGTGAGATAGGCAGCCACTTTCCCTGCCCGCACCGCCTCGACCGCATCTTGCGTGCTGTCGTACAGCCGCATCCTGCGAGTGCAGAATTCACGTACAGTCATCAAATCAACCAATCAACAATCTGCGTCTCAAGTTGTCGAACCTCAACCTCCAGCACGGCATATCATTATTCATTCCTGATTGGATATCACTCATCCGCAGTGCGCACCTCGGAGCCAGGGCTGCGGCGACAGGGTCGAGCGCCGTCTGAAAGTAGCTCAGTGTCGAGCCGCCGGTGCTGACCGCGAAGTTGCCGCCAGCGCGCAGCAGACTGAGCGGGCTGTCGATGGTTGGCGCCAGCTGCTTGACCTGCATTCGCAAGGGTTTGTACTAGGATTGAGAAATCTGGCTGCAGATGGCTGTCCAGGAGATGAATGCGGAGTCCTGCTGCTGGCAAGTGCGAAGCATGCAGCTGCTCAGAGGGGTTTCCAGCCCGCAAGGTCATGCTGCTCGGACAGTTGGCTCGCCGTGAGAAACGCCGCCAGGTTGGCGGTGTAGGAGCTGAGGATGATGACGCAGAAGGCGCCGTAGGCGAGCACCACCAACCGCACCGCCCAGCTGCGGCTGCGCGGCTGCGGCATCTGCACAGTTGGGAACAGTTGACACATCGTCGGCTCGTGAAGATGTAAGAAGCGACGAAGTGAGGACTTAAATTTGAATGAGGCGGGAGGGCCTGCGAATCAGCCAGCTTCGCCTCGTGTGGCGGAGTCCATCAGCAAGCAAAGCCTCTGAAGCCGTCTGATTGCGAACAGTCAAGGAAGCAGAGGCTACTTGCCTGTCCGAGCTGCGTGGCTGCCGCCTCCATCAGGGCGCTGTCGTTCGCTGCTTCAACAACATATTCGCACACGGCCAAGTGCTCAACATCTAGTCGCCGCAGACGCTTCACCTACCATGTGAAAACACACGAGCAGCTTGAACTCTACTCAAGTCATCAAGTTTTTCCGCAGAGTCAGGCACCCGCATGATGATGCATTGGCCAAACAACAACAGGATACTCAGTCACCCGAGGCCGTCTTCCTCAACACAGTAGTTATGTATTCCTCAAACCCTCCGCACCTCGAACCGCCCCAGTGGGCTGAGGCGCGCCAGAATGCCGGCGATGACGGCGACGCCCAGCATGGCAGCGATGATCGCCAGCCAAAGCTGCCAGGCGAAGGGCTTGAGAAAGGACAGCGCATCGGTGCTCCGTTTCGTCGTGGAAACCTGCGGTAGCAGTGGGACGTGCGGTGTGGCAGCATCATATGTTTCCACTTTGACGTCTCTCGGTCTCCCTCTGAGATGCACGCCGGGCGTGCTGCGTGCTGTGCAGCCAGGACCCAGATGATCAGCGTTCTTAACATCAGTGTTATTAATGATTCCGCCCATGGACTGCATGGTTTTGGGCTGCAAGAGGCGAGCAGACCGGTAGCAGATTTGCACCAGGATGCCGATGCCGCCGTTGAGGTAGCTGTAGCTGAGGTCCGCTGCTGCAGGCCGCGGCAGCGTGAGCGAAAGCGGGAACGCGGCGATGTCCGCCCGCCCGTTGACCAGCTCGCCCATGATGCCTGCAGTGGGAACCGCATGCGTGTTAGTCTCGGCGAACGTGGCGCCTGCCTTATGAGGCATCCTCACAGGTGCATTGTTTTTCGCCAGTATCGTAATAACACACGAGCTGATTATGTCTACCTGTCCATGTGCCGTTTTGGAGCTGGCCGCCGCTTGGCGGCACATCGTAGTAATAAAGCGTGGTGTTGTCTGCAGCGGCGGCGCCGTAGGAGAGCAGCACCGGCAGCAGATCCACCAGGAGGCCGTAGAACCTGCACGTGGGTTTAATGTTCTGCCACTCATCCGCATACTCTCGAATGCGGACTACACCGAGTGCATGCGCGGAAGCCGAGCAGTTCTCAGTAGTTGCTGGGCGCCCGGTGAGGGGGTCAGTCAATGCCACGCACCTGGCATTCCCCACGCGTGAGGAGTCGAAAAACACAAAAGGGGGTCTATCGGCGGCTGCCACTCTCAGGAAGCTCTGCGCCATGGCCCAGGCGCAGCTCCAGTCTGCAGACTACCCCAGCAGCGGCGCCGCTGTGGCGGCGGGCAGAGCTGACAGGCAATGCAAGCTAGGCGTTCCGGAGTGTCACTTGTGCATGATACAGCGTGTCACCAGGGCTGCCACGGGCAGTCTGCTATCGGCACCGCATTTAGCAGTGGGCTGCAGTCAGCCCTTACTTGTTGGATGAACCACTGGCAGGACAGGGCTGATGCAGAGACCTTGGCGATCAGAAGAAGGCAACGAACAAAACTCTGTCGTTTCTAGAGCTACATATGTTTGGCACAAGCAGCGCTACGCCGGTCTTTGCTTAACCAAAGCTGCACTAGGGATCGATGGCCAGCTCGCATCTAGATTACTTGCCGCAAGATCGCTTCGAGGGTCACAGACACATCGTGGTGAACCTTGCAAAGCTCTGATGCTTTTCTGACTGTCCTCTGCGACACTGCAGCGCTGTATGGACAAAATACGAAACGACAGATCACGTGCAGTCTTGGACCGGCAGAGATTCTGCTCAATTCGGCTTGTGCGTTGGGTTGCCAGGATGCTAGCCGCTTGCAGTTGTTGCTTACGGAACACAGGCACTGCACTCCACACCTACAAGTTCCATCAGGGTCTAGACTATGCATCCACGCCGACGGCCTTTTCGCCCAGCAGCTCCAGCTTGGTGTTGGGGATGACAACCCACCGGGCCCTGCTCTTTGCTGGTTGATTGTCCCGATTAACGGGCCATTCAAGCCCGCCGACAACTTCGTGCTGTTTCCAGGCAATAGAAAATCAAGCGGCCAAGCCGATGGCGACCGGCGCGGCGGCCTTCTCGCCCGGCAGCTCCAGCTTGGTATTGGGGATGAACTGTCGCTTGATGCCCTCCTTGTTGACCGTTACCGTGCGCACCTGCAAGGCGATGGTGTGTTGAATGTTGTCTTTGGCTATATTGCAATTCTTGTCCAAGCAGCAGGTGAACTCCCGCTTGATCACGTCCTTGTTGACGGTCACCATGCACGCTGTCAAGGCGGTCATGCATTGCCAGTTGGCAGGCAGCAATGAATTGCTCGGTTGAATCTCGTTGTCAATCACGGAGCAGATGCCCCCAGTTCCATAATAGACACGGTGAAGCGACAATGCGCATGCTCTGGTGTGTGCCTGAATTCGGTAATCAATTTTCACTCCGCTTGCGGCGGCCGGCATCAGGGAAAGCGCAAAGCTTGAGGAACTCACGCAGCCGCCGGAGGAGCCGTCGCGCCCGATGGCAAGCGTCACGGCGCGCACAACGTACTCTCGGCACTCCGCCTCGCTGAAGTCCGGCCGCCAGTTCTTGTCGCAGAATCCGTAGATGTAGGCCGAGCCGCTGCCGCCTGTATGTCATGGGTAAGGACTCAGCAGATTCCAAGGCGCATGATTGCGAAGCCGCAGCGGCTGCCGCCTGGGTGTGGGCGCATTAACGAGGCGTCAAGAGCGCATGTCAGCACGCACACGCGCTGCTGAGGGACACAGTTGTTCGCCACCAGTCAGTACCTGGTTGCGCACATATGCACGCGCAATCGGCAGGGCTGCCTGCTTTGCCAGTTCTGCATGACAGGCAGACAGCATGTGAGGCAGGATGCAATTCACGGGACTGGTGCCCGATTCGCACCTATTGAGAAGGGCACTTTGAGGAGGGTGCCGCCCAGAGGGAGAGCATACACGGCGCCGCCCTCGTGCGCGTCCCAGCCCGCGATGATCATGCCGGCTTGTAGCGCATTCTGCGCATGAGAACAAGCAGATGAACCAAGATCCGCATGTATGGCTGTTGCAACAAAAACCAGAGGCTCCTTCAGAGTCTCCGCCGATTGCAGACCCTTGATGCCGGTTGCGATTCCGCTGTGCGGCATGTCTTGCAGTCTGCTTCTGGAACTGCAGGTTGCCGACCAGAACACACCTTGGTGTTGAGGTCGGCTGCATCACCAGGTTGGCCCCCGTTCTGACGTCCACATCGGCGCCAAATCCTTTTGGGGAATGGGGACTTCCGCACATGCTGAGTTCTCGATTTCCACGCCCACCTTGTTATTATACACTAGCTGCATCGCCAGCTGTGCCGCTGTTTTGACGTCCACGTCGGCGCCCAGCTCCATCTGGTGCTGCTGGATGAAGTGCTCCACATACGCTGAGATGGCCTGCGTGTCCGCCGCCGACCCCGAGCGGCACACAAACACCTGCAGGCGTGCTAGGGCGTTGGTTTACTCCTTCCTCAACTCATATGCAGCATCATGACAGGATGTTCCCAGAAGCAGCGGGTGATTGATGGAGCTGGAGTAGTGGCTGTGTGCTGAGGCGCATTGCGTATATGACAGAGGAGTGAAGACGCGACGCCGCAGTGCGCACTCGGCGTGTGCGCATGCAAACCGCGCACCTTCTCCGCGAGCTGCGTTAGCTTGTTTGTCACCCTGGACAAACGACACCAACCTGTTAGCGACGTGAGATTACTACCATTAGCGACAGCAACACGAACGTACTGGCGAGACCAACCTGTTGGCGACATAGGAGCCTGTTGACGTCCGGGTGTCCGCGCCCAGCACTACTCCCCCTGGATAGCTGGCTGCCATGATGGTGGTCTGCACGTATCACCGGTACCACCTTAGCGTTTGGCCAACAACGAACATGCGTGGTACGGTCTGGTCCATAGCTGGCTGCCATAAAGGTGGTCCGCACAAACACTAGGGGTGCCACCGTGGCATGTGTCTGGAAACGGACACGTTTGATGCGAAAAGTATCATAAACAAGTACGTGGAGCTGGTAAGGCCAGTAAAACGTTGGTCACCCCCAACTGGACGGCCTGCTCTGTGCTTCGCGGATCGAAATCCATCTGCCCGAGCTGCTGGGCCGTGCTGAAGGCTGAGTGCCCAGGTCAACCTTATGTAGCTCTTGAAGTGTGCAAACGTATCTTATGGGACAGCTGCGAGAGCAGGTACGCTCGACTTGGTGGTCTCGAAGCAACTGGATGATGTGTCGAAAACAAAATCTGATGACGAGGTGCAGCGTGCTGTAGGGACAGCGAGGAGGTTCTTAATGCTTGCAATAGTGCGTGCAGGAAGTGCCGAGTACTGCAAATGAGAGCTGGCTTACGCTTTCCATAATGCAGAAGCTTGGACAAGGGTCGGGAAAGCGCCTGCACGAGTCTCCACTGCATCTGCAGACTGCAGCTGCAGGCAAGAAACTACTTGTGCGGGAGGCTTGTAGACACTTGTTGGGCGCTTGTATTACAGGAGAATTGTCTTAAATTACCAACATGCACTGTCCCCGCTGCCTCCCCTGCCGTCATTGCCGCCGAGCATCTTGCATCTCAGGCGGCGGCGAGCGCAGCTGCGAGATAGTCAGGTCCTCAGGAATGTCGCCAAATATCCGCTCCGCGCCCTCAAAGCCCTCGGTGGCCGTCGAGGACGTGTAGGTGATGATGCACCGCATGTCCGCCCCCAGCGCAGCCTGCCGCAAGCAGGAGATCAGCGGAGAGCCATATCATGCACAACAGCGGCAAAGTGCAACGACATCCACGTCAAGCATCATACCATCTCCTTGTGCAGGGAAGACGCGCAGTCCCTGCAAAGACAAACAGACGTACCTTCATGCCGATGGTGCTGTCCTCTACAACGAGGCACTCTGCCGGCGTCAGCTGCGGGCGCAGATGTGAAAACACGTCAGGTTTGCGTGGTGATGGACGGGCTGGAGACGTTAGTGTGAGACGCTAGTGGGATCCATTGCGCCACGCAGCAGACTCCATAGGCTCATGCAGCATGCACCCTCGCGCACAGCGCCGGACTGACAGAAAATGTGCTTGCCTGCAACCGCTCAGCAGCGATCTTGTAGATGGAGGGGTCCGGCTTCTTCTTCGGCACGTCATCACCCGCCATGAACACGTCCAGTCCCTGCGTATGATCGTAGCTAAGTCAGACTGCAAATGACAGCTGTCACGGATGTCGGCTGGCTGTGCCGCACAGCGGCTGCCCTCGCGCGCAAGCGATTGGAACTGGTGGTGCTCGAGTTCCGCAGCTGCAGTGTCAGGTGGCCTGATGGTGACGGTGTGCTTGCTGTGAACGAGCCCCGCTGACTTCTTCACACAATTATGGGATTGACTGTGCGTGGACTGCCTTTGTGCACAAGCAGACACATGAAGGAATGCGCGCCCTGTAGCGCTCCACGCCCAGCAGCTGCTCCACCACGAAGATGACGGATGACTTGGTGGCGGCGGAGCACACCGCCAGCTTTAAACCCTCCCCTCGCGCCTCGTCCATCAGCCGCAGCACCCCTGGCCTCGGCTTGACCTTGCCGCTGCCTGCGCATGCACTGACGCGCCCGCGTCAGACCTCGTCCATGCTAGGGCGGCACAGGTACTGTGTTTCTTCTTCGGAGGCCTTGTGAAACTTCCTGAAAGCATGCCTCGGCCTGCACCTTGGCGGCAGCATCAACCAGTGTAGCCCCATCCCATTGCCTGTCGCCCCACGCCAGGCAGTGCGACCCTGTCAATGCCCCATGCTCCATGCTGACGAGCCTCATGGCGACGTGCTCGGCTGTGCAGCTGGGGCGGTCACCACAAGTCCCAAAACCCACCTATGAGCTCCTGGTAGTGCAGCGTCTTCCAGTCCTGCAGCGCATCAATCAACGCCACCTGCTCATCCTCCGTCTGCGGCGGCTCCGGCGCCAGCGAGGACGACGGCCAGCCGTTCTTCCCTGGTGAGTTCCGAGACACATTGAGTGCGGCAATCGGCATACGCACCATCTGATCAAACCTCTGGCTGATCCTACGTGTTGCGCTTGATGCCCTGTTTGAACTGCTGGCGTGAATGATCTTGCCACACATACGAAATCTGATCTTGTCCAGCAAGTTGACAGGTGCGGTGACGCAATGAACGCTGCAGAGGCTGCTCACCGAAGTAGTCCCGCATCTTGGGCTTGCCGCCGCCGACGCGATTCTGCATTGCGCACATGGCACTCTCATGGCAAAGGCTAGCAAGCAACATCAGCGCAGGCTGACCAGCTATCATACAGAAACACATGCTCTTGGTGGCAGGCTCACATCAGCGTCACACCTGCAGGTCGTCATAAAACTCTGATGACCACACGACGCGGTCGCTACCATCGCAGCAGATGTCAAAATGCTGGAAGGCGGCATTGTACGCCTGCCGATGCAAGTCCTCGCTCTCCAGGATCACACCTGCAATGAGCAGCAAAGTTCTCTTGCATCCGATGTCCAGGTTGTCTTGATATTATGTGGAATGTCATTCAGGGTCTGGGGTTTTTTCCTGAGGGGCCGCTGACTTCATTGCGCTGCTGCCTTTCCCACTGGCCGGCATGGGCAGCGTCCCATCTGGCATGTGGGATGGGTGAGGGGGTGGGTTGTTGGAGTGTTTGGTTGTGGTGGGGAGGGCTGCTCGGTCGTGGCTGTAGTGCAGTGCCGCGACCAAGCAGGCAGGTCCGGCCGACGCAAGCGCCGACATGGTGGAGCCTACCGCCCAGAAAAATTCATTTGATCGAAACGGTTCAATGAACCGATATCAGCGATCAAACTGATAAGAACAGATACTACACTTGATCTTAGCCAAATAGGCCGAGAAAGGTATGCCCAACCAGGGCAACTCCGGCTATTCTGTGACACCAGGCTGCAGCCTCTATTGGTGCCGAGTTATGGGTTTGGCACACAGCGGGCGCACATTCTTGGCACACGGCCAGTGTAACAGCCGCAACGTAGAAAGCATGCAAATGGGCTGTAACATGACGTTGCGAGGGCTTGTACGCTGCTGTGCAATACTCGAAGTCCACAAGGGCATGCATGCAGTTTGCGGCCGCGCAAAGTGTGGCTGGGGTGATGCGCCTTCTACATGACCCATGCGCGTGCCGCCTGACTGGCGCGTACTTTTCAATTTGATTGTTCTTCGAGGAGAACTACACCCACCGTCACAGTCGAAGATGAGCGCCTTCAGATGGACGGCCTGCACGCACACCGCGCGCCTCCGGACGCGCACGGCCCGCTGTAGCTGCTGGCTGCGCGCTGCCCAATGAGGCGCTTGTCGGAAGCACCTGCGTTCATGAGTTGGGCCATAAATCAAAGGGGGTGTGATACAGCAAACCAGCAACCTTTCATGGCATCCTGCACCATGCAGCAAGACGGCAGCATGCCTGTAATCTGTCGATCGCAGGCGTTCTGCGAGCAGCCGCCCACTAAATGACGAAAGCTTGTGCAGTACATCATAGGTAGGACGCCAGGGGCGCCAACAGCAATGCACGTTGTTCAAGCCATGGCTCTCACCTGGAGATTTGCAGGGGCGACACCCTCAAATTTGGCAGGCTGCACATGGCGTGTGCGGAGGCGAGCGCCATGCTGAATCGAACACGTATCAAGGCTGCTGCCGACCAGTGTTCTGCCAAGATGGATCAGTGCAAACTTATACTCTGGCCAGCCACATGGTGCATGCGGACGCTCAGGACGAGAAGCTAGGGAGTCGGTGAAGCAGAGCATTTCTCGACAATGTGCATTGTACAAGAAACTTTGCAATACAGTAGATGATTCCTCAAACCTTGCTGAGTAACTGCCTGCTGCCGGCGACGAGTCACAGCACGTCTGGTGCAACTTTGCATCGAGCACGTGGCATCGTTTTTGAAGGTGCAACGCGTCAGTGATCATGCATTCATGGACTCAATCGCATGTGCCTTCACCATTTCAATTTTTAGTCTTTGTGGCGTCCTGTTGGCTCACTCCGGACCGCTGACGAACCATCTGAATGGTGTAGCGGTGCCGCGCAGGCGCAGCTTGAGCCATTCTCCACAGTGGCCATTCTCCACAGTGAACGATAAGGAGCATGTTTCAGACCGGCATGCGCCCAGGCCAATTGACAGGGGCGCCAGCCAGCCATGGCGTGCACCTCGGCAGGTCACTGGGCGCGTTCCGCTCGAACAGACCCAGCAGACCGGTCCGGCGGCAGCGGCCAGCCTGCCGGGCGTCGCTCGAAGACGACCTGGGCGAGGCAAGTACGAATCATGTGACATGATGACAGAACGCTTGATGCCACAACAATCCGCAGGGCAACTGAGCCCAACTCTGCATTACACGCAGTCGTTCGGGTCATCTGATGACTGCTTCTGGGCACTGTGTACACATATGGTCATCTTTTTCAAAGTAAGAGAACTGGCTTTGTTGCCGCAGGTCCTGGACAAGGTGCGGGTGAGGGAGGCCGCCATGCGCCAGGCGGCAGAGGCTGAGGATTACAAGGCAGCGGCGGCGCAGCGGGATGCGCTCACGCAGCTGCAGCTGCAGCAGCGGCGGCTGGAGCTGGAGATTGACGAGGAGGCGCGCACGGTGCACTACGACATCGGTAAGTGGTTCCACAGCATCGAGCAGCGCACGTTGTCGTCCGGCTGTGCAACCCATAGCCCGAACCGTCTTGGTCAGGAATGTCGCACATACAGTCACACACAAGATGTGCTGGACGGCTTCAAACTGTGCTGCCTTTGCGCGCAGGGATGGTCATGCGGCATCGGCGGTACAACTACAGAGGCGTAATTGTTGGTGGGTGGCGCATTTGCCGCGTGCACTCGAGAGACAAGTAGGGGACCGCTTCCAGGGTCGCTTCGGTGCATCATGGCATGGTCCGGACAAACGCAATGGATTTTGAAATCCTCTGTCACTTTCGCAGGCTTCGACGACCATTGCAGTGCACACGAAACCTGGATGAGGGTAACGCTCCCACACGCCATCTGCCGCGGCATCAGCGCACATATGCGTTGAGCTGCATTGATAGCAGGCCAGCCTGCAGAAACCGCCCTGCCGACTGCTCTCTGACGCTGATACATCTCTGCTGCATGCCCCTGCAGCAAATGAAAATTGACAATCTCCCTAAAGGCAGGTCAGAACCTTTTCGCCTCCAGACCTGCCCATAGTCGCAGCCACAGCACTGGCATGGGGTTCGGATTCCTTTCCAGTCCAGTCCTGTCTCGTCTCGTCCTGTCCTATCCTGTCCAGATTCCTGTCCTGTCCTGTGCATCGACTGTAGAATAACAAGAATTCGCTGCTGCGAATGTTGGTTTTCTATTGCCCACCCTGCAGGAGGCAGCCGTTCTACCATGTACTAGTGGACACCAATGACCGGCCGTCGTCCACCGGCGCATACGCGAGCACCTACGTCGCCCAGGAGAACATCGAGATCCCAAAGGTATGGTGCCAGCTCTTGAGATTTGAAAACGGCACCTGCAGGACACAAGCAGCCATGGAACTGCGGCAAACATAGACGCATGATGTCCTGCATGCAACTGCCGAGTCAAGGGTGCAGTTGGCCACGGAGGCGGGACAGCTCTAGATGCGTGCATGCTGTCATGCAACCAGTTTTCGGGACAAGGGCGCATCTCTGCGCACCCCTTGATCTCAGACTCGCGCATTCTGGGACAGCGCCGACTCCGGCACTCTGCTGCATGGCGCAGGACGCCGGTCCTGTGACGAACGAGCTGATCGAGCACAACTTTGAACGGTTCGAGAACGGGCGCTACCTCCCCAAGAGCCACCTGGTCCAGCAGTATCCGTCCGCGGGCCACAGCGGAAGCGGCGAGGAGGCGGGAAGCGGGCCAGGAGACGAGGACAAGGGCTTTGCGCCAGACGCGTGACTGTGGTGGAACTGGAGATGTTGAAGCAACTGTGCGGCGGGTTGCTGGAAACGGTATGGCTCGCAAGGGAGACTTGCCTTGGCTTCCTAGACGGGGAGAACTGTGCATTATGCAACAAAGTGCATTGTTGTCTGTTCGATGCTTCTTGAACATGGATGTCAACGCGCTTTGCATCGGGTGCTCGGATGCGATTCCTTCTCTTTGAAAAGCATGCACCTGAGCACAATGTACAAGAAACCACACACAATCGTTCGACAAAGTCAAAATGCCGCAGCAGCCAGTGCAGCTGTAGAAACAAATGCGTCACTGCGGTCGCTCCTTGCGGATCTCTGCCGGCGGCCGGAACGCCTTCACCACCGCCTCATCCGTCTCGATGTATGGCCCACCGATGAGGTCCACACAATACGGCACCGCCCTGAAGATCTGTGCAATAAGCGCACAAGCTCAGCAGTTCTGATCAGGGTCATGTGCAACATGCGTGAGCATGGGAAAATTTGGTCACACTATGGGTGAACCTGGTAGACGGTTCCTACAAAAGTGCGCTGCCCACCTCGTCGATGGTTTCCCGTATGGCCTTGGGCCTGCCAGGCAGGTTGAGGATCAGCGCCTTGCCGCGGATGCCTGCCGTTTGCCTCGACAGGATTGCCGTCGGCACATGCCTGCGTAGTCAACAGTCGAGCTCCTGAAACTTGGAGGTACATCTTCTGTGCAAGGCTTCTGCACTCCTTCTGCAGAGCAGCTTGCACATGTCCTGGAAGATCGGGCAAAATAACAGAAACGCCGCGGTACGCACTTGAGGCTGATGGCGCGCATCTGCTCCCCAAAGCCCGGCATCATACGGCTGCACACCTGCGCAGAATGAAGCATGCCGCCTGATGGGCATCGGGAAGGAAGGCACCACATCGAGACCCTCACACAGAAAGCTGTGTCTGCAAAATTAAAAATGCCGCCAGATGGGATGGGCTGGGGAGCTTTCGTCTGTGCACAGCACGTTGCCCTGAGGTGCGTAGGGCTGGGGCTCTTGCATTTCGATTATTCGGATGCGGGCAGTGAAAACGCGGCCGCACCGCTTCCGTTGCCTCAGGCGTCACGTCCCGCGGCGCCGGCCCTGTGCCGCCGGTCGTCACGACGACGCTGCAGCCCACGTTGTCGACCTGCATGCCGGCGGAGCTGAGCTGCCGGCCTTCCATTCCGCAGCAGCATACACACAGCGTTGCCAGGCGCAGCATCTCGGCCGCCGAACACACGTTGCAGAGCAGGCTACTGCGGCTGTCCAATTGAACACAGAAAAAAAACATGAGAATGTGGTCATATCGTGCGTGTGGGCACGATATGTGGGCCCAGAGTGGCCACCAGGTCCTTCAGCGTCTCCTCAATCTGGTCCTGTTCATCAGGGATCACCCGGTACTCCGCATTCCACCTGCAGCAAGTTGCGTCGCACGCATCTGTGCATACCGAGTCCACCAGCACAGTTCGAACAGGTATGCGTCTCGCAGTAAGCTCGAGCCGAGCACTTTGTTGCGCCAGCTATCCGCGCCGCAGATGCACCCACCCGCCATGATGGTAATCTTGACACTGCTTTCGTGTCCTATCGGAACCATCTTGAATCGCATTCAATTCACATTGGGCTCACTGTGAGTGCACGGCTTCGGCGAGGAACTGCAGGATCACGGGGCCGCTCAGGTCTGAGTATCCTCCTCCGCTGGCCCTGTCGCTGATCGTGACCACGCCAAACGTAGCTGGATCTCCAACAGAAGCCTTACTGCCGCCTTGCTGGTGCGGCATGGCCTCCGTCGAAGCCATGTTATGCAGCTCGGTGAGGTAATTTTGGCGCAGGGATTGCGCAAGGAACAAAGGAACGTCAGAACTTCGACGTATTACCGACAGCAAGACGAAGCCAAGAATCGCTGCGACACCGTGAAAGGCTTTGTGATGCTCCTGGAAGTTGCAAATGAAGCACAATGTGCAAACTGCAATGTGCCAATGTCGCATGATATGCATGTATGCCAATACCCTCTTCCTCTGAGCGTGCAAGCTTCTTGTCGAAAAACTTCTGGAGCACGCCAATCAGAAGTATAGAGTTGTTGTTGTCACACGACTTGCACGCCATGCCGCTGCTTCGAATCAAGAACAGTCCTGAGCTGCGCCAGCGCACAGTATCTGTTTTGGAGTTGTTTGCATTATCCATCACGCCTTTTCATCCAAAACCACATTCACGAAGACCAGTTCTCAGATTGATAGCGCAGATATCAACGATGCTGCAGCAGTGCTGCCGTCGCTGGTGGTGGCACACAGGCATCGTATCAGGGGTGTCTGCAGATGTTCGCGCCCGCCCGCAAAATGCTGATGCAACGACAAACAGCGCACGACCCGCATCAAGAAGCCAAAACAAGTTCGCTGACATCGACTGAATAGCTGTTCCAACGCTGCTTGGTGTGAAATCAATGAAGTGTGCCAATCAAACCTGTGCTGCGGAAAACGTCACTCTCCAGTGTGTCTTCTGCATCTTCAAATTCGTCGTCTCTTCGTCATCATCAGATCGCCGTGCATCATGCGCCAGGCACCAGGCGTTGATGATCCTCTCGGCTGCCCAGACAACCCAAAAATCTGCAGTCTCCGGGTTGTCTCTCAGCATATTATCGTCACAGTGTCGTGTTTCTCTCCAGGCCTCCGGCTGAAACTGCCGTAATGTGTGTCAGTCTGCGCGGCTGCGGCCCATAGCCACGGCTACGTCGCGAGGGGACGCTGCCGCGTGTTACCCCGCATGGCTCGCTTGCAGCGGTGCCGCCACAGTGTCGCCACATCCCGGACTGACAATGCCGCACTCCAGGTGTTCACATTGTCGCGCTGTCGCCGTCACGCCGCCGCTGCCGCCGCAGCCACCACTGCCGCCGCAGCCGCCGCTGCCGCCAGCAGCTCTGACCGCCCATGCGCCAGCGCTCGGGGGCATGTACCGCAAAGGGCCGCCGGCAGCGGCGGCGGCGCGCATGCCGCGGGCCGCCGGCGGCCGAATTTTCTCCTGCTTTTCATGTGTGACCACCTGCGCCTCGAAGCCCCTAGACCTCGCCAGGCGGCCGCGTGAACTGCGCTCGCAGCGACTCCAGCGTCGCAAAGTCCCTGCCGGCGCCCATGGCGGGGCTGCTGCTGCCGCGACGCACCACCGGGCTGCGCAGCGGCGGCACCTGCTCCGGCCGCTGCGATGTCCGCTTCTCCCAGTCCTGCGTGCAGGTAGCATTAGCATTTGATTGATGGTCGATTGAGTGTGAATGAGTCAGTCGATGATGGGACAATGCTGACTGACTATGGTGAGCAGCCTCATGTCCGCAATGCAGTTGCTGAGGCGCGCTTGACTGTCGAATTGTGCATTCCAATGACCCGGCACATGAGCAGAAGCCCCTCGGTCATAAGCTGGCAGAGGCGCGCATACGCACATGGAAGCGTCTGCTCTTGGTGCGCCTTGCCACGGGCGTCGCCGCTTCCGCCGCATCTGCCTCGGCTGCCTCCGCTGCTTCCGCTGCTTCTGCCTTCTCCGGCGGGGAGTCCAGGCCCGCCGCCAGGCTGTGGATGCCGTGCAGCAGCGCCTCCGCGGACGCGGCGGTCCCAAAGATGGGGGTCTCAAAGGTGGGATCCTCCGGCGGACTCCCTGGAGAGCTGGTGCAGTCGGCGTTGCTGCTTCCGCCGCCAACGCCGCCGCTGCCGCCAGCCTTGCCAGCGGCAGGGCTGAGCTGCGGCGGCGACCGACTGCCGGCGCGCGAAGTTGATGTTGACGCCGGGCGCGCCGGCAGGCCCGCCGCCAGCCGCGCAGAGGTATCTGATTGCGACGGCCGCGCGGCGGCCGGCAGCGCGGCGTCAAGCGTGTCCGCACGATCCGACTTGCTGCGGCCTGCGGGTCGTGAATGCAGGAGTGAATCGTGACACGGCGGATGTGGCCAACAAAACAAGCCAGCAAGCAGGCAAGCTAGCATGAGTCGTGTAGACAGTGTGCTGCGGAAGGAGTCGGCAAAACCTGGCAGGGCCCAACCAACGTCGCAGATCATTGGACATATGCCTGCTCTGCGTCAGTCAGAACACGTGTTGTAGCACATGCTGTGAATCACATGCAGCTTTTTTGCAAAGCGTCGCACGGACGCCGCGAAAAGCGGAAGACAGCCGTCGCACCTCGCGCCGCGGGCCGGGGCGGCAGCGGCTCGCTGAAGATGCTGCGGCTGCTCAGCCGCCCGCCTGCACAACCAGGACGGACACACTTGCAGAAACCCTGATTCGATCTGCTTCTGAGCCTTGCCACATCTCGCAAGACCTGTACGGCCAGCTGCATCCAGGAGCTGCAGCGTGCTCCGCTCCAGACAGGGGGCGATGAAGGTCCCTCGCATCGATCCAGTTTATTCAGAGATTATTCAGGGACGGTTATATTGTCTCACCGGGGCTGGCGGGCGCTCGGGGGCGCCCCATGTCGCGCACGCTCAGCAGCGTCGCCGACGCCTCCGCCAGCAGCGAGTCCGCCTCCACCTGCGCAGGGTTCAACAGGACCGGGGCTCAGGGTCGCGAGGGCACAAGGGCGGGCAGGAGGTGGAGTCGGATAGCCAGGATGGGGCCGAGAGCTCAGGGTGCAAAAACAAGGCGAGGGAATCGCAAGGGTGCGGGCCATCGCCTCTGTCGACCATGCATTACATTCGATGAGGGACACGGGTGTCAGACACGCACCGCCGCGGGGTGGCGGGGGCTAGGGCCGGAGCTGCTGTTGCGCGGCGGAGGTCCCCTTGCGGTGGCGGCCCCGCTGCGCGGGGAGGGCCCTGTTGAGGCCACCACCCGCGGGGAGCCCTCCCTGCCCCCAGACTCCCTGCCGCCAGACTCCCTGCTCCTGTGGGCGGAAACGACGACGACAGTGGGTGATCACCAGAACAAGCTGACAACGACTTGGTGGCACTGTGTCAATGGACCAAGTCTCTTGGACTGAGTGACACTAGGGGCTGACGCGGGCAGCATGTCAAAAGCACTCTCGCAGGTAGATCAAGAGCGATTTGTTCCACAGCCAGGGTCCACAGCCATAATTCCCCAGCCATTGACAACCGTGATCAATGGACTGGCAGGCGGTGGACAGAAGCGCGGTGGTTTGCCCGGAGGGGGAGCGGCCGGCGGCGGTGCGGGCGCTGTTCCACTCGTCCACCGTGGACCGCGCCTCCACCGGCTGCCTCCTCGAGCAGGTGCGCAACTTGTGCTGTCGATTGCGGCAGGCGTTGATCCTGCCTTCAGTGATCGTTCTGCTCAGCAGCCCCCGTGCAGAGAGAATGTTCCTGCGCAATCAAATGCGCACACTCTACTGGTGCATGCGATGTATCTGTGCTCGGCATTGAACATCCACAGGCATCCATAAGAGGAGTCTTGGCAGGAAACCTGATGCGCATGCCACGGCCGGCGCGCAGGTGGCGACGCACGTGATAGGGGCACTGGTGGAGGCGGTGGAGCAGGCGCGGCGGGCGGGGGGGCGCGCCTTCCAGCCGGCGCCCGACATGCGGGGGCCCGCCCTACTCAACAAGGCCGCCTTCCCCGTCGCCGCCGAGGGCATCGGCAAGGTGCTCGCCGCCGTCAACATCGCCGCCTCCATCATCCGGGTGCGCTGACTGTTTTTGCTGGCCAACTGAGGCCCTGGTCTCGGGATGGCTGGAATCTCGAGTTCAATCTGGAGGCAGGGTGTGGCAGCTATGTAGGTCCTCCTCGTGACCACCTTGGAGTTTGCGCACCCATTTTGATTCAATCTCGCTTGCGCTGCGCGCAGCTGCTGCAGCAGCACTATGGGGGGGTGGTGGAGCCGGCGGTGGAGGTGAGTCCCCTGGAGGCGGCGAGCTGCGCGAGGGGGCTGGCGGCGCTGACGCGCGCAGTGGAGGACCGCGTCACCGCCGCCCTCGCCGCCTCCATCTCCTACCTTGCCGCCCAGGCGCGCGCCCCCGCCTGGGCGCCTGGGAGTTCAGCAGTTTCAGCAACAGCACGGCTGAAATTAGCATGCCTTTCCCTGCTCAAGTCGGGCCGCGCCTTGCCTGCAATAGATCCACTTGAGAATCGACGAGTTCCTCAACAGCCAACTTGCAAATCGCGCGCAGGTGGACCGCACGCTGGCGGCGGAGCAGCGCAAGGCGGACTTTCTGCCAAAGGCGGAGGGCGGGGCGGCGCTGGAGCTGGAGCGGCCCACGGACGCGGCGCGGCTGGCCACGGCGCTGCTGCGCGCCGCCGCCCGCGTCGCCACCGCCAACCTGCACGGCGCCAACCTCTCCTCCTTCCTCGCCCAGGTGCGGTGCACAACTTTTTTCAACTTGTCCGTGACAAACGCGAAGCACTAGATCTCTGTTCCTACTGTGCTTCGGTGCAACAGCAAGACTGAGGAGCCTGACGCTGCAATCTACAGACCATCAATCTGATCTCCGCAATCAATGGCTGCAAACACTCCAGCCACATGAGATTACCAGCGTGTGTTTCGTTGGTGCCTGCGCAGCTGGGGCGGCAGGTGCACAGCGTGCTGACAGGGCACATGCAGCGCTTCGTGTACAGCGCAACGGGCGCGCTACGCTGGAAGCGCGACGTCACCGAGTACGCCGACTGGGTGCGCGCCCTGCGGGCACCCCTCCTGGATGACCGCTTCCAGGAGCTCCAGGTCCGTCTCTCTGGCCCGGAATGTGAGGCTTGGACCCATTTCATGCAGCAGACCGCCAGGGAGTGCATGACCCCATATTTGTGACCCCACCGTAAAGTCAGACGGCACATGCAACTGGCTTCCTGGGGTGTGACACGCTGGTGGCCAAATGCCAAGGCCAAATGCAAAGGTTTTCACCATTTGTTCACAACGCAGGCGCTGGGCAACGTGCTGGTGGTGGCGCCCACGGCGCTGCTGGGCCTGGTGGACGGCAGCCTGCGCATCAGCCACAGCGCCGCCCTCAACTTCATCCGCCTGCGCGAGGACTTCAAGACCGCGCGCCTGCCCGGCGGCGTCTCCCTCGCTGACGTGTTTGCTGAGGACTGACCTGAGAGATGACATAGCAGCTCGCGTGTCCGGCTCATTGGACGCTTGAACAAGCCGATTTTGGATGAACAAGCGGGAGGACGGCGGGACGGCTTGTCGTGAAGCGACAGTGGCGCTATGAACACATGGTTCATGAAAATTGGGTAGGAGGCCCTCTGTTGTTTTTCCTGAAGACGGTTAGGCGTCACCCGTCTTTTAGTGTCACTGGCCCCCTATGTTTTGTGATTTTTTGTGGAGGAAACCGTCGAGCATCGTTTGAAAAAAAAAGCAAGAACAGAGGAGGCCATTGGCGCTGTCTTCAAAAGCTGCCAACCCTCTCCGGCGCCACTGGCCCCATATGTTTTATGATTTTTTGAGGAGGAAACCGTCGAGCATCGTTTGAAAAAAAAGCAAGAACAGAGGAGGCCAT
>JAABUW010000762.1_pt1 | contig 59986 bp, 64 predicted proteins | sample 5560081 | NCBI WGS metagenome assembly JAABUW01 (sample SAMN10711882, study PRJNA513363) | rock metagenome | isolation source: Antarctica rocks | place: Antarctica: Victoria Land, Knobhead sud | reverse complement strand
GTTCGGTCTACCGTCACGAGCCGGCCATACAGTTCGATTATCTTGACCAAGCTGATACCAAGCAGCTACCGTACGCGTGACCATGTCGTCAAGCCGATCCACTGATACAGAGCCATTGAGCACAGCCCTTGTCAGCTGGGGTCCGAACAACGAGTCTCCATCCTTCCAGTAGAGACCGTCGCCGGGCATAGTCATATCGAGTCCGGCCAAAGCGCTAGCAACTCCGCTTCGTTGGGCCAGCCAGTCTGATTGAACGAAACCTTGGAAGCCCAACTCATCCTTCAGTATGCCGTTCATCAGCTTGCTATTACCGCAAGCGTAAGAACTATTGATCATATTGTAGCTGCACATGACGCTGGCGACGCCAGCCCTGACGCTGTCTGCGAACGGCCATAGATACATTTCGTGTAGCGTTCGATCATCGATGTTTGAAGAGATTGCAAACTTTGAGCCCTTCCATTCGCCTTCTTGTCGAAAGTGCTCCTGTTCATTGGCAATGAAGTGCTTTGCCGTAGCCATAACTCCTTCTTCCTGTATCCCCTTGATGGTTTGTGCAGACGCTACACCTTGCAGAACGGGATCCGGACCAAAGCTTTCCCAGGCTCTTCCGCCACCTGGCATCCGACCAAACGCCCCCATGCACGGGCCTAGCATGACATTTATTCCCTTCAAGCGGAATTCGAGCCCAAGTCCTCTGCCTCTTTTGTGCATCAAAGCTTTGTTCCAGGTAGCTCCAACGGTGATGCCGGCCGGCCAGGCTGTGGCGTGATCCGAGAAACGTATCCCAAGAGGACCATCTTGGAGGCAGAGAGGTGGAAAGCCAACAATGTTTGCCTCTGCGGTATTGCCAACGCAAAGATCTTGCGCCCAACCAGTCCCCGTCGTGACGTTGACCTTCTCCAGCAACGTCATGTTCGATACCATGGTGGCCGCTTTCTTGTAGCTCTCCTCCCAAGACGCGAGTGATCCTCCTTTAGGCGACTCATACCACGGTGGCGATAACTAGAGTGGTCGTCAGCTCATGACTATTCATCAGGGGAAGGCACACTGACTCCATCTGGGGGTGCATGAGGCAATTCGAAGACACCCCCAAATAACATTCCTAGAATAGCCAGTAGACCCCCCAACAGTATCGCTGAAATAATGAATAATGGCTTGTTGTTTCGTAGCCATCCTCCCTTTCGCTTCAACGGTCGCCCAGAAGGCTTCTGTTCGCGTTTCCTTTTCGATGGCGACCAACCACCCCTCAATTTTGTAGACGTTGGCTCATCGTGCGGTTCCAGCTCATCGAGATCGAGGTCCGAACCGGAGCCGTAGGCTTCATCAGGCGACGCGAGCGAGGCTTCATAGTCGGCCTCGAGAAGTCCTTCGCTGCTGCCCGCAGTATCTGATTTTCGGGTCATCGGGGAGGGCTCCAGAGAGGGCAAAAGATGCTGTGTATATCTGTTGCGAATACTGGCAGAGGCGTCGTGGCTGGTCCATAACGAGGGTGTTGCTCGTGAGACTGCCACCATCGTTTGCCCTTTCCTTTCTCGATTTTAAGGTTCGTCACCCTCCGAAGTTTCTCCGAGGTTCTACCGGTTAGCGCGTTTCAGTCAGGTCGCGGCGAGATACCACGCTAAGTTGTCGCGAAGATGATAATGATGAGCCTGTTTTACATATCGCAACGGGGAAGCAGCATGCTTGTTCCGGACTGAGTATTCTGGCATCTGGGTGAACCTCAAACCGATTTTTGATTGTCTCCATGATAACCTAGTGTGACCAAACGTTTGCCACTTACATAGAGGTCTCTTTGCCGAAGCGATACTCACAATTCTACAACGGCACCCGGAAATGCTCCACGATCTTGTGAAATACATCTCCGAGTATATGAAGCAAGCGACGTAGCTGACTGTAAAGCAGTCAAAGGTGCTTCCTTTTCTACTCGAGAAAGTGCAGAGAGAGCTCCGACACCAGGTTTGACTAAATCGGAGTGCGATGATTCAGTCATATTCGCACCCAATGTTTGAAAACCGATATGCAGATTCAGAAAAAGTGTTCCTTATTATTCATCCTTTGAACCCGGTCGCAAGAAGCCTTGCCCAACATGCTTCTAGTGGAGCGACGTTAATGAAAATCATCTTCTTAATCAAACAACCAGCATCACCAACGATGCCCAAGACCTACTCAGCCCTTATCTCCGAGAAGACTCTCTCGCACCAGCAAAGCCACTGTCAAAGGCCGATTTCTCTGGTAGATAGGGCACGGTAGGCAGAGTTGATGGAATCCAGAAAGTGGATGTTGGTTGGTGGTATTGGCGACTTTGCAGCTGATACTCAATAAGAACGGGTTTCCAAACGCCGTTGTACAGGACTTTTCAGCAAACATCAAACCCAAGGTACAGCAATTCTCTTCGTTATGGCCTATGTGACATAAATCCGATCCGCCTCCTTGGATCAAAAGCCTGGTACGTGGGTACGTTGGCAGCCGTTGAAATCTGTGCTAGGGGAAATGGTGGGTAGTTTGGGAAACGAACATCTCAACAATATCCTCGACGCTCTGGCCGGGTCGTGATTGTCGATCGGAACATTTTGATATGGATGGCGCGTCCGCTAATGCAGCCTTGCATGTGGCACAGCCTGCATGGCAGCCTGGCACGCCTGACCCACGATCGATTCTGCAGGCACCGAGGCCGCAATCTTCAGCTCCCAATCGCTGGACGTTTCATCCTATAAAGCTTCCTCCAAGTACTGCCCCGTTGATAATTGTGGTTGTTAGTTCTTTATGCCTGTTGAACATTGTCGTTGGATCGCCTGCTTTACCCGCGCCAAGCCATCCGGAACTTTTCCAGCCCTATGAATCCACCGCAGAACAACCCAATCTCTCCTTCGCCGTCATCCAGAGTATCGTTCGGATCGACCCTTCGGCCGTGCCCCTTTTTCGATCTCCCGGTAGAGATCCGTAACATTATATAGAGATATATCGTCATCAGCCGCCTCGACTGCCGCTCCCATCCCCGTCTCTGGCGCCCCCTTGGCGTCGATGGAGGCATCTCTCGCATCGGCTACTTTGACAGAGACACTGTGATACCTCTCCTACTGACTAGCCGCCAAGTCCACGATGAAGCAGCTGCTGTGCTATATGGAGAGAACACTTTTCCCTTTCACATTTCCGGACTGGCTGAGGGTCCGATCTCATTCCTGGAATGGCTGGCCCCGAAGTATATTAGGTTGTTGAGGAGGGTTTATATACGGACTGGATATTATGTGGATACTTATGGTTTGAGACCGGAACCAATGTTTGGTGATTGTGGGTATGTCGAGCCTACAGCCGAAGCGGTACAATTCAAAGCGGCTCGCGACTTGGCGGTTTCTGCGATATTGATGAAACAGGCGTGGCCGGCAAAGTACAAGGTTTTCATCAACAAGCTTGCTACGGTGTCGTATTCGGCAGATGAATCTGCGGACTTCCTTCGCAAGCATAGTGCGAATGACTGGCCGGCTTCGTCGTTTCATCTCTGGAAGATGTTTGTGACCGAAGCGGGAGCTGAGAAGCCGAGCATTGAGTTCAGGCGTATCGTATGGGGTGGACCAAGCGTGAAGAATCTGAGGGCTGATGGGACTCGGGTGACTGTACCGTGGATGCCGGTTGTGAGAGATGACTGATCGCAACGGAGAAGTCGAGGATGTTCTTGAGCATTGCACAGCCATGATCTTCGCTAGATATTAATATACGTAAGCATCAAGCAATACCAACAGGCTCTCATATTCTTCTGTCCAGAGCTGATCGAATTCCTTCTAGCTTAGAATTTAATAAAGCTATAAAGGTTGGTGTGCTGTCTGACATTTGGCTCATCAGGACTGTGTTTGGTATTGTCCAGGCATATCCTCTCGCAACAGGATCTAGAAATGTTTCTCCGTTTGCTTCTGTGCCTCTATTGGATGAAATGGATCAAGCATGGAAGATATTCAGCAGACTTTAGCTCCTTCATGTCTGTCTTGTCTCCCTCGCCACATCTCGTCAACTATCTTCCAATACCTCGCTCCTCCTCCTTGCCGAGCATGTGCAACATGTCCGCTCCCTCCGAACCTTTCAGTGCGCACTACCAGCCCCTTCTGCCTTGCATCCTCAGCATGAGCTTCGACATCACGCCAGCGAACCATCTTGTCAGCGTCACCGTAGATGTAGCATCTAGCTCTCTCGTTCTTCGACGAATCCGTGTCGTTCAAAGCTTGCTGTATACGCTCGATTGGGTTCGTGATGTCAAACAAGTTGAACGAAATCAAGTAGATGCCTAGCAGTAGGTATAGAGCACCATAAAGCATGGTGTACAGGGGCTGCGATTGCGGAAAAGAAGCAGACAGCGAATTCAGAGCCTCCTTGAAATTGCCGTGTCCGGGACAAGAATCGAGAATTTTGATATGTGGAGGAAAAGAATTGGACATTTGCTGGCGGTAAGAATCTAAAAGTGGGAGCAGTTGACTGCAGCCACCATTGGAGAAGAGGTGAAGCAGGATTTCAGGATCCGAGCGTTCAGCGGCGTTGGGGTGACAGAGGATGGCGGAGACGGCTGGATCGAGCCTACGACGTTGCGCATCGGCGGACCGCCAGATCAAATCTGCAGGTGAACTGCGAACGATGATGATACGAGAGGTCGGGTAGAGGGTCTGATAGCTGGACAGGTATTTAAGGATATGGACAGGGCGAGCGGACATCCAGGTGAAGAGGACGATGATTTTGGGCGCTGGTGAAGACGAGGTTGGGATACCCTCCTTCGTTGCTCTTGTCTCTTGGTGGACTGTGGGAGAGCCATTAGATACGACTGTGTTGATAGGATCATAGTAGTATACTGTGGGAGAAAGCCGTGTCAAAGAAGACAGGGGATCAACGTTTAGAGCCTTGGTAAATTGAGACATTGCTGGCAAAGGGAGATGAGACAGTTGTAAGGGAAATGGGGACGTGGCTAGCGGTTTTTTAGCTCCGTCACGTGATGTCTTGGCAGGCTTGGCGTTCTTCTACTCGAGATCATGTTCACTCCTGCCACTATGACCATGGCTTTGCTGTAGTACTGCCGTGACTTCAGTCTTTCTTAGACCCCATGGAGTCTGAATATGGTTTCGAAGGATCCGTTGATTACTCCTAGCCGCCTCCTCATACGCCTCGCCATGTGCAGAAGTGACAGTAGCCTCGATGAGGGTGGTGGCACAGTACTCAGTAGCATCTAAAAGCCCTCTGCTTCACCATGGTAGCCGGGGACTCATGTTGGAAATTGGATATCACAGTCATATCTTAGTGTCTTGGCACTCATAAAACTCTGCATCAGACAAACGTATCTTTCTAGATAATTAATCAATCCATCTACCATGCTACCATTTATGGCCTTCGTCCAACAGGTTATGAGCCCAGTACTCTACTACGTCATGAGTCGCTATTCCATACTCTATTAATTCATTGATTCAGTCTAGTCCTAACGGGGAGTAGTATTCCTTACTCTTACTACTAAAATCTCTTACACTTAGTTAAAAAGCCGACCTATTAACCAGTTAGACTCATCGCATTAATCATCATTAAAAGCCGACCTGTCGACTAGTTAAACTCATCGTATTAATTAGACTCATCAATTATAGTCCTAGTCAATATATCTATATATAATTCCTCCTATAATCCACGGATCGAGTCTCTTAATAAGAAGAACTATCCGTCCTAGTTCATTAACATCTAAGTAAAACTACGGTCTAAGAAGCTCTAGAAATATACTTAATTATTATATATACCTAATCTACTATTTAAAGAGGGGGAAATAGTTACTATTACTAAGAAACGTAATAAGGAATATACTAAATAGGGAGAGAAGTATTAAGAAGCGGCGGATATTATAATACTACTAATTAATCCTAATATTTAATTAAAGCTTATTTAGGGGGAGTTTAATAATACCTTCTTTATAATATTATATTTATAGGCTATTTATTAACTTATTAGAAATACCGAATTTATACGCCTTTTTAAAGAATACTACTCGCTTAATTTTAGCTTATTTAAGACTATATTAGACTATTTAGACCGTATTAAGGTTCTTCAAGAATAGATTACTACTATTAAAATTATCCTAAATATTAAAAATTAAATGATCCCTTACCTATCTATATCCCTACTATTAAAATATCAATACCTCGTCTAGATTTAGGTACTTACCTCGGATATTACTACCGAAAAAGTATGATAAATAGTATTAGAAGTTAGCTGTTAATAGATTAGCTAATTAATTAGCTAATTAGTTAATTACTTAGCTAGCGCCTACTACTTAAAGTTAGATCTTAACTAATTATCTCGTTATTCCTATTATAGTCGAAAATACCTAAGTAACGAATACTACTCTATATTTCCACGTCGTACTCTAAAGTGGTACCAGGAAATGCTGAAATATAAGGAGTAGTAAAAGTAGGGTAAGAAGGATATAATAAGGGCTATATAGGGCGATAATAACGACGGATAAGGACCTTTATAAAGGATTAATATATGAACTTTATATAGCCTTATATCGTCATATGGCTGTTCCATCTAGGGGGAGTGTTGGAAATTAGATATCACAGTCATATCTTAGTGTCTTGGCACTCATAAAACTCTGCATTAGATAAACGTGTCTTTCTAGATAATCAATTAATCCATCTACCATGCTACCACTTATGGCCTTCGTCCAACAACTCACACATCCGGATTCACAGTGATTCAGACTGGCCACTTTCACTTCCACGAAAGCGGCAACGGATATCTCATGAACGTTCAGCAAAAGCTTGACAACAATACTTACGCTCCTTGCGCGCACATTGCCGCGAGATTTGCAGTCATCAAACAGCGACTTGACTGGATGATGGCATGCCCACAGTCTCTCGCTCATCGATGGATTATGCTGGAAAAGAAATATCGCTAAGTTGAAGCCCGACAATTATTGGCTATCTCGCTAGCTGCATGTTTTGATGAATAATAGATCTCAGCCGCAAAGGACTCGGTAGCCTGATGGAAGACGTATCTTCAAGCATATCAGTATCAATCACCACATGCTGACGACGATATTAGGCTCACAATCATTCCACGATTGCCCAAGACTCTCAGCTTGAACGATGAAGAAATGGGGTCGAAAGAAGGAGCCGAAAGCAGTGACTGGTCTTGAAAACACCGGGCCGGCTGGAGCCTCTGGTGTATCCAATGGAACCGATAAGGAGACTCAGATCATCGAAGAAGACTATGGACTTTTCACCCTTCACGACTTACCGCGGGATTTGGCCGATGCTCTAGAGTGCGTACCGAGTTCGTGCTGTCATCATATGGCCACGCATTAACATTTGCTCCCAGCATCGTAGCAGTCCATGGTCTCGGCGGAAACTGGCATGAGACGTGGACTGATACCCAAACACAGAAAATTGGCTCAAAGACTTTCTCTCTCATCAACTCAGGAGCCAGGGGCATCAAGTAAGAGTCATGTCCTATGGTTATGATTCGGGTGGGATCTTGAGCAAATCCGTCAGTGACATTGAAGATGTTGCACGTGGACTCCTGGTTCGCTTGCAAGGTCAACGAGTGACTGGCCAGGAGAAGTCGCGACCCATCCTCTTTGTCGCTCATACTTTGGGAGGTGTAGTCATCAAGAAGGTCCTTATCTCCGTTTTATCTCTCGCTAAGAAGCAATCTGACATAAGTATAGACGATGGTTGTTGCCCACGAACGCTCGACGAGAAACAGCGGCCTGCGAGATAAGGTCCAAGCGTTTATATTCCTCGGCGTTCCGCACAGGGGCTCGGATCTTGCCTCCTGGTATAACTACGTTATTGAGATATCGAAATTTGCCCAACTAGGCTTCGCGGGTAACCCGAAGTTCGTTGCTCCTTTACAGAGGAATGCGGAGATATTCGCTAATATCTCCACTCAATGCATCGAGCGACTTCAAGCACAGTCTATCGACATCAGAACATTTTATGAATCAGACAAGCTTCATAACCAGCTGGTATAGGACCAGCCCCCGAAGTAGCATAATCGTGAGCGCTGACAATGTCCTTTGCAAATGTCCTTTGCCAGATTGTGGACAAGCATTCCGCAGTCTTGATTCTATGGAACGAAACAGCCACGCAAATTTCTGCGACAAATCATAAGACAATTTGCAAGTTCCCGACGGAAATTGCCCAGACTTATCTGCCAATTCTACGAGCGATATCTGAAATCGGAGAACAAGCACTTGTTCAGCGAGATTTAGTACCGGCAGCACCTGCAAGGGACGTCTCGGCACGAGATCGCCTTTCCATGATGGAGCCTCATACAACCAAAGCTGGCAATTTAGGTCTCTTCGAATACGCACCTTACCGTGTGGGTTATGGAGGTAATCGTCATCACGTCCTATATGCTGAAAGGACCCCAACAGGGAAGACCAAGAAGACTCAGGACTTCTCGAAAGCATACCTTGAACCACCGCGAGGACTTGTCAGCATCTCGCACTTGGATTTCAGCAAGAACCACGGATTACGCGCTCGTGCCAGTGTATAGGAGGTTACACCTGTATCCTTCCGTCCAGTGCTGGAAACATGGGCAGACTCATTGTGTTACGGAATGTCCGGATCATGGCTTGAGGTTGCACCAGGCGATATCGATATTCAGACCGGTCGTTGTAACACGTACGGCTTTGACAAAACCACAACAGACGAAATGAGTATGCGGATTGTAAGATATGTCAAGTTTTATAATCAATACGCGGAGGTCCCTGAGGTGATTTGCTATCTCGTCACTATCGATTCATCCGAGCTTAAGAACCACCGCATGCATGTGGAATCAGAAAATATAACCACGTCTGGCTTCGAGCTTCATTTTATCTCATGGGCAGACTCCATTGTCTATGAGCTCGAGGCAGAATGGCTGGCTTTCATCAAGGACAGGAATAATATCTATGCCCTCCCGGAGACGATAATTGGGCAAAATACAATGCTACGTTTTCCATTGAAAAATTTCGAACGTCCTCCTAGTTGTTTTCTTGCACTGTCATATCTGGATATTCAATAAGGGAATGTCGTAAGCGTTAAGGTATTAGTGCGTGACTGCAAGGAATCGTTCATTATAATTGGTAGTGAGATATGGAATGATGCCTTCATCTGGCAAACGCGTATCACTGGCGTGGCAATTGTGTAGACTTCAGGGTTGCGTGACTTGACGAGAGACTAGTGACTGGACAAATTGACCCAGTGCAAAATCTTGACCATGTCTACAATGACGTGCAACATCCAAGGGTGCTTCACGATACAAGACGATAGATGATGTTGACTCACAGTCAAGTGGCTTTGCCACTTACATAGACTATCAAGCTCCGTCACTTCTACCTATCAACCATCTCTCATGTTCAGTCTACGTTCTTATCGCATCGGCTGTCTCTGCAATCGAACATAGCGTGAGAGCCTATCTATGAGCATGTTACGGCGAACCTTTCATCATCCCGACGTTTTGGGTGGTAGGCTCTTTGGAGCTTGACATCCTTTTATCTTCAAGATGAGTATTCTGTTTCATATTTTCTCGTCCATCAACCATCCTGAAGTGAGCGTTGTCAGACTCAAAGGACCCGACCTACAATAGATCGCTTTCACGTTCCTCACACACTCGCTACAGTCCTCTCACGATCTAAAAGACAATGTTCACGGCCCCGCCGGCTTTGCATGTCAATAGAAATGCAGCCATATCCGACCATGAAACCCGACAGCCTAATACTTGCGTCATCGATCAATCGATCTGTGATACGCGTTCCAGTCGCTGCAGGGAGAACTTGATGAACAATTTCGGTCATCCTCGAGTAGACCGCAAGCAAATTCGACACCGCCACAAGCGTCAGGGTACACAAAGCATGATGTATCCCATCTATCTCCACAGTATCCAAACTTTCAATCGCAGTCGTTAAATCGCCTACCACACCCCGTAGCCTTTGAACTATGGACACGGTTTAGCGGCCTTGCTAAGGCCCAGAGCATCGTCAAGAGCGAGGACAGGTAAGGTAACGACGCATCTATACAAGGCAAGCCAGTGTCCAAGTCGCTCTTCTAGATATTTGTTGACGGACGCCTGCTGCAACGTCCAGGTGATTCATGATGCAAAAAGATGCAAGCATTACTGAATCCTCAACCCTTTCAATTGGCCGGCCGGTAGGGATAGGGTCTAAAACGTGGGAATGTTTGAGGCGAGGGTGACTGCGGTTTGGGCGATCATTTGTGGGGTTTGGATACTTGTGTTTCCATACTTGTGGTCAAGCGGTGCGAAGGTTTAACTTTTAAGTTTTAGTCTTAGAAAGTAGGGCGAATTTGATTATAGAACGGGGTATATTCATCTTATAAACTTATGCGGAGAAATGGGAAGGATTTGAATTTACATTAAACAGGTCCTTGTGGGGTTCATGATTAGCTGGGTGCTAACCTACTATGAATGCTCACTTTGGCAGTGCTAATAGAACAAAGAATATCAACGAGCTTTACCTCTCTAACTGTTGTTGTTCAATAAAGGTATTGTTCTCCTCTTATTATATATTGAAATCCACACTAGAAGATAATAGAAACGATCGGGCTTTATTACGCGACTAGGAAATGCTATATAGATATCTTTATAGCTCTTTGACTTATAACTTCAGCTACTCTTTTTCATAGCCTCCCACACTACCAAAGCCTTATCATTATTCACGCTCACTTTCAGACGCTTATTTACAGAAACAATTACAACGACACCTCCGACAGCAACGAAAGCATTCCCCCCACAATGTCATCTTCGAATACTCAACACAGCCTTCCTACAACAGGCCCCGAGACCGGCGCATCCCACACCAACCCAGCTGCACCCACCCCAAACCCCAACCGTATCGCAACAAGACAAACATCCCGTGCAGCCGCCGCCCGCGCTCTCCGCAACGAAATCGTGCACATAGAGCAAAGCCTAGACAATCTCTACCACCACCTCTCCGCCATGAACCACACTGTGCAGAGACTTTCAGAAAACGAAACACGCGATCGTAATACCATTGTATCGAACACTCTGAAGCGTCTCCTTGTCATACCTCCCAGCGAACTTGCAGAGGATGCTGAATGTAGTATCTGTATGGAGCCTTATAAGACGGGATGCGATGCCGATGCTGCCGTTCGCTTACCCTGCGGCCATGTGTTTGGCTCAAGGTGTTTGGCTACGTGGTTCTCGTCGGGAGGGGATACGTGCCCGTTATGTCGTGGTGTTCTGTTTGAGGTACGACTGAATCAACGTTATACCGCTCCGCGTCCTAGACAGGTTACCGAATGGCCTGGCTTCGCGGACTTTCTGGATCGCTCAGAGGTTAGCACTGTTTTGAGATAGGGAGGCGAGGAATATATTGACCTGAGCGTGTTTGTTCTTAGATTTGGCGTTTGGTCCTATGGTGGCATTCTGCTTTGCATCTTGCTACCTACCTTAACGGCCTGCAGATTCTTCACACAGTCGGTGAAATTTCCCACGGCTTATAGGAGGATATTCATAGCGCCGCCGGCTTTACATGTCAATAATAATGCGACCATATCTAATATATCAACCTGTGAAATTAAATTCTAGCGATATTTATGAGATAATAGCCTGCATAAGACCTATTACCCTTGCGTTACCTGATATGCAGGTTCCAGTCACTGCAGGGAGAAGGTGATGACCGAACTGGGTGATCCTCAGATAGACTGCCTCGTATTTTTTGGTTCGTCGATTATTCATCTCGTTAATCCATTGATATAAAGTTACATTTCGTCCTATGGGATTGTTTTGCCCGGGAATTGGCAATTTTTTCCGGAGCCATTTGCAAGCTTGAACTCTAAAATCCTCTCTTTGCACACTAAAATACCGACCGCACATGAGCATATCTGGCGGAACCAGGTGCAAACGTTGAAATGGCCGCTTGTCCATCTACTGAATGACGAATTACATTTTCTTTCACTATGGCCTACGTAGTGCTGTGGTAAAAGGCTTAACCCCAATTCGGACTTACTCGTCACCTATTCATATATAACTTGATGTATTGCATTCAGGGGTGCAGACCAACAGGACGATTGCCGGCTTGAAAGTTCGAAAATGGTGTAATGTACGCACCACTCCCATCTTAATATCCTATCCAACCATCCTCCCATCACATCAATCTACGCACCGAGTCGCTCCCTTCCCCCATTGAAAATTATTATACCATCCTTAGTAATAGCCGGCAAGCTGATCACCTCCTCTCATCACCACATCAATTCCTCCTCTCCTCACTCTCTATCCTCCCAAACTATCCTCCCAAACTACCTTCCTCAAACCACCTTCCTCAAACCGCCTTACATCACGCTCACATAACAAAAACCTCCCCTGATTCCATATTGTACATTGACAAACCACTTTAACATCAATATCTGCTATGCTCTAAGTCTGCGGTTTAATTCATAGCTTTTTCTCGGAAACGAAGTGGGAGACGCAGGGTCTGGATCGATATGGCACATGCTTTTTGTAGATGGAGAGGGGATATCATGATGGCGGGTTTGTTGCGGTAGTGTTATGTAAGGTATCTATCTAATGGTCGGGGAGGCAAGGTATACCCGGTGGCGATAGTTTAGGAGGAGATTGTGCGTTTGGGGGGTTTGGGGGGTTTGTATACGGAGTTTCGTTTTCTTTTGTGTCATTGAGATGTTGTGGTTGAGGCGTTTGAAAGTATAGCTTTTGGGTTTTGATTTTGGAAAGTCTGGGGGTTTGATTGTGGAAGGGTGTATATTCATTATGCGGAGATGTAGGAGGAGTAGGAGGGACCGGTGTTCGTATCCAACAGGTCCTGGTGGGATTATTGATGATTAGCTAGGGGCAATGTTATTAAACGCTCTATATTCAAAAAGGCGTGGGAAACCTTTTCTCGTATGTTCCGAGCGTTGAATGGCTTGCTTATCAGCTCACTCTAAGTACGGGATCCACGTCAAGGTAGTGTATGCGGACCTCTCGATTCTCTGATATCGCGAGTGACCTACTGATGGATGGGCAGGTGACTTAGCGCTGAAAACCTATATCTAGGAAGGCCATGGCCCTGACTTCTTCATGATAGCATGACAATATCAGAAGATGACAGGACATTTCCCACCTTTTCTCTTACCATTCCATTTTCTCCTTGACATACTTATCCATGTACTCATCGACACCCATATTCTCCAATCTCTCCTTATCCTGACCCAGTTTCACCAATTCTTGGACCTTTTCTGGAGTGAAATGCGGACCTAGATGTCTTTCAAACTTCTCCAGTATCTCAGGCTTCGCCTCTGTTCGCCTCAGTTTGTGACCTAGCGGCGCCTCCACAACTTCTTCCTCCAGCACCGTTCCGTCATTCAACGTTACAGTCAATGCATTGGGTATGGTACGCATGTCAGGGTTGTGATACGCCTTGGTGAATTCGGGGTCCTCTTCACCTACACACATATGGAATCAGCATTGCCCAGTCAAATCCTCAAATAGAGCCGCGAGACACTGCTGCGCAGCATAAAGCGGTCCAAGAGAAGGAGCTGCTCCCGGGCCGTTTTGCGACTGAGGGGATCAACTCAGGTAAATGCTTACAAGAGGTAGTCGTCCGTATCCTTTCTACGAGCTCGGATGTGGCAGCTTCGGAGCCGTCGGTGTAGTCGGTAGCATGAAGGCGGTTGAACACGAGCATGGTAGCTACCATGTATTGGATACAGTGGTCACGGTCGGCGAAATTGTCCATTGGTTTGTGTTGTTTATCGATTATCCGGATGCAGGCTTCGTGAGTGCGAATGACAATAAATTTGATGTCTTCTGCGGTCTTGCCTTGCTTTTGGAGAGAAGCGTTGATCTTCTTAGCGGCTTCGATGGCGGTTTGGGAGTGGAATTCGGCTGGTGGTACTGTCATCAGCGGAGATGGTGCAGGGGACAAAGGGATGCTTACCCGGATATGAGACCTTGAAAAGAATGTTTTCCATAACGTAGCTGCCATATGGTCGTTGGAACTCGAACTTCTTGCCTTTGAAGAGGACGTCGTAGAAGCCCCAGACGGGTGCTGAGAGAACGGTGGGAACGCCTTGCTCTCCCTTTTGAACTTTCAATACCAAGTTGACAGCCCTCTGGCAAGCGTCACCAGCTGCCCAAGATTTCCTCGACATTGTGTTTGGCGAGTGTCTATACGTCCTCAAGCTCTGCCCGTCGACCCAGGCCTGCGAGATCGCATCTGCGGTTTGCCTCTCGGAAAGCCCAAGCATCTTCGAGACCACAGCAGCCGTAGCGACCTTGACTAAGACGACGTGGTCCAACCCAACTTTATTGTACGAATTCTCCAGTGCTAGACATCCTTGTATCTCATGTGCCTTGATCATAGCCTCCAGCACATCCTTGATCTTGACAATGGTTCCAGTTCCCAGATGTCCCCCAGCACGGTTCGTTCTCGATATCCAATCTGCCACTGCCAATATGCCTCCCAAATTATCCGAAGGATGTCCCCACTCCGCAGCCAACCAGCAGTCGTTGTAGTCAAGCCACCGGATCATGGCGCCAATGTTGAAGGCGCCGTTGACTGGGTCGAGGACGTAGGGTGTGCCAGGCACTCGGGTACCGTTTGGAACGACAGTACCTTCGACGATAGGCCCAAGAAGTTTCGTGCATTCTTTAAAGCGGAGGGCTTCGAGGCCGCAGCCGATGGTGTCGAGAAACACGTAGCGAGCGGTCTCGAACTACATATATATGAGGTCAACGGCGCGTGTTCCGAAAATCAATTATGAATGTAACGAACAGCGAGGTCTGAGTCGACTTTGTAGTTGTGAATGTAGCTTGCCATGTCCTTGATCTCGGGATCGAACTCACGAGCGGTGGCCACCGCAGGGGCATTGGACCTCAACGTGGCCATTGTCGTGAACAAATGTGATGTAGAAAGTTGGTGCAAGAGTCCTTGAGGTGATTTTGAGAGAGAGGAACCAGATGGAAGCAGAGTGCGGTTTCTGCCGGTCAAACAGCGGGGGAAGAACTTGTGCTGCTGCAATTCTCGGCCTACTCTCCGATTGACGAGCCTTAGCGTAGAGGACATCGTCTCGAAACGATGGGGATGAATGCAAGTTAGGACTGAACCAATTGGCCTGTGATAATGCACATTTCAGCTCATCCTTTGGTGCGTCGAAAGGCTTTGGAGAGCTGGAGATCGTCATACCTCGGACTTATCGGCTAAACCTCGGCCAGAAGATCACGTGCTATTTCTATCAAAGAACCAAACTTCCATTTCTCGTTACTCTTGCGTCCTCTGATTTACTCATGCACCCACGTCGCACAGCATCATATACGACTAGACCCTACGATCCTCATTTATAGGTTGATGTGAGCCTAGCATTTTCTATTGGACAAGAGAATGGTATGCGTTAACAGCAGTATCCTATGTCCTGGCATGATGGGCACTTGTCTCGGCAGCAGAGACCCCTAAGACGAGTGCTCCGCTAGGATATGGGATAGCAGTTGTAGGATCGTGTGCCTCTTTTTCTATCTCTTCTCCGATGATAGGACCGGGAGATGCAGTAGACGTGCTCGGAAGATATGACCCACCAACCAGAGCGGAGTCTGACAAAACCCTTTTCGTACTCGCGTCTTGTGGGTATGTGTGATCTGGGTGACGAATAGCTACGCCAATGTCACTATGAGCGAGAGGTCCATAGCTATACTTGAACATGGTGTCTAGGCAGCCTACTAGAACAAGATCTGTCCACATCGCCCAGGCTGCAACTCGAAAACTCCTTGGCTTATATACCGAAATGGTAGAATCGCGAACATTGAAAGTGTTATATTTTCGCCGGTAAAAGATGTGAAAGGATTTTGGGCCGTAAGTGTTAGCACTATCTACAGTCCGTGGTGACAACATTGAAGCGTTGCTAGCCTGCCACTTAGCTGTCTACCACGGAGCTCATCACTTCTCCGTCACAGGCCTTGATTATTGCAGAGAAGTGCCAGACGAAGACATCAGCATCCTTGAAAACAACCACTATGACTGTTCACCAAGGCGTCGATATCGCAGAAGTCACCCGCATCAACACACCAGACATCGAACTCATGGACCTTGCATCCACTCTGAAGCCATCTCCGTCGCAGTATCCCTTTCAACTCACCGACTTACCTCCAGAAACTCGTCTCGAGATCCTTGCGTACGCGGTCATCAGCCCATTAACCATCAGCTGGCAAGGCAGCTACAACGGCGACGAGGTGCCTCATTGCGATGCCGCCCGGAAATACGTCTGCAATGGTACCAATGCCTACTTACCGGCTCGCTACAACATTGCCGCGCCTCTTCTCGCAAGTCGCGCTCTCTACGCTCAAGCAGCGCCGCTGTTCTATAGCAAGAACACCTTCCGCTTCCGCAATCGTAAGGCACTCACTTTCTATCTACCACCAGTCGAACGAACAACGAACGCCGTCAACTTGATAAGAGAAATTCTGAGATGATAGTCCAAACACTACTGGCATAATATAACCGTACTAACCGCCCATTCCCCAGCCTTTCCCGGCCTCCCCCTCGCCTTCAACAGCCCAACATTCACCACAAACCTGCGCCACCTCACAATCGGCATCCCCACCCTCGGTCTCAGCGAGCGCCAGTCCAAGCGCAGCGACAGCACGAACAGCGCCCGCGTGGACGAAATAACCCGTCTGTGTCCCGCACTTCGGACATTCACGAATCATATACCGCAGGTTTTCGACCGCGTTACCCCAGTACAGCCATTACCACGTGGGTTTTTGCGTACGAGAAGGTCGATTAGGGTGTTTAGTGGAGTGATGATTGCGGTGGCTATTAGTCTGTTTATAGTCGCTATCTGGATTTTTGCACGATAGTCTGTGGAGAAAAGCATTGGATGGGTCTTGTCATTGGGGTGTAGGCTGTATTTTGCAGCTGGATCATGATGTAAAGTGGTTTTTCTGCTGAAGTTGGAAAATCGCGAGCAATGAAAAGCCGGGATCTATATCTCATGCATGGATTGGTTTCACGAACTGCATGTGTGTCTAGCAGATAAACACAGCTTTCACCCTTCTCACCACCAATGTTCACAGCCGTTCCGAACGCTTGATTCATGACTAGCCTAACGAGATTCTCAGCACTTCATCTCTCCTTAAACTCATCCTCCTCAACATCCTAACAGTATCCATTACTCGGCATTCCACTCAAAGAAACAATTACCGTCGTTCGTACTACTAGTCTCCCGTCATCAAAATATAGATATCTATCAAGTCCTGCCTGCGAGCGTAACTTTGAGATTTCGTTACCAACAGATACCATCGTCGTGAGCATTATCCGGAAATTAGGATTATGTAGCTTGGGTGTTCTCTATGATGTTGATGATGCTGGCGGCGTGTTTGCCAGGGGCGTTGGGGTGAGCGTGGATATGGATGGATTGCTACATGGACAGATGGAAAGATAATTGGTGAGGTGATCTTTTGACGTCTATTGAGATAGACGAGTTGGGTAGAAAATAGGGTTTGCTTAGTGACTCAACAGCAACGAGTAGGGGAGAAACCTCTTCGGTTGATTTCTACTTGCCAATGGGGTAAAGGGGAAGATGTCTTGGCTTGCCAGATCATTCGCACGTGCGGAGGGAGTACTTTTGCACATTCATTACGTTGCTGTGTCTAAACATTATTGTCTGCTCTTTCTGTCCGCGGCACTTCTTTCTTCTCGACAAATCCGTTGTTATTCAATCGCTCTTCACTCAGAGGAACCAACGCACTAGGAACCAATTTCCTGATAGTACTCACGGAGCCAGACTTCCCATCGGACATTGAGTCGTCGGCCCATGGCTTCAATTCAGGCGAACTGCCGTCAGTCGAGGCTAACTTCGCGCTCGGCCTCACGCTTCGTAGATCTCGTACCTGTCCGAACCCCTTCCCGCCCGAGCCTCTTGAGAAGAGCGGACGTAGCAGCGGCAAACAAGCACCGACTATGCCGAGGGATGACTCCACCATAGGCCAGTAGACAGTTGGCGTGTAGAGGTAGGAGAAATCCGGATCTCCATTAGCACCTAGGTAATTGACCCTGTTGAAAACAACAACTTTCGCAATGCTTGAGCATACGGTCAATAATCCCAACAAGAAGATGCCGCTGACAGCCAACTTGTGCCTTGCGGGCACGGTCATGGCCCATATGCATGGGATTGGGAGCGAAAGGATCATCACTTCCGTTTATGTCAGCGCACGCTAGGCAATGGGTCGAGCTGATGGGACTCACGGTCGGTGAAGATGTCGGAGTAGTACTGAGCCAGCATCATCATGCTCGTGTTGATGCACGAATCCCAGTTCTGAGCACCGGGTACGGCCCAGTTGATTGGGATCGGGTAGCACTCGAGGAGGTTGGCGAAAAAGAAGCCGATGGTCCAGGTACAGACGATGGCAATGTTGGTCCACACGGCGAGGTTGATGAGGGTGCCTTGAAAGATGCTGTTGTGAAATGTTTCAGTAGAAGCCATGGAGACCAGACGGTTGAAAAGTTACCGTTTGTAGAAAAACAGGACTGAAAGTTTTGTTAGGCCAAAAGTCAGTGTCTGCGTAAGCTGCACTGCAAAGATGACCTATGTGGTCGCATCTCAGTACCGGCTTGTTTGTTTGTTGGTGTAAAGCGTACCTTCTCAAGGACTATTGTACCATTAGTCACGATAGGATAATCGTTCGAATCTATTGCTGTATGTCGTCCCAGATCGCCGTCGGCAGCTCCGACGATCATGCCAATCGCAGTGAGAAGAGTAAATAGCTATGTAATTATCAGCGCAAGGAATCGATAAGAGTGTCAGCGGGACTGGAACATACAAGCGCTGGCACGATCATGTATTCATCCCACCAGTAGCCAGCTCTCTTCAGGTATCTGGCATAGAAGCGGAGTGCGACGGCGATGATGGCCAACATGGAGAAGATGACCGCCATGGCGTACATCTTCCCCGGAGTCTCACCCATTGCCATAGTGAGAGGTGGAATGCCGAGGCTCTGCGGATGCGGATTGTTTGCAATAAATGGGAGATTTGCGGCTACAGCGGAGCAAGTTGAAGGCAGTCACCTTTAATGTGGGAGATGGTTCACCAATACTTTGAGAAAGACAAAAGGCACGATGGTTGGGTAGAAGGAGAAGCTGTTGGCATCCTCAACGCTCAGCGTCAGTAACAGCAACTGATGGCAGGGGGATGAATGGTGAGCGCTGCATGATGGTCACCCATTTGTCTTTCTAGTAGCAAGCCACTGAGCTAGCCCCTAATGAAGAGGAAAGTGCTCGAGCGATTTGTGCACCTTACGAGCTAGCAAAAGCTGCCACACCATTGGTGCCGTGTCCCTGCTACGCAGTTCTTTGGGGTCCCACTCTCTCCCAGCCGTATTGTTGTGAAACATAGCTGATTGGCCCCATGGACCAGCAGCCTCAAAGGGCAACCTCTTTGGGATCTGCATTACTTGAGCCTCGATAAATGTGACTTGGACAGCGCTCGGTGCTAGCGTCACATGCCACTCAAGCAACAGTACTTCCCCAATCTCACCCGGTGGTGGTCGATACGCTAGAGAAGTAGTGAAACAGACAAGAAGGTTGATGTACTTTACTTTACACTTGAAACGTGACACATGCACTAGTGTCACGCTAGTCGTATAAGCGACAGCCGCTCCAAGCAAACGCGCAGATCCTGCGGCGACATCTTGGCATCACTGACCACACCTCCTTCAACATCTTATTAAAGTTGTGCATCTTCTAGAAGTATGGAGAGGGACGGGAGGAGTATCTGCCCCTCACTCTGTTTCACGACCAAAGAATTGGCCGTGCAGGGTTCGAGAATTGCACGCAGCTTCAACACCGAACTGCCCCTTCGATGCATGATTGCAGGCTGAAACTTGGCTTCAGCGTGGGGTCCGAACCAGGTTAACAAGTTGGTGTGCATCAACGTCAATGGCTCCACAGCCTTCACAGGCTTCGAATGAGATATTGGACACACCATTGTGGTCGAGCGTCGCTATCCTCGGGTATCCACGGCAATGTTCAACTCGACCCACTGGCCAGAGACGCCTCCTTCATGCATGCTGGCCAACTGATAGAGATGGGCTGTTACCTATTGGCTATAGCCCAGAAGAATCAGAACATGCACTCCAGCCTCAGAGACCTAGCCCGTCCTGCAGATCTCCCGAGTGTTGTTCGATCCGAACATGGGGAAATTCGCCGCACACGTGCCGCAATGTCATAGTGAACCATGCAAGGTTATTGCCGCACATATAACGAGATAGCGCATATGGTACCCTGATCACCCAACAACGCCACCAAGCATGAGTTCCGGAAATTTTGCTAGGCCCCTCCTAACTCGCCAGATTGCCGCACCGTCCCCAAGCTAAACATGGAAAGATAGGAGACTAGTGCTACCGGTCAAAGCATCAGTGACATTCCCCATGTACGGGTGTTTCAGCATTCGCCTGGTTCGCTGATGTGCCTGACTACGCCACATTCAGCGTGCCATGGTGCAATTCCAGTGTACAGGACCCTCCTAGATTGACAGACCCCAATGCTATATTCAGGCCTTCCCCTAACGGGCTCGATCGCTTTCGTTGCGCATATATATCCGCACCAACCAGCTTTTACTCCTCGCATCTTTGCAACTCAATCCAGTATTCAATCCGCGCTCCACCGTCACATCTATCGTCGCAATACTCACCAAGCACCATTCGACAAACATGCGCCCCACCACAGTCGTGCTCTCCGTCCTCCTCCTCGCGTCTCCCGCATTCTCCTTTCCAGTCTCAGCATCATGTAAGCAGGATTTTCTCTGCGTCGCTTTCTTACGCCACACTGACGATTCAATCACAGTATCTTCAATTGTGCCGAACATTAGCGCCCGAGGATGCTCGGGGAAGATCGCTTGCTTCTTTGGAGGCGGGAAGGAGAGACTTACTGTCGTCGATACTCTCGTCGATGACGAACAGATTTAATGCAGAAGAAAGGCTGCATATCACAAGGCTGTCGCTGCGAAATCATGCGGCATCAAATATAATGTTTTCCCAACGCTTCATGGACTTGCAAAATACTCTTCTTCGGCCTCTGGAGGGTTCAGTAATTACAAATTGTTATGCATTCTAGTGATGCAAGGCTGCCTGTATCTATGAGCGGATAAGTCGATTTCACCAGTATCGAGCAGTATGGCGAAATGAGCTGAATCAGAAATGCTGTTTCTCATGTCTTTGCGAACGTATGCTATATTTCGGCTGCATAACATCTCACTGCATATGCTTCTCGGATGCACGTACCTCGAGCGAACGGACGTCCGGGTACGGAAATAGATGAAAGGATTGTTCTGTGATGGTGGGGTCCTAATTCGACACGGGCATTGTTTCAGCCAACCGATCGAGACGACGGGAACACACACCAAGCCCGTTCCCACTTGGCCGAGCAACATATATCCGTACCACCCAGCCTCTTCTCAATTATCACCAACTGCTCTCTACACCTTTCGTCCACTCTGAACCACGCTTCAGATTCCCCCGTCAAACCATCCATCCGCCCAATACCCTCAGGCACTAAGTCTCAACAATGCGCCCACAAAGCCTCCTCCTCACCCTCCTCCTCCTCGCAACCTCAACCCTCTCATACCCCCATCTCTCCCGTAAGTCCTCGTCCTCTCGCGCCCCCGTTTCCCCTGCCCGTCCCCGTCCCCCTCCCCACCCCCTCCACCTCTCCCCTTCCCCTCCCTTCCCCCTCTCATCCTCCTCCACTCATCCTTCCCCTCCCATCCCCTACTAATATAAACCATCAGTCCGCTCCCTCACCCTACCCACACTGGAGACCCGCCAATGCTACGGCAAAATCGCCTGCTTCTTCAAATCGGAAGCCGCTACCAACAAAATCAACACGCTGAACTTCACCGTAACCGACAACTCGCAGCTGAAGCCGCTGGACCACCCGGCAGATGGTGCTGCGCGGGTGGAGGGGACTGGGTCGATGATGGCGGCGGAGCGGGAGGGGGAGGAGGCGGCGAAGACGGCTTGTAATCCGTATATGGGGAAGTGTTAGGGTTGTGGGGTGTGGGTTTTGAGAATGGGTGGGCTGAGGGGTTTCTTGTATACATTTGGAGAGTGGGAGTAGTATAGCTAGGAGGGAACGTAGAGAACTGGCTTTGAATTTCTAGGTCGCTTTTATCACATACCATTCATTTTTTCTACTAGTCTTCGAGCCACCTTGCCCCTCCAAGAAGATAGTCATTTCCCCGTTCACGTCCCATTTCCCTCCTTCCCCACTTCCGCTTCCACCCAACCTAATCGGCATACTCTCCTCTCGCACTCCAACCTAACACCGCTAGTAATTAGTATATTAAGTAATAAACACAAATAGGGCGTACAGTACTCATAGTCTACAAATACAGCCTTAATGCAAAAACTCCTCCATCACCTACCGAATCATTCTACAGATCTCGTAGATTGCTATCCTAATCCTTCACCTGACCCTTTTTTTCATTACCATCCTTTCCTTTCGTTTCCCCTTTTCCTTTCCTTTCCTATATGCGCAATCAATATCTATACGCCTTGCGGCTTACGAGATGTGTGAGGTTTGCTAATGTTTGCTGATATTGGATGAGATTAGATATAAGGCTGGATTTTAGAGTAAGATGTGGGAGGAGTTGAGGATGGATGTTACATGTTTTTGGGTACAGTGAGGAAGTTCGACGGAATGAAGGCGCAGCTGTCGGATTGATTTCTGTAGGTGTGCTTCTTTTGGCGTTAAGACAGTGGCTGCACATCAAGAAGTTTGGAAGAGGCTAGAGGATATTGGATATTCTGATGGTGATGGAGGGATTGTGTACCTTATATCCATGACACACGCTAAACCTTCTTCATATTAGTTGATCCACCACCCTCACCACCCCCACCCCCAGAACCAGCACCACTCCTTCCTCTACAAAATCGCCATTGGCAACACAGACAGCGGATCCGTCTTCCACGCCAATAGACAGGGCGGCCCATGGTACAGGCCATCCTTCTTGAGGCCTTGTTGTAGGTGATAAGCCATATAGGCATCATGCTCCGCATTCGACCCGGCATCGCCGCCATTAATGTATAACGCGGTGCAAGTCTGCGTGGCATATGTGCGATTGGAGATGCTGGGGATGATATCGTGGATCACAAATCAATACCCCAGCCGATGCGAGACTGGGTACACCTGCAGCATGCATCCTCGATTGCGATTTAGCGTGTCATCTCCCCTTTCATACCGTATCCCGTATCGTAGCGTCGAAGGTATATCTCCACTATTGTGATTCGGTCGAGTGCAGAGAGCAAGTCGTTGCTATTCATTTATGGAAATGAGGGCGGAGGGCGGAGGGTCGAGGGGGTGTAGGAGATGGTAGGGGGTTGGATGTTGATCACGGCGTGTATGTTTTCGATAACCGGACGCTGACGGGGGAAGGAGGAGGTGGTGAAGGGGATGGTGCGGGGGGGAGTTGGGATGTGATGGTTGCTGGATGTTGATTGCGGCGTATGTTTTCGATAACCAAGCACTGTCAGGGGGAAGTGGGGCGAGGTTGGGGATATTGGGGCGAGGAAGTGCGATTGTCTTGGGGAGATAGGTCGCTTGGTTGATGTTATTCTACCTGCTGCGTTCTGGTTCTGAATATCTGTGATGAGTGGGAAGATGATTTCAGCTTTTGGGAGTCCCTTCATTGGGACTCAGGTACGATGCGTAGTACATCGGTAGCAATGCGATGCTATTAATTAGACCACTTAGAGAGGAAGGGAGGAGATAATGATTATATGATGACGAAAGGCAGATGAGTAAAGCCAGGAGGGATTTGTACGAGGAAAGGAATTGACGTGAGAGTATAAGAGAGGAGAGATTCGATGACATATGCACTGTGGGAGATCTAATCTCCTTGATCTCGCAATGTTAAATCAAGGCTTCGTCACATCAGGCGAACGGACCCAAGCTTGTGGAATATGTTGGATTGGCCTTTTGAGCATGTAAGAAAGAAAAGGAAGATGGAGCCCCGCAGGTATGGTTTGATACTGAGGTTCGTCAGGCGTTTATTTTCGGGCTGGCCTTCACACAGTGCCTAGCCGATCCGTGAGGTTCTGAGCGCACTTTGATCATCTGATATCTTGCTGCGACACAGAACCACATGAGACAATCGCCAGAATCGTTGAGTGCGAAAATGACTTTCAATGAACTTCAATTGCTGAACTGGGTCGATACCTGTTCGATCAGTAGTAAGGTCTGGCGCGCAGTAAAGCCTTCGGCGAGATCTGGATGCTCAAGGCTAGTATCATGCCCCAATTGGACTTTGATGCCAAAGTCAATGTAGCAGAGTGTTGTGTAGCAGCAATGCTCTGATGTGGTCTTCTTTGGGGCCAGGGTGTGGCGGGTCATTGCAATGACTTTAGGAGTATGGATAGAGTAAATCTACCATGCCCTTGATACTAGTCTTTGTACCGACTCAACACATACAACCGATACCATACAGTGTTCAATTGCCATTATGCGGTCGTACGACCGACCGGGGTTGAAAGAGGAATTGCGACAAGCGCCAGCGTATGCAATACATCATCGACCAGGCTTGTTGAGACAAAGAGTATTGGAACTGAGCAAAGAGGATCACTACACTTCAGTTTGATGCAGGGTCGCGCTGTATTGAGTCAAGGATCGTTGCCAAGTGTGTCAGTCATGATGAAACCCCTCGATTGGAATACACAGTGGCTCGGCCATCTGGACAACATTCATTGAAAGAACATCAACCCAGAGCGGGCCTCACGCTTTGTGGATTATGGAAGAGATCGCTTGGGTCAACAGATCGTTTGATCATCTCCAACCTTGGCAGATTCGACCGCCAATAGGATTGTTGAGGATTGGCTAGCTCAGGATCAACATAGCCTGCGTATGTCCCAAGGGCGGCGTCGCTGGGCATCGCTGTCGAGATTACTTTATTGATACCACGCACGAAAGTTTTGGTCGTCTCCGTGAGACCTCCCAAATCGACCGCGTACGATTGCAGGTAGAACAATGCGTCCCGGTGCGCATATGCAGTTGCATCCATAGCCACGTCGGTCACGGCGCCGCCCTGAAAGTCAAAGATCGCAAACCACAGGGGCGTGCCTTTCTTGGCTCTATCCAGGTAGTCGAACAATTCTTCGATTACGTTGTCCGGGATCAGATTCATGGTATTGAAGGTCAACGATTTGGCCATCATCTCCGCAGATATCCCGCCTCCTAATTTCAAGGCATCTTCTTCTGCCCAGTGCGCCACGACCCCGAGCCAATCGTCGAAGACAATCACGCTAGCTTTTTGGTGCCCAAAGAATCTTTGCTCGATACCAAGAGCGTCGAAATCTGATTTGGAGCCAAAGTATGTTCCTGAAATGATCATGCCGGCTTGCGTAAGTATAACCTCGCTCGCGAACTTCCTCGTCAGATTCGGATCTGAGACAAACTTTTGCCAATCCTTGAACGAGTTGACCATGGACTTGTAGGTCCCAAGGGTGAACGAATAAGCATATTTCACCGTAGTGCCTGGCTCAGGTTCAGTGCGGACCACGAATTCGGTGATGACGCCAAAGCCCGCCCCGGCACCTTTCAGCGCCCAAAAGAGATCCGGATGTTGAGTTTGGGATGCGCGAACAATCGTCGAGTCGGCGAGTACAATTTCGACTTCTTCTACGTGATCTAGTGCTGAACCCCACTGCCTCGAAGTAGGCCCTAGACCGCCGATGGTAGCATGGCCTCCAATACCGACTTGCGGACAGATGCCATGGGCCATAGCGCGATTACCTGCATCGTGCAAACATTTGGTGACATCTCCGAGCAGAGTTCCCCCACCTATGGTCGCCCTCCACGTGGAGCGATCCATGGAGAAGTGCTGGAAGTGCATAAGATCGATGACTATGGCGCCGTCCACGCCACCGATTCCTGATAAACATTGTCAGCTTGACCTCTGATTTTGTGCTAACAGGACGTACCATAATTTGCATAGCTATGACCACCGCTTCTGGCTTGTACTTTGAGTCGGAAGTCCGAAGCGCATTTGATGATGGCAGCCACTTGAGCTGTTGTCTCGGGGTAGGTCACAGCTTTTGGGGTGACATTGATGGCGAGATTGTAGGGGCGGACATCTTTCTTTTGATAATGGCGTTTGTCTGGAAAGGCGACAAGTTTGGAGTTGTTTGAAACAGCTTGTAGGAGACGACGACCGAACTCGCTTTTAGCGATGCTCTTGCTATGCGAATTACCCATTCGATCTTGGAGTCAGGAATTGCAAGGTCGCGCGTGTGGTTGCAAAATAAGTATAGGTTCGATGCTGGATAGATGAATAGGGTTGCCGAGGAGTTGTATGTTTATGTGTGTGGGTGATACTGATCACATTGCGGGGAGGACCAAGGGCCAAGCCATGCATTGTGGCCCCCTGCCAATCATCAACCAGGGAAGCAGCCATCTCGTCTCGTGTGACTGCAACCTTCCGTCTCGGCGGCTCTTGGTACTAAAGGTGGCGTCGCATTGAGGAAGCTGATATCTTCGTATTCCCACCACACCGACGGCCTTGGTCGTCCTACTTGGTACGCATGACCGAATGACCGCATCCTCTCAGTCCACCTCAGAGCGGAATGTATGGACCTCTACATTCAAGTTTCGATGGTGAGAATTTCACATTGCGCATCTCGACCGTTGAACAGGACTTTGGTGATGGACTTGGGAGAATTGCGAGTTGGAGCTGGAACTAATACTTGATTGGCAAGGGCTCTTACGTAATTAGCGTCTTGGCAGGCCGCCTTTGTCTCCAGCAATTTCATTCATTCATCTACACTCGTCGACCCCATGACTTATACGATCCCCATCCAATACAGGTATGGGTGTGTGTGGCCCTTATTGGTTCTGTACGCTTTCAATCGAGATATTCGGGGCTACACACGTACTACAAGTCACACGACCCTAAAGCCGTTGGACAAATGATCAAGCATTGCACCAGTGATTTTGTTCAACATCCTTTCAGAACTTCGAGTCCTTGTGAGCCACCTCAGAAGTATCAGAGAATTGCAGTATCTTCGGATCGAGGAAAGCCAAGTGGCAACCGTTGGGGCATCCATGAAGCACATTAGGCAAATGATCATGCATCACGCCCGAACAATTGAGATCTTCGCGTGTGCATACCTTTTTATGCACATGTGGCGCGGATCACTATAGCGAAGTCTTTCGCAACGCGCGCGCCATTACACCGTCAAACATGATAACGATCGGCAGATGCAACGCGCAGAAAAAGCATGATCAAACACGTGCCGAGGACAGACTGACAGGGATCATCTTGTTGACGAACATACATTGGGGCCCTATAGAAGATGCAGTACCTTTGTCCTATGCTGGCTATGTAGCTGTGCGATGGGAGCGCCACCTATCAACCCATCCGAGAGCACAAATCTTTGGATATCTCATTCAAGATATCGCCCTTCCATCAACCATCAATGCCACCGCAAGTGACAGTGCATCTCTAGAAGACAGCCTGGGGTACGTAGCCTAGGCTTTTGGATTGCAAGACATCATTGATACCACAGCGGTTGTCTACCTTACCCGCCTCCTAAATTCTTCGTTTATGATTGTGGCTTCAACGTTGGATTTAGTTCATGGGATACAGATACGATCCCCACAGGAACGAGGCCAATGTGCGGAGTCCCTACCTGAAAGCCTCAACGATGTATTACGCGTGGCCGCAATTGGAAAGAACCCTTAGATGGGATCCGGCCAATATTCTTGGGCAACTACTACTGGACGCATTATCCCATGTCCTGGCAAATTTGGCACTCGTCTCGGCTAGGCCTTGGCGAAAACCCCAGAAATGAGTGCCTTGCCAGGACATGGGATAGGAGACTCAATCTATCGATGAGGGGACGATGTCAAGCTTTGCCAATGTGGGCTGGCGTTGATGGGGGCCGGCAAATAATTGAAAGTGTACCCCAGGCTATATTCTGTCTGTCTACAAGATACACTCTGAAGACACCGGGTGACGTATCTGGTCACTCATGGTGCGCTCTCCGCAGAAACCTTCGTAGCACCTTAAAAGATGATCGATTCCTTGAAAGATGAATTGGCTGGGCCTGGTGCTGTCGAATCATTAGACAGCGATACTGGAATTTAGGCCCGCACTAGAACCACTCTTGAACGTGTATTAAACTTCTTAGTACTATGGCGACAAGCGCCACTCGCAATAAACAGATGGAACTCGCTTCACATGGCCATGGCCGTCAGCGAGAAAAGAGTGTCCCAGAAGAAAAGCCAAATCAATTCCGTTCCGTTCTTCTCATCAGCTCATCCTGACCCATCATCTCTTTACTTGACCATTCTACTCTCACCTAATTTCGCCAAAATCCCAAGAAATACTCATTTTAGCGCGATCGGTCAACGGGTGCTTTGTGGCGCGATCCATACCAGCACTCGATGAATTCTCCAGTCTCTCCGAATCTAGCTCCTACAATCGTTCCCTACAACAAGCTCCACCAATCCCACGGCACAAAATGGACATCAACAACGCTAATCCAAACCCCACCCAAGAAAGAAAAACGTTCCACGTTACAAGACCCGTCTTAAGCCTCACCCATCCACCTTCCCCTTCCACTACTCTCACTAAATCTAGCTAACTCACCTCCGAGCAAGACACAGCATCCTCTCCACACTCCTTCCCCTATCCAGCAATCATCTTTCAGAATCCTAGAAAAAAAAAAGAAACGAGAGAAATCTAATATTCTAATCAATATCAAGCAAACATATTCCAAAACCTACCCGTCCTCAAAACATCACATACTGATACAGCGACACCGTCAAAATCTAGACCACATAAAAACCAATACATAATCCCATCATCACAACAGCATCTCCAAAAATACCAATCACCCTCTCGCACTCCTCCTCCCCAAGCACCACACCTTCCAACACCCACCCCCCTCATCCTGTAACTACCACCCACTCCGCTCTTTAGCACCAGCCATGGGATCTTGATAGATGTAGACTGCATATCCTCTACCTTTTACAACTAATATACTGAAAACCTATCTCTGCACTCGCTGCCGCTGGTACGAGGGTTCTAAGGATCCATCTATCTATCCACATATAACAACATCCAAAATAAACCCCCAAACCCCCGCAACACCAACGCCCAAGAACCACGCGTCCCCTTTTCCCTTGACTGGTAGGTAACACTCTAGCTATTAAGTAACGGCCTACACCCCATGACCCCAACGTTCTGACATAGTACATCTTCACCAAGCTACTCGCATTCATCTCGGTGGTATAGTTTTGGTAGGGTCTGGTGGATTGGACTATATGGTATGGTTTATTGCATAGGTAGGGTAGGGTGGAAAGAGTGGCGTGGGTGCTATATGCTGACTGTGAGGGCTGGTCTGGGATGGGATGGGATGAGATATAGGGATGTGGATGGAGACGGAGGGTGGATGAAATGGAAGGTAGATGATGTTGAGGTATATTATGTAGCTTTTTTACCAGTTGTATCAAGATTAGGTCAAGGCGTAGGTTCAGATTCAGTACAAATAAGGATGACGAGTTGTGGAGTTGGAGAGTTTGAGGAATTTTGAGTATTGGAGAGGGGGGATTGGGGGTTTAGTCTAGGCTTATAACATTCCCGTGTAAAGCACAGCAAGGGGCAGGAAGACCGTGCCCGTGGATCCCGAACGCGGGGCGTTGTAATGATCAGGTGGATGAAGCATGGAAAAGGAGCTTTATAATAGGAAATGGAAAGATGTATGGTCGGGTGTGAGCAACTAGTGTGAGGATTCGTAATAAATGTTGTATGAAGACTTCTTCTGATGGAATGTGATCTGGGAGCGAGATAGCAATAGATTCACATAGGTGTGTGGTTAAGATACTGTACAAGCCAAAAGATGCCCCACTGATTGCAGGTCGTGACAAGTGGAAGCCAATAGCAATTGGGTCATCCGGGAGAACAAAACTCATCGGATTTTAAAGCCTCCAAATACCGCTCGAAAAAATAGTCATGAAGAAGATCCATCGAGCCGAGACGCCAAAGTAAGAGCTATCTGGGAGGGGAGTCGCAGATCAAGAGCCGTGGTAAGTGACCGCAGCCCAGGTGCTGATTACTCAGATGACGCGGTAAGCGTCGAAGATGACTGTCATCATCGTCAGCTATGTTATCATAATCAAGGTATCAAGATCCCTCACTCTCTGTACCCCTCCTGATGCCACTGCCAACCCACATGCCGGTATTCAGGTGCAAGTACCGTGGATCCCCAGTCTCCATGTGGATGTAGATTCTGAAGCTATACGTCTTCGGGTCAACCTCATCGGCCTCTGCGGGGTTGTCTAGCTTCTCCAATACATCGCGTGGCCCGACGCGCCATCCTTCGTTCTTGACGCTGATGTATGCAGGAGGGTGGTCGTGGGTTTGGAGGAGGTAGGAGGATTCGAGGTGGGTGGAGAGGTCGGGCGCAACGAGCTGCTTGTCTTGACCGCCGGGCTAGATATAGTCAGCGAAGGGATTGTGCAGCGCTGGGGCGGTCAACTCACAACGACTGTGCCTTTGCCCCACCGTCCGTTCCAATGCCCTGAGATGTAGCTGATCCAATTGCGCTGACCCCAAATGCCAGGTCCAACGGAGATCTTCGGGTTGAGCTGAACGCTCATCTGGAAATCGCGCTCCAGGACGGGCTTGGGGATGGGGAAGGAGCGCGACGCCGAGGAGTCACCCTGGAAGCCGCCGATCATTGTTTCGTGGTCTCGTTTCTTGGGAGGCTTGGCGGGCGTGACGGTGGGTGTGCCGTTGATGGATTCGTGGAGGATTGGGTTATCGGGGTTGTGTTCCTTCATGGCGCTGAGGTAGCTAGGACATTCGAGTAGATGTTGGCGTTGGCGGGAGGTGTTCTTTGCGCGGACGGATTGGCAGTAGATGCATTGCGCCGACAGACACTGTAATGATGATGAGTATTGAAACGGCGTAGATCCGCTGTTGAAGAGGAAGCAGCAAGGTGGTGGGTGGGACGAGGTACCTTATCGGACTCCTTGGCGCGGAACTCGACGTACGCAGCGTGGACATCGCCGTCACCTATCCTGCCCTGTGGACATTGTCAATAGCCTGTACCGCAAGAGTCAGTGCTGCGTTTACCATTCTGTTTGGCTCGAGGCTGTCTTTTTCGTAACGTGTATGTATGGGAGCGTGAAGAATGATACGGGAATGTTGCCTAGCGGAAGGGGCGATGGAGTGTTTTGTTACGGAGATAGTGGGAAAACTTGACAAGTGGTGCCCCGAGCCCACCACCCGGTACTAGCTACCATGCGTTAATCCGTGCTATCTCCGCCAGGAGGTAGCCGAATCCAGCCAAGCCTTGTTTCGGTACGTAGTAGGCAAGTAGGCTAAGACACGTCACTTCGCTCTGGAAATACCAAGATACAGACACCTTCTCCCTCAGTACAACAACATATGGCGAGCGTACAAACATTATCAACCGGATACATCGACTCTTGCAGATCGACAGTTGGTGTCACCGAATCTGCGGGCCTAGGAACATTCCCTATAAAGTACGGGTGTCTGGGTCACGCGGCGCCTCACTCGCATACCGTGGAGCAAATTTCTGGCCTTCAGTTGTTGCATCCCTCAGACTCTTTACGTGCGGGCTCTGCACTTCCATTGTTGCCCACATCTCTGGACTCATGCCATACATGTGGTTTCCTCCCACCTTCTTGGCCCTCCCTCTGGAGATTCGCCACAACATATACTCTTACCTCCTCATTGATAGGGGCGTGCCACACCTAATCAACACCAACATGTTCAGAGATCAAGAAACACGCATGATGACGCGCAGCATGTTCCTCACCTGCCGCAAGATTTACCAAGAAGCTTTCAACTACTACTACGCCAAGAATACCTTCCTGCTCTCGCTCATCACACCTCATTACGGCCTCAGGGAGATTGTAGCGAAGTCAGACTTTCTACAGAAGCGGCTGCAGCATCTGCAGAGCTTGGTCTTGGTTATGGAGACGTCTGAAGAGCAGCGCCGTTGGCCTGGCACTGCCTACTCGTTCCCTTACAATTTTAAATATCCAAAGCAACAACAGCAGTGGACTGCGTTTGTCAAGCTCCTTTTGGATTCAAAAGGAGAGCAAGGTGGTCGGATATTGAAGGATCTGACCATCGAGGACTGGGGTCTCAAGCAACCTTTGAGTGAGACAACGCTAGAAAGAGTTGAGAAAGAGACGACGGTTTACTCACTACTTCTGCAGCCCCTAAGGACTAGGATCAGTAGGATCGAGGTAGTCAAAGGTCCACAGAAAGTTTGAGCCGTGTTGGAATTGTAGCAGCTGTCGGCCATGCCTTTTCCACTGCATGATTGGGGACGCCCATCAAGCCTCAGACAGAATTGTATTTGGATCCACACGGAGTAGATTTGGTGGTGCACATCCTAATAGACAGCAACAACGTGACAAAGAGCCCATTGCTCTCATCAACTTCGGTCCTATCACCATTCAATGCTTCATCAAGGTCTGCGAATCTTCTATCATACTTCCATTGGAAGCGCCCTCGAAGCGCTCTCAACCATACCATCTCGAGCTTAAGTTGCTATTCGCACTTTGTCTGCTGTGAGCGGCACCACATCTCTCTCATTTGTTATGATCTACTTAAAGCAGAAGCGTGAAAAGGCCAGCCCACCAAGAGATGAATGATTTGTCGGACTCTCTAGACGGCGCTCAGCTATACCTCCTGCAGAAGGCTGTCCTCAAAGTCGAGACGGAGATACAGCTTGGCTAGACGGCTAAGAACTGACATGCAGACTGAGCGGAGTAGCGCAAACTGGGTTCCGATAACGAGGGTGTTGATGGTTCCTATTAAATACCAGCCGAGGGGAGAAGACATGGGCTGCTGTCATTTGGATCGACAAGCGATAAATAAGGCGAAGAACATGTAAAGAATTTGGAAGGTCCAGAGGTACTCCAAAACCCTTGATGTTCGTCTTATCTACACGCCGAGACTATATAGGTACTCTATCTCCTGGTTACCTGTCATGGTAAGTAGAACGGGCCCATCGGCATGCGCATTTATCTCACCTCAGAGGCGGAAGAGAGCTTTCCTTACATTCCCTCCACCGTTTCGTTGGCAGTTTCTGCTCAGCACTCCTACGCCAACGAATCGCAGAATGTATCACGAATTGGCCTATACCAAAGAAAAGACTGCTTGAAACTAAAAGGTTGAAAGGAGATACTCCTCTGCGTCGGCGGCACATTGAAGCTAGTCCCAACACATGAAGTGCAGGAAACGTTCGGGAAGAGTGACATGTGTTGCCCCGCAAGGCTGCTGTGCTACGTCGACAGCCTCACTTCAGCAAACATCATCTCCCACAACTTTGACAGAAGTTCGTCCACCACTACATCAACAACACTCCACCCCTCCACTACCGAACGTCGCCAGTCTGACGACGCCGGATCAAGTCTCCGAGAAGAGAATGGGTGATGGTATCGCCACAAGCATGATAATAATCAAAGACACACGTCCTCCGGAGTCAGATCCCGCCAGTCAGCTCATCTCCACCTTCCTGACAGCTCGGTCAGGAACATACCGCGAATTGGCAGAGCTTAGAGAAGCAGTAAGCATTTGGCCCGATCCCCTTTGCATACAACCCTCGGAAGGTGGCAGAGACTGAGCCTGATTCTGATGACAGGGTTGGAACAACCAGCAAGCCGACGAGCACTTTCGAAAGCAGCGACGAGTCGCGGATGAAGCGTCCCCAAAGGAACAGAAATCCTTCTTCAAATTGATGCTGGACATTGGGAATGAGCTTCAAGATGTCACTAGAGCACTAAGTCTCCCCGGACCCAATCCCGGAGTTCTTGATATCTGCATGGCTCCGGGTGGCTACAGTGCGTCAGCACTCAAGTACTCGCCGCACGCTCACGTCTCCGGCATAACACTGCCCCGTGCACTTGGTGGTCATCGGGCCTTGATACCCTACGGAAGCCAAGACTCACGGGTACATGTCAAATTCGCCGACATCACAATGCTAGCAGCAGAGTTTGGCGTCACAAATATCCCAGAAGGCCACCCGGATATCTCAAACTTCTCCACCGAGCGACCTTGGGCAGCAGAATCATTCGACCTCCTATTTTGCGATGGCATAGTCTTGCGTACACATATACCGCACGTCGCAAGCTATCGCGAAAAGCGCGAGTCGACGCGATTGACCTGCAGCCAATTGATACTGGCGATGCAGCGTATCAAGCCCGGCAGCACGTTCATCATGCTGCTTCACAAACCAGAAATGTGGAAGACGATGGGACTGCTCAGCATATTTGATAAAATCTCTCATATTGAGCTGTTCAAGCCAGTCAAAAGTCACAAGAACAGAAGCTCGTTCTACCTCATCGCCAAGAACGTGCAGCCAAATCGACCAGAAGCTGTGGCTGCCATCAATGAATGGAAGGCAGCTTGGAAGAACGCAACATTTCCCTCGTCGGTGGATGAAAAAGATTGTGGGCAACCAGACTTCGTTGAAACGCATGTGCCAAATGAAGAAGTGTCAAATCTTCTTGCGAGCTTTGGCGAGCGCTTGATTGAGTTGGGGGAACCTGTCTGGCAGATTCAGAAGGAAGCGCTGAAAAAAGCCCCATGGATCAAGAACACGAAACCTGGACTTCTAACGAGAAGCGCTGAGCAGTCTGAGCTGCAAGCTTCTCATACTCCAGCACACCCTGCCGACGCATCCTCGATGATGCACAAGCTACAGATCGGACGATGATTGTTGACGGAATGGCATGCTCCTTTCTATGATGACTATGAGTGGGCTTTGCGGAACTTGTCTTTGCCCAGTATGACTGGACGAGTGATGACGGTCGATAGTGTTTGCCAAGGCTAGGTTGCACACTACCCGAAATACGATAAATGTCTTACGCTGATCGCTATATGCATCATGACATTTCAAGCCGAACTTTCCCGCGCCACATTCTTCAACAATTCAGCCCTGTACTTCCCAGTCATCGTGAGGATAATCTCATCCTTTTCACCTGGAGCAATGCATCAGCTACCAACCACAAATGCACTCCATTGACATACCAAGCCCTCTCATGCTCCCACCCAAACCACGCCTCGTACAAAAGGAGAAAATAGCCGTCACACTCTCCCAAATGTCATAGAACGAAGCAGCGTCCGACTTTCCCGGTGTGAACACATTCACCGCACACTTCGAGTCGGCTTTTGTCACGCAGAAATCCATGTCAGTGGCACATCATCGAATTTGAGTATGGGATAGACGTCTTACCAGAATCGAAGCTATAGGGTAGAACCTCCATTACCACCGGATCGCCCAGCGGACCGAAAACCTGCTGTTTGGGTGTCCGCAGCCATGTCGTAGAGCAGATCACGACATGATTCCCACGCCTGAAGGGGTCTGCCGCAGCGGACGGGGTGGGATGTATGTACTGAGCACTACTGCTAGGTTGTTGTCTCCGCCTGCGTGGTAGATTTTAGTGACTAGGCGAACGGAGAGGAAGAAATCGATGCCTTTTTGACATTGATTTTTGAGATTTATATACTTGGTGGAGCAGGGTTCGTACTTACCGATTGCTGTAGCAATTCCACCTTACGAATACATCCCCGTTGCGCACTGGAGTACAAGCGCGGACGCCGCGCGGCGGATTTGGTTCAGACTCGCTCTCGGTGTTTTGTGTTCTTGTGTCAGGATTGCCTCGATATAGCATGATCCTTTATCTGTAATAGGGCAAGGACGACTGAGAAGTGTTTGAAGTCAAAGAAATTCCAACGCCATGGCCTCCAAGCTGTTGTAGTGGTATGACTGAACGAATGAAATGGAATAGAAGAACGGTAGTGGAGGCCTTGGGAGGAACATGACTGATAGAGGGAGGATTTGAGTAACGAACGAACCTCACAGGTACATCCATAGGAAGCCGCATGTTCAACCGTAAGCCGAAAATGCAACAGGCGATTGGATCAGTGAAAGCCCGCCTGACCAGAAGGACTAGGTTCACTTGGATACAATATAGGTGTGAGCCTCTGCATACGCTTTTGGTTCCTGAATTTCGAAGCTCGAGGCTGCAATTCCCTGAGGTCTTCGAAGTATCAAAGATCATTCGAGCATTCGATAATGTGCTGAGAGCCATACTGTCTCTGTACCGTCACATAAATTCCAAGTCAAGTCAACTTTTCGATGCATGATCGCCTCGAATTGCCTGACACCTGCATGGGCTGTCAGTAAGCGATCCAATGCTTTTGGGCACCGAAGCTGCTACATGAATTTTTCAACTGCACTCAGCCACCTCTGCGAGGTGAGGAATACCCATTCAAGGCGGCCTCTCCCACTTAAACACGTCATACATCATACCGCCCTCAATGCAAGATTCTGTGGTATGTGGGTCATTCCTCCAACCTTTCGCACATAATTTCCTTACCACCATCTCAATTTGCTCCTTTCATTGTGTTACGCGACTATGTCAGCCGGGGTTTTTACATGTCAGTCTTGACACTTTGCCCCATTATGGAGTATGTAGATCAGCTGATACAAGCGTAGCTGAACCATGTCTCAGCGGATGCGCCTTATTGGCACCCCCCACCACAACGACGATCCCTCCTTCCACGATCCATGGCCCAGGAACTCCTAGGTGAGTGCAAAGAGTGGGAATATCTGTCGCCCAAACATTCCTAATCTCCATGTAGTCGGTCGACTTCGGACGTCTACCTATTGTTCTCATCGTACCAAGTTGCATCAACCTCTTTCGCCAATGCAGCGTGCAATACAGCACACAATGTGCCAGTGACGTTGTCAACACCGTTTCCAGTCACAAGTCAACTTGACAACGACACAGAGCTATATTATCATGCACAATCGTCCTTCATCTCCTTTTTGGGGATCACAGAATGTACTCCTCTTGATATAATCCCGACAGCACTTGTTCAAGTCTACAACGACACACTGGCAAATGTCACTGCATATACGACAACAGTCCAGCAGTCATCCCTACCATCGACATCATCCAGATCGAACACTACATCCTTCCCACCCACTAGCCAAGCATCAAGAGGCCTTACGAGAAGGCAGGCGAACGCGATTGCCGTCACCTCCACAATATCTATCGTTGCATTGAGTATACTCGGGGTCCTCGCCTGGCGAAGGGCTCGAAAACGAAGACTTGCTGCTGCTGCCATCACCGCCACGGATGTCGACAAACAACCTGCCACCACCGAAGCAACGCAGCCATACCTTCAACAAAAAGCTGAGCTGGAAGATGCGGAAAGAAGGAAGCATGAGCTGGAAGCACAGAGAATAGTCTATGAAATGGTGGGCGAAGACGCGGTACATGAGGTGGCAACAGGCGACGACAGGCGTAGGGTCTCCACACTTCAGGAGCTGAGAGGCACGGAGCATTCGAAGGAACTCGAAGCCACCACTAGCCTTTGATTGAATGGCATCTCATTCGCACACGTTGTAGGAGGTGCTCGCTCGTTGGGTGTGCTGAGCATGGATTCGAGTCCCACCTGAGTAGATTGTTTACTGACCAAGATTTCGCGGCATGAGCCCATCACCTCCTCATACAGCGACCCTGTCTTCTCCTCTCCGCCGCTACTTCATGAGAATCGCCACTACCCTCGAGCTCGTACATTTCTACTGCTCCATCCATTTCGTATCTCAGCTCTTGGGCGTCTAGCTCAAGCTGTCTTCTCTCCTCGGAGTCTAATTCAGCCTTCTGCTGGAGGTATGGCTGGGTGTCGTCTAAGGAGTCTGACGTATTTTTATTGCTCTTGGTGGATTGGGCTCTTCTGCGCTTTCTCCATAAGTAGATCGTAACAAACGAGAGAGATGCAATGCCAATCACAGGGATGAAAGCTCCAATAGCGACCTTAGCTCCCGTATTGATACCTGATGACGGTCCATCAAAGGTACGAGATGGCAGGATCGGGGTGTTTGGAATTATCCCGGGCGCCGTCGATGCGAGTGTGTTTGAATAGTTCGCAGACTCGGAAGACGTGTCTGATGGTGTACTGACTGAAGCGAATGACAGTAGCGTGCTGTCTGCTAGATTGACTGTGTTTGTTGGAATATCTTCAACCACGTTCACTCCGAGTCCGCAGGTCGAGAAGCCCAGAAAATCGATGAACTTGGAAAAGGCGCTGGATTGGAAGGCAGTAGGTTCGGCGTTGGGTGGTTTATTGATGGAAAAGTACGGTTCCATAAGAACCTGAGAGCTTGAAGTGACTGTGCATATCTCTTTAGACACGTAGGTGGATCTTATTCCATAAGCCGTGAATAGTACATAAGAATTCGGCAACGTGGCACTGGCCATACTGTCAATACGGGCGACCCTTGGCTTCAAGCAGATTTGACTCGCCCTGGATCACCACCAAGGGCAGCGATGTTCGTGGTTGCTGGTAACACAGTACAACCCCCACAGGTAGATGGTATGACTAGAAGTCAGTGATCAGATGACATCTCAGGCGCCATGAAGATTGAGCCTGACCTGGTTGAGGGTAAGTTGATAGGGTATAAACGACCGGCTTTGCCCATTGATCGCCAATTGATATCGTAGAAACGACCGGCTTTGATGCCCATTGACCGCCAACCGGGTTAAATTTGAGAAAGCCAAGGAGGACAGCGAGTCCTGCAGTGATCCTCAAGCCTAGTATAGCCATAATGACCACAGCTCCAAGTAAACCTAGGTTGAGCGATCGATAGACAATGTTGGAGTTCGTGCGGTAGTATGTGGGGGCAGACAGTGCAGAGCAGGCAGAAGAAGGCTATGCTTCGTCTACCGCGACGATCCTCCTGTATGTCCTACTGCCAAGCGGGGTTGGACTTGCGAGTGGTATCACCAGCCATTGGTTCGCTTCTGATGTTGATGCAGAGCATCAGAAGGGGAAGGTGGCATACTTCCCAAACTCCATGACCTCAGCAGGAATTTCCTGTCCCTTCCACACCCAATGCGTCTCGGAAGTTCTGGTCTTCTAATCTTTCTCAGGCGTCGTTACTTCTATATCGAACAGGCCTCCCAGTCTATCTTTATAAGGATTCTTCTACTAGAAGGGTGGTTGCAGATAATCGAAGGCGTTTTCTTCCTTGTTTCTGCCTCTTCCCTGCATACCAACCTTCAGCTGCAATTTCAACCTTGATATAATTAGTAGCGTCTCGAATGCCATGACTAATTTTGTTGAAAAAGAGGTTTTGGCAGTGCTAGTCAACTCCACTAGACAAGAAAGGGTACAGAATAGGGGTTATCGTCAGTGTCTCGACGTCGTGAGAGGCCGCTCCGTGGAATGCATTGGCTGCGGGTCTGCAGTTGGTCTGGAGCGCAGACTCATTAGGTATCTGCTGTTCCAAAAGTAAGGGATCTGAGTAAATACCCTCCGAGAAACTACAGCATTGTCAAGGCAGCGCCGATACCGGTCGTTTGTGCAGCGTACACAGGTAAGGCGAAGGGACGGTTTCATGGGTGAGACGGTAGGTCGTCGGCCAGAGTCTCCTAAAAGCCTTACTGGCTCAATCCCAAGTCTTCGATTATGACGCGGCCAGCAACGGACTAGGGCTTTGGCGATGAGTATGTTGTATTGCACCAATCTTTCGTCCATATCGGCCATTCTTTGTAGTAGACGCTCGCGACCTCATTGGCCATATTTTCGGGGAAGAGGGTGCTGATTTTCACGAACTCCGAGCTCGTGGTATCCCTCCGAGGCCAGCCTGAGATTGTATAAGTGTTTTTGAGCCCCTTGTGTGATGGCTGAAGCGCATGTTTCGAATTCCGACGAGGTTTTGACGCCGAGATAAGCATTTGAAACCGTGGCTGGCGCGTGGGTGGCTGTCGCTCTTGTGAAGAGATCACGGTCAGAGCCCGGAGGATGCTCGACTCATGAGTATCGTCTGCGCAGGTCAGCCGTTAGCGACTCCAATTTAGGGCTGATCGTAAGTATGCTGCCTGACTCTTCATCACTGGTGTCTATCCTGAGCTCGATAGTCCAGTCAGGCTGCTTGCGGGTGTAATGTCTCATACAGTACCTTCCCCATTTCCCCATTGAGCAAAGCCTAGCTGTATCAAGGTCGCGCATGTCATCTTGCGTCTAGCTTGAAGTGATGCACTTCCTGAGCATGTCGATATCACTTTTCCCCATCCAGGAAGCCTTCACACTTCATCTTCGCAAGCTGTTCCCAGATATCATTGGGGACCAATCGCTTGCTACAAGATCATACTTCATTCCCTCTGCAGCCTTGTTCCGAAAGACAGAACTAGCTTTGCCGGAAGGATCGCATGTGCATCATAGATGTCACAATGGGTTCTTCGCAAACACCTGCTCTTGCTCCCGCTGCTTGGTCCTTTGTTCACAACAAAGGATAATTATTCTTGTGACGGTCAAACCAGTCACTGCATGCGAACAAACGTGAAATCAACAAACGAGAGAATCCATTTGGAACTTAGGGGCCAAGCATATGACCTTGCGGGAGGAACATATATAGATGCTGGTGGACCACTGTCTGTGCATCCGAATAGTTCAGTGTCTTATGTATAGCTTTTCCTTTCTGTGTGTCGTTAAATGCTTCTAGATCCTCGGTCAAGGGTCTTTGACAAAGCACATGTATTGACAGCTTACGGCCTTAAATATATATATATCCCTTTGACACACGTTAAGGACGTATCTGGTGCTTTGACACTATGGCTTCGTCCGTCGCTATGCGGGGTTTTGACCTAGACATGCACGCCAAACAGTACTTCCAGCGAGGATCTGGCCGACAACCGAATGGCATTATTGTTACCATACATCAATCTTGAGGATCTCATCGAGGATAGCTCACATCTTATCAGTCTCTTGCACAACCGCAGCAGATATCCGCCTGAACAATGGGTTCCATTTGACAATTCACAGCTACAGCCGGCTTGGAGGCAGGCCGTCCTTCCAGAGTTGTTCGCTTACGGATGTGTCGAGATGCATGGGCCTGACTATGGTACATGGAAGGCATTCTCAGATGGTGAAGTGCATCGAGGAGACGCGCATGGTACACCTAGAGGATTATTGATCTTAGAAGCGCAGGAAGCGTTGTTGTCATTCTTGCGGGCTATGGTCGACGAAATATATGGTAAGGCCGTTCTCCCAGAGATCCAATCGACACCTATCGCAGCTCTTCTATTTCCTAGTACTGCACCCACAGCCGCGTGTGACAAGTGGATGCCGTTCTTGAACTCTCCGTCATCTCGAGAAGTTGCCAGGTCCTCGTTCGGCTCCGCTTTTGCCCAACAGCCATTCTCCTCGCCTCCAGGCTTCAATATTGAAACCCTTCTGGATATCGCCGAGACAAGAGCAGCACAAGCAAAAGACGAACTTTGGCTCCTACAAACGGACCTGGAATACTTTCTGAGTGTTGTGGGGTACTTTGAGAGCCAGTGGTTCGATAAGGTCCCAGGAATAACGGAAATGCGAGTCTTGCTTCCAGAAGAGAAATATGACAATGTCGGCCATATCGTAACTGAAAAGGTGTTGATCCGGGCAGCAGACTGGCAATGGCTGGTGGAGCTGTGCCTGTGTGTGAAACGAGAAATCGAAAGTTCTACGGAGGAAATCTGTCCAGGAGTGGACCTACCTGCAGTCTATGAAAGAGAGCTAGGCTGCCTCTTCACACTGGTGAAGAACTGCCTGCAACGAGAGCAAGATGACCTTCAGAGACTGACATTCAAATCTGCCGAGTTTCAACACATCTTCAATGTCAAACGAACAATCGATACTTCTCAGGGTAGGGATTGGGCTCTCGAGTTCGAATTCAAGGATTATCAGCACGCTCATCGTGCGGAGCCGATGGGTTGGTGCTTCTATCACCTGATGCAGGACTCCGAACGATCTGCGTCTTTCGAGAACGGATCAGTCTTACAGCATCTTGACAACATTCTCATTTCACAGCCGGCAAAGGAGGCCGAAAGACTAGATCAGGAGATCTACAGGTGTTTGTCAGACATCGCAGCTCTTGAGAGAATGGCGGATCTTCTCGAGTACCACCGGCCGTTATTTAATCTACCGGACGACGAAGAGCTCCGTCATGATCCTCGTCAGGTTTTCCAAATCAAGAACAAGCTTCATCAAGTTAGGCGGGTGGGCAATCCTGCGGTGGGCCTGGGATCGGCGCTCCAACCATTGTGTGAATTCAGCTTACCGCAGAGAAAAGACACAAAGTGGCTAACGCAACGAGATCGTGGTTATCAGCTTCTAGGTAATTTGTGGTCAGTGGCCAGAGCAGCGTATCAAGCTAAGCTGCAGGCTGCGTCGATCTCCCAGAAGTTCATAATTCCTCAGCTGGCATTGATGCAAGAGTGCACTTCGCCGGAACATGAGGCTCGGCTCGCTTCTGAGAGGTCACAAATAATAGATCAAATCAGAGCGACAAACGACCTGAGACGAGCAGAGATAGATCAGACGGTCAAGCAGAGCGCGGGACTTTTACCGTCACAGGAGAAAGCCAAGGACAAGAAACAAGCAAAAGCACCAACAGCCACCCCAAATATCAAGCCTCATCCAGAGGGTGAGTCGAGCCGCAACACCTCAGGTGCAGGTTTATGGGAATCGTGGTCACCAATCCTGTATAGACTCCCAGAGACCTCGATAGCATGGCAGGTCGTTCGACGGATGTTTCCAGATCGCAGTGAAGGGACCGAGGACGGCTCTCGGACTACCACCACCTGGAAAGAGTTCCTCACGGCAATGGGTACCTTGGGATTTTCGGCAGAGCCTAATGGAGGCTCTATGTACAGATTCCAAGGAAATATCATGATCCCGGTTCCTAATGCTAATCCAGAAAGCAAAAAGAGAAAGCTCGGCGTTCATCGACTCCATGCGAACGGCGATATGCATCCCAACTTTTTGCAGGCCATTGGCAAACGGTGCACCAAGAATTTCGGCTGGGAGCGGGATCTGTTCGCACTTATGGAGGACGTGACCTGAGATATTCTTGGATTCGATAAGCAGTTGACGAAGGGAGAATGGCTGGCCTGACTGCTTGAGACGGCGCATCCTAACAATCTGAACTCTTTCCTTGCCGACAGCCAATGTTAGTAGACAAACGCACATGAAACCTGTTATGATTCACTCTGCTCCCGTCTCCAAAGTCCTGTCATGCTCCATTCTCTGACCCAGTACCCCGCTCACCCCCTAACACCCATTGCATGGAGTATGAGTTCCATGAGTACACTGTTCACATCTCTTACAGTGCTACTCTCCAACTCCATGCATTCCCCTTAGTCTTGACAGTGCCACGGACAGCTTTCCTGCTCCCACTTCTCTGTGCAAAAGCTATGATAGAATATTTTGTCCTCTAGCTCTTGCTGCCTCGAGACCATAGTGTAACAAGGCTCGGATATGCGCCTGGCGTTCGGCCGTGTTTGAGAAGCCAGCGATCCATGTAGCTTTCCACGCTCTTTTTCTGACGGCTCGGAGAAACCGTGGTCGTCTACGGATCTGTAAACAATGTAGCGCTTACACTGGCGGCTCTCATACCAATCGAACTGACCAGTCTGAAGATCAGGCAGGCTGCCGCTACAAATATATCGGTCAGTTGTTGGGAATAGCCACTTACCCACCACTCCTTAGGCTAAAGATTTGATGCCAAGCAATAACGGGCGCTAATTTCTCCGCAGCAGCCTGTGCCGCAAGCTTCGGTGGGGAGAAGGAATTTTCCACTGAGCAATTGCTTTTTCTCTTCATCTCGTCCGCAATCTATATTTCTTTGGGTGAATATTCCTCATTTGGACGACAAGATCACTCCGCTCGTTCACATTGGCAGCCACTTTTTGGATATCTGTCCCTAGCGCCGAGGAATTCCCCCCACTCTATCAATTCTTACCCCCACCTCGCAGATACGGATTACAATCAGCCTTCCAGCAGCACAGCCATAGCCGCATGTTGGTCTCGCAGCATTCATAATGCCCCCCCTCCGCCTTTCTACTGCGGCGGCAGTCCGAGGCTGCCGGCTTGGGAGGGGGCGTTTACCCTCTGAATGCCACCATCGAGCCATCCTTCCCGCCCAAACCACCACTCGTCGATACTATGCTACCCCCATCAACTCCTCCCTCTCTACACGCTCGACTGTCATACAGCTCCTTTCCAACATTGGCTCAAAGCGGGAGGCCCAACAATGGCTGTCAATGTTCAGCTCAGTCTCCTCCAATAAGTTTGCCGTAATCAAGGTCGGAGGAGCTATCATAACGGAGCATATGAACGCACTGGTGTCGGCATTGGCGTTCCTCTACCAGATCGGCCTGTTTCCGGTTGTGGTGCATGGTGCTGGTCCTCAATTGAACAAGATACTGGAGGCTTCCGGCGTCGAGCCTGAATTTGAGGGAGGAATAAGGATCACGGATGGGAAGACCTTGGGCATCGCGCGTTCATTGTTTCTTCAGGAAAATCTCAAGCTTGTCGAGAGCCTGGAAGAGCTAGGTGTACGAGCTCGACCGATAACTTCGGGTGTATTCGAGGCCGAGTTTCTGGACAAGGAGAAATACAAATATGTTGGAAAGATCACCAAAGTTAATCAAAAGCCCATACAGGATGCCATTGAGGCTCGGTGTCTCCCAGTCTTGACCTCAATGGCCGAGAGTGCTGATGCAGTGGTACTGAATGTCAACGCCGACTTAGCAGCATCCGAGTTGGCGAAGGCGATCAAACCTCTCAAAATTGTGTACCTTTCAGAAAAAGGGGGCCTATACAATGGTGATACCAACGAGAAGATCTCGTCGATCAATCTAGATGAGGAATACGAAGATCTAATGAGTGGGAGGCATTGGTGGGTACGGCATGGGACTCGACTAAAGATCAAAGAAATGAACGAGCTCCTTGCGGAATTACCGAGGTCATCGAGTGTAGCCATCATCCACCCCGCTGACCTTCAAAAGGAGCTTTTCACGGACACAGGAGCTGGAACATTGATTCGAAGAGGAAACAAGGTACGGTGCTACACTGCAATCTCGCAATTCGAAGACATGGAAGCTTTCAAAAGAGTACTTGTTCGAGACAGAGAAGCCTTGGACGCGAGGGCTACCGTGGATCAATATGTCGATTTTCTGAGCAAGCGCGAGTTTAAAGCGTATTCTGACGATCCGATGGACTGTTTGGGTATCATTCTCCCGCCGCAAGATGGGGCTTCAATGGCACAACTTGCTACCTTCACCACAACCAAAGCTGGCTGGTTGACTAATGTTTCTGATAATGTCTTTGCACAAATGTTGAGAGATTTCCCCAAGCTAATGTGGACGGTCAAAGTCGATGACGAACATCTAACGTGGTTCTTTGACAAATCCGAGGGTTCTTTGACTCGCGGCCAGGAAGTTCTATTCTGGACTGGGATCGAAGGGTCACAGGAGTTAAGCAGGATAGTTTCCGCATTCAGCCAACACGGGCGTGAGCTTTTTGGAGACATCAACCTCGAAAGCAAGCTCCAAAAAGCAGCTACGGCCGCCATGAACCTGGGTCGAACCCAACAGCAGGCCCGAGCTTATTCAACAGCGAGCCGAGTCTCGAACGTATCGTGTGAGCAGAAGCATGGTCACAAGACAACATTTGGAACCTTGTCCCGACCTTATGCAACCTCTCGCGGGTTAACACATGGTCGCACGACATACACTGGGACCTTAACCCGATCTTATGCAACAGCACAGACAACTAATCCAAACCCTCCGTTCGGCAACAGGAGTGCATCCAACACTAAGCCAGCCCGGGTAGCATTGATTGGGGCTAGAGGATATACGGGACAAGCCTTGATTAACCTCCTCAACGCTCATCCAAACATGGACCTTCGCCATGTCTCCTCTAGGGAATTGGCTGGTCAAAAACTGGAAGGCTACGAAAAGCGGGACATCACCTACGAGAATCTCACCCACGACGATGTGCGAAGATTATCCGACGACATAGATGTTTGGGTAATGGCATTGCCGAATGGTGTAGGCAAGCCGTGGATCGATGCCATTGAGCAAGGCAATAATAGTGAAAGGTAACGTCCTGCGATGTGTCCATCATGGAAAACCGCTAAGCAGACACAGCCTCATTGTCGATTTGTCTGCGGACTATCGCTTCGACTCTGCCTGGACATATGGCCTGCCTGAGCTCATCGACCGCCAAACTATATCCAAAGCAACTCGTATCTCAAATCCGGGATGTTACGCCGTCAGTCCTCTATTCACGATCTATCTACCTATGCGTTGTAGTTCCCAAGAATCTGACAGACTCGCTTTAGACGGCCGCCCAAATAGGGATCGCCCCTCTGCTTCCCCATATCGATAGCCACAGTCTTCCTACCATTTTCGGCGTCTCAGTAGGTATCCGCCATCTTATCTACTCTCAAAACAAGCGATGCTAAATTGTACTTTAGGGCTATTCCGGTGCGGGCACCAAGCCGTCTCCGAAAAACAACGTAGAAAATCTCACAAACAGTACGTATTTTCGAGCTCTTTCCCCATCAGTGCTTAAAACAAGACCGCTAGCCATGCGTTGAGCAGATTTACCCTTCCTGACTCCACTACTTATTGTCGAACTCTTGTCAGCAAGATCGCTGACTCGGCAACTCACACAGATATCATTCCATATTCCCTTACAGATCATGTAGGTTCTCTCCCCATGTGCTCGAGATTGTCACAGGACTTCAATCCATCTGCCTGATGCCATGCTGCTTTCTTTGATTCACGAGCACTGACCCCAAGATCGAACAGATACATGAAAGGGAGATCAGTACTCAACTTCAGATACCTGTGGCCTTCATTCCTCATGTGGCAATGGTAAGTCATCTTTGTGATCCCGCCACTTACCTGCTGTGGTCATTGCGAATCATATGCAAGCCTCAATGACAAAGTACTGACCAAGAATTCTCAGTGGTTCCAGGGCATCCACCACACCATATCCATACCCCTCAAGGGGAAATACACATCCCGCGATATCCGAAATATCTATCAAGAACGATACCAAGGCGAACCCTTGGTCAAAGTTGTGGGCGAAAGCCCTCTCGTCAAAAAGATCGCTGGCACACATGGTAAGCAGTATATCCGTGCTACTCATTCCCATTTTTCGCATCAGCTTCAATAGCCATGTGTGCCTTCGCACTGCCACGTTATCGAAGTCCTGCCTTCCACTTGACAGAGGCTGACCTGATTCTGTATAGGGATCGAAGTAGGCGGGTTCGGAGTGCATTCAAGCGGAAAACGTGTAAGTGCAGCCTTTCCTCATCCGTAACATTGCTGGGACTCCAAACATATTCTGAGAGAACCACATACCATGACCTTGTCTCCATGCGTTGTCTTTCATCAACATGAACGCAAAGAAATAGCTGACCACGAACGCGCAGGTAGTGATCAATGCAACAATCGATAATCTCTTGAAAGGGGCGGCGACCCAGGCACTTCAAGTATGTCGGCTCCGAGCCTTCTCTGACATCATACTGACCAAACAACAGAACATGAATCTAGCACTCGGATTTGCGGAATTCGAAGGTATCCCTCTCAAAGAGACGGACAGTGGAGGTGACATGAAGTTTTGAGCTTTGGATATTGTTGAGCTCTGGATATCAGTATCTCAGGATATAGAGAAAGATTCGCCAAGAATAGTGTTGGTTTGATCTTAGCCTACTGCAAGTCAATAGTGGGACGCGAGGGTGTATATCTCGCCAAGATATGAGCCGTCTACATGTTACTCGCGTAAATAAGCTGATACATTCCGGTAAATCACAAATCAAAGGAAATCTCCAAACACCGCAACCCGAGGTGCCGAGAAGTCCTACAATTTTTTTTCCATAGCCCGTTCAACTACAACCATCAATATAGTTGTATAAACTTGCATCCGCCTCTTATAAGTATATTAAAGGGCTATCCACCTCTTCGCTTAAACATGTCAATACCTACATACGCTAATTACTCTACCGTCTCCACCATAAGACGCAAGATTCACAGTCTAGGTTACTTTGTGTGCTCTGAGGGCTTTTAGTGGAGGAACATTTGAGCTCCAATGTTGATTATCTGGTTGATAAGGAATAATTCGAAGGTTTATCTAGGCAACCAGGGAATATCGATCGATTCTATCAAGAAGTCGTCTTTCAACTGTGGTGACCGATCTTTGGCGATGACCTCGCATTTCAGTGGCCGATAACTCCCACGAAAGCACTCGAGAGCTCACGTAGCGAATATATCTTTACATGAATTGCAAAGCCACTACGGCTGCGACGGTGGTGGGCTTCTCTTTCTATGGCGTCGGTAAATGGGAAGTTCACGGAACTTTTCACACTTCAGCTCAGTCGTTCTCAGATCATTCTAAAAGTAGTCATATTTTCATTTGTAAATTTTCAACCTTCTCATACAGGTATGTACATCCCCTCATCCCACCCGAGTCATGATCTCATTCCTTTAACCCATTGCCAGCCCTTCAAGCCTCAGCCAGCTTCAACAGCCCTTCTAGATTGATACTTTTTGGCCGCTCAATCGGCAAACCCAGCGCCCGATCCCAGATCAATTGTGCCAGCGGGCCCAGGCCGCGCGAGACGCCGAACGTGGCTGTGTAGTAGAGTGTTTCGTGGAAGCCGTAGTGGTGGAAGAGTACACCGGAGGAGGAGTCGACGTTTGGGAAGGGGTTTTTGGTCTGATGTGGATGTTAGCTTAGTGCTTGGTTCCATGAGACAAGGAATGAGGGTGTGGATGACATACCTTGCCGTGCTCTTTTAGCACTCCTGGCGCTATCTCTGAATTCTTCTTGACGAGTTGGAAGACTGGATCTTTGGCTATCTCGGGGCGCGAAGAGGCAAACTTCATCAATGCCTCGAAGCGAGGATCTGGTTTTCGTAGGACGGCATGGCCGTAGCCAGGGACAACTTGGCCCGATTTCAGCGTGCTCCATAGGTAGTCTTTGACATCTCGATCTGAGAAGGAGGTGCCAATGTGTGATTGCATTTTTAGGATCCAGCGGAGGACTTCCTGGGCGGCGAGACTGCAGAGAGAAGAATTAGCGACTGGTCTGTTCAAGAGATTGGTGGAGGATTGGGGGAGACTTACCCGTGCAATGGACCAGCCAGACCTTGCAGGCCAGCGCTGTAGCTCAAGAACGGATCGCTGAGTGCGCTGCCGACAAGATGTGTCGCATGAGCCGAGACATTGCCACCTTCATGGTCCCCATGTAGTGCGAGATACAGCCGTAGCAGGTCCTGAAAGTTCTCGTTCTCCTTACCACCCTTCCCTAGCATGGCAGCAAAGTTGTACGACCAGTCTTGCTCCGGATCAGGCTTTGCCGGCAGCGCCCCTCCGCCTTTGTAGCTATTCTGGTATATTTTGGCGGCAATAGTGGGCAACTTCGCGAGCAACGAAATGCTGTCATCAAACGTGGGCTCCCAGTAGTCCGCCTTGTTGACCCCCTTTTCATAAGCCTTTGCAAACGCACTGGTGTGATTGAGGGTTGAGACAGCACAAGCGAATTGTGTCATTGGATGTAAATCCGTGGGGAAGCTATCGAGCATCTGTTCAACGAAGCTGGGTAGCGCAGATTTCTCCGCAAGATCCCTGGAAAAGGCGCGGATCTGGTTCGTCGAGGGGACTTGGCCAGTGAGGAGTAGCCAGAACATGGCTTCGGGTAGCATTTCGGTGCCGGTGATGCCCTTTGGAAGGACTTCCTGGCAGTCTGCGATACTTTTGCCGTGGAAGCGAATGCCTTCATTGGCGTCGAGGACGGATCCTTCCCAGACCATTGCCTTGAGGCCTCTAAGGGGTCGTCAGACTAACGTGGCCGAATTGAAGGCGAGGCAATAGACGCACCTCATGCCTCCCAGTGTGTTCTCCACCTTTACCTCCCCAATGGTCTTGTTCGCATGGCTCTTGACTTTCTTCAGCAGCTCCCGTTTTGCTGGAATGACTTCCTTGAGTGTGGTTTTGAGGTCTGGTTCTGGGATAGTGGAGTAAGTCCGGCATGAGGATGTGAGGATTGGCGTTGATCTGGGCTGTCAAGATGAAATTAGATATGTATGTCTGTCAATAGCGGGTTTCGTTGATTCGATTGGGTAGGCCACCTTCAGCAATTGGGCAAACCCTGAGGCTGTTCTTGTTTGGGAGATCATGGCTAAGGTAGGACCCCCGGAGTTGTAATCGGCGAACGCGTCTTCTCGTCCCTGGTCCTTGATGGAGCGTCGAGGGGTTTCTCACAGCATTGTGGAAGCCCTTGACTGAATATGACGCGGATCGGACAAGCGGGGCGGGCAGCGGACTTTGGCCGGAGTTTAGATCTCCGCAAATGGATTTCCAATTACTTCTTTGGGGGACCAAGGGACTTTATTCAGGTACAATAGCAGCCGGAGTGGGGAGGTGTTTGACGGAAAACATATCTCACAAGATGATACGCAAATTTGTTGCGGTTCTGCCCCGCCAGACCCCTTTATCCCAGCGATGCCTACGCCCGATCAACCCACCATTTCGAACGAGAGCCATGTCGAGCAGACTCCCAGCAGTCACACCTCCTCTATCCACAGCTCTACCTTCGGACTTCTACCAACTTCTGCCGACTAGTGAGAAGGCTGGCTCTCAGGAAGATGCGTTATTGGACCAACAAGTGGAAGACGTCAAGCAGTGGTGGGCCTCTGAAAGATACAATGGCGTCAAACGCCCATACTCCGCCGAAGATGTGGTCGAAAAAAGAGGGGCACTCCAGCAAACATATCCCAGCTCCCTTATGGCGAGGAAACTTTTCAATCTTCTGAAAGAGCGAGCCGCAGCCGGAGAGCCGGTACACACCATGGGCGCCATCGACCCGGTACAGATGACCCAGCAAGCCCCCAATCAGGAAGTCCTCTATGTTTCCGGATGGGCCTGCTCCTCGACCCTTACCAGCACCAACGAGGTTTCTCCGGACTTCGGCGACTATCCATACAACACGGTCCCGAACCAGGTGGAAAGACTATTTAAAGCACAACAGCTGCATGATCGGAAGCATTGGGATGCGAGGAGAAAGATGAGCAAAGAGAAGAGGGCAGAGACACCGTATATTGATTACTTGCGGCCGATCGTCGCGGACGGAGATACCGGACATGGAGGTCTGACTGCAGTCATGAAGCTCGCCAAGCTCTTTGCAGAAAACGGGGCTGCTGCGGTGCATTTTGAAGACCAGCTACATGGTGGAAAGAAGTGCGGCCACTTGGCGGGAAAGGTGCTGGTTCCGATGGGTGAGCATATCAACCGACTGGTCGCCGCGAGATTCCAGTGGGATCTCATGGGCTGTGAAAACCTTGTCATTGCGAGGACGGACTCTGAGTCGGGCAAATTGATTAGCAGCGCGATTGATGTGAGGGATCATGAATATATCCTCGGGGTGAACGAAGATGCCGATCCGCTGGCGGAGGCTTTGCAAGCCATGGAACTGGAGGGCGCAACTGGGGAGGAGGTGGATGAATACGAAGCGAGATGGGTGAAAGAGCACAAGCTCATGACGTTTGATGAAGGTATGGCCCCGCATCTGCTACTCGATTGATCTAGGAGATAATTGTCATATCTGTGTAGCCGTTCTAGAGCAACTCAAGGCTGAAGGCGCCGACCAAAGCTTGATCGACGGGTATTTACGGAAAATAAGCGAACACCCAAACTTGCCTTTATCTCAAAGGCGAGGGCTTGCCGAAGACTACACAAAATCCGGGCGTGTCTTTTTCTCTTGGGACATCCCGAGGACTCGAGAAGGCTTTTACCACTATCGTGCCGGACTGCCGGCAGCCACCAAGCGAGCTATCGAGTTCGCGCCTCATGCTGACCTCCTCTGGCTTGAGACTGCGGATCCGAACGTAGACAAGGCAGGCCGTTTTGCTAGCGAAGTTAGAAAGGCATGCCCGGGGAAGCAATTAGTCTACAACCTCAGCCCTTCATTCAATTGGATGGGTCAAGGCTTCGATGAAACATCTCTCCGGACCTTCATTTGGGATCTTGCGAAGCACGGCTTCGTTCTGCAACTCATTTCTCTGGCCGGCCTGCATTCGACTGCAGCAATCACTGCGGAGCTCTCCCGAGAATTCAAAAAGAATGGAATGCTTGCATATGTCAAGCTGGTCCAGAAACGCGAGAAGGATCTGGGAGTCGATGTACTGACACATCAAAATTGGAGTGGTGCTGCATACGTTGATGGCATAATCGGTGCCATCCAGAGTGGCAGCAGCGGCTCTAAGAGCATGGGCGAAGGAAATACCGAGATGGGGTTCTGAGGTACAAAATGTTGACTGGCATGACTGCTTGATAACTAAAAATCATGTGGGTGACTAGGTGGCCGATCGAATTGTACCAGAGGAGAGAGGTCAAGGCACGGATCCCGCACAATGCTTAAATTGGCAGTGAGCAGTGTGAGACAAGGGACGATGGCTCCTCTCACACAGAGGATACCCACGGCGAATGTGGTGTGGCTCGGTCACCCTACGCGTGATTGAGCCCAGCTGGGGTGTCTTGATCTGTTATTGGGAGGAAAACGGCCATCGGAGAATATGGTTTCCCATCATCATCGAGAGCGGAGAGATAACGCCGCACATCAGCCGGCTACCATATGGGAAGTGAGCTGCAAAGGTAGCTTGGGATATCTTTCGGCACCGGAGTAACATCGCGAGTCAACATTCCGCAACAGTGTTTTGGGCATGTCTCTCTATCAATGGATAGAGTTGCTATGAGTTGTGTACCTCTAGCTCGCGACGCGACTCTCCACAGAAATGTCGATGAGAATTGAAATAGTATTGTGTGTCCTGCTTGTGCTCCAACCTGCATAAATGCGGAGAACATGGCCGCTAGGTGAATAGATCTACCGAGCTCCCGTGCGCCGCTAGTTCCACTGCTGACTGACGCACCCAGAACGTTCACGGCTGAAAATTTCGGACTTGTTTTTACACGCTCTCGCACACCACTTCTTTTGCCCACGTCTTGTTGAGGGTTGCTGGCTCACCCTCGTTACGGGCATCGACCCAAATCTCCACTCTTCGTCCCCGAGGGCGTTCGTTATCCATTGAACAAATAGAAATCTGCAACCATTTCACCCACGTGGGCTTTATTGCGCAGTCGAGCCGCATTTTGCTTCTTTGACTTCCTGAAAATTTGGGAAACATCACCCTCCAGTCCCAATAACAGAGAATGCCACATTCGGTGCCCCCACCTACCATTCCAATCATGATCACCAAGTCCACTACTCCATCTGGCATTGCTCCTACCTACGATGAAATCTCCTCTTTCCTGATCACTGTCTTCAGCGCCAAAACGTCCCAAGAGTCCCTCGACGCTGCATACGCTCTCACGAACCTTCTTATTACATCAGTCGGGTTCCGTGGATTTCACGCATATGGAGTCTTGGAGGAAATCAAGAAGGCTGCGGCCGACAAGAAGGATGGGTCGCGGCGGGAGAGTGCCATGATCCTTCTGGGCGCACTTTTTGAGAAATTCCCATCCGCACAACGCATTTCCGAGGTTGTGTTCCTGCTTCAAAATGGAGGCGTTCTTGCGTCAGCGCTGGATGCTCTTGCAGATAAGGGTGGCGTGGTCAGAGAATCGGCGCAGTACGCTCTGGACGCTCTATTCACAAATCTATCACCGGAGGCCCAACTTGCGGGCCTCATCCCAGCCCTGTCGCAATACTTGGCGAAGAGATCTGGCAAGTGGCAGGGGACCGTGGGCGCTTACGAGTTGCTAGGAAGAATGGCGGACAAGGCGAGGATGGGTCTGGGGAGCAAAGAGGAGGAAAAGATGAAGGACTTCATGAGAGAATCCATGGGCAAGAAACTGGCTGGACTGATTCCGACTGTCGAGATGGGGATGCACGACTTGAAGGATCAGGTTGGGAAGCAAGCTTTGAAGACAATGACCGCCTTGACAACCCTATTGACCAACGACGATGTCGCTCCTCGGATACCTCTCCTGATCAAGACGATGGAGAAGCCGTCCACTGAGACTTTACAAAAGGCAATCCATGCTCTTTCGCAAACCACCTTCGTCGCGATTGTCACATCCCCTGTCCTTGCACTTCTCACGCCGCTCCTCGAAAGATCCTTGAACACGCCCACCACTTCGCAGGAGGTCCTGCGGCAGACAGTGGTGGTGGTTGAGAACTTGACAAAGTTGGTGCACGATCCGATCGAGGCGAGGACATTTCTGCCGAAGCTGCGACCTGGTGTTCAGGGCGTCAAGGAAAGAGCCTCTCTGCCCGAAGTCCGCGCACTTGCCACAAGAGCTCTTGCGGTCATCAGAAAGGCCATGAGAGATGATGATGGAAACGTTCTCTCTGGGCAGATATCACCTACATCTGCCGAATACGTTCTGCAAGTCATGGAAAAAGAGATCAAGATACACGGTGGGATACTCGGACAACCTGGTGATGCTGAAATATGGACTCTGACGAAGGGCTACATTGCGGATATGGTCAAGGAGGACGTGAATCTCCGAGAAGTCTCGCGGATCAACCTTTGTACTGGGCCCTATCTACAACAGCTCATGAAGCCTGGTGAGGGCGACGCTGTCTCGCAGGCCTTGGAGAAGCACTTTGTTGAGGAGGACCATCGCAAGTTTGGGCAGCCGATCAAAGCAGACACGGGCGAGATTGAGATCGTCAACACGGACTTCTCCCTCGCATACGGTGGTATGCTGCTACTGTCGCACACCAACATCACGTTGCACAAAGGGCACAGATATGGTCTCTGCGGGAGGAACGGCGCTGGCAAGTCTACGCTTATGCGGAGTATAGCGGAGGGCAAGCTGGAAGGATTCCCCAGCAAGGATCAGCTCAAGACATGCTTTGTGGAGCACAACCAAGGCGAAGATGCAGACTTGAGCATCCTTGAATTCGTATCGAAGGATCCCGAGCTGGCCGCATCTGGCCAGGAGCGCATATCAGAAGTTCTGAGCGAGGTTGGCTTCACAGCAGGACCACAAGGGCGACAGTCGGAGAAAGTCGGTTCACTCTCAGGTGGATGGAAGATGAAGCTCGCCCTGGCAAGAGCCATGCTCATGGGGGCCGACGTTCTCTTGTTGGACGAACCTACCAATCATTTGGACGTTGGGAATGTCAAGTGGCTAGAGGAGTACCTGAAGAGCCACACTGAAATCACAAGCTTGATCGTGTCACACGACTCTGGCTTCCTTGACAACGTCTGTACGGATATATACCACTACGAACAAAAGAAGCTTGTGTGCTATCAGGGCAACCTCGCGGCTTTTGTGCGACAGAAGCCGGAAGCAAAGAGCTACTATACGCTGTCAGCTTCCCAGGTCTCATTCAGGTTCCCAAACCCAGGTATTCTTACAGGTGTCAAATCAGCCACGAGAGCCATTATTCGAATGCAGGATTGTACCTTCACCTATCCTGGAGGTACAAAGCCATCTCTCGCTGATGTCTCTTGCGCGCTCACACTCTCGTCTCGGACCGCCATCATCGGCGCCAACGGTGCGGGCAAGTCTACTCTGATCAAGCTGCTTACTGGCGAGACCATTCCACAGACGGGTAGAGTCGAGAAGCACCCTAATCTACGTATTGGCTATATCAAGCAGCACGCTCTAGAACACGTGGAAATGCACATGGAGAAGACCCCGAATCAGTATCTGCAATGGCGATATGCCAATGGGGATGATCGTGAAGTATTGATGAAGCAAACTAGGGTGCTCACCCCCGAGGACAAAGCGCAGATGGAGAAGATGATCAATCTCGGTCCTGGAATGGGTGAGCGGAAGGTCGAGAACTTGATGGGAAGACAAAAATTCAAGAAGTCCTTCCAGTACGAAGTCAAATGGGTGGGCATGCTTCCGAAGCACAATTCTCAAGTGTCTCGTGAAACCCTTCTCGAGCTTGGCTTCGACAAGCTCGTGCAAGAGTTTGACGATCACGAAGCTTCCCGCGAAGGTCTCAGCTTCCGTCAACTCGAGCCCAAGGTCATTTCCAAACACTTCGAAGACATTGGCCTCGACCCAGAGATTGCGAATCACAACGAGATCTCGGGGCTTTCAGGTGGGCAGAAAGTCAAGGTGGTACTGGCAGGTGCCATGTGGAACAACCCGCATCTGCTCGTGCTAGACGAACCCACCAATTACCTGGACCGGGACTCCCTAGGTGGGCTCGCTGTGGCTATCCGGGAGTACAAGGGAGGGGTGGTGATGATCTCCCACAACGAAGAATTTGTTGGAGCGCTGTGTCCGGAGCAATGGCACGTGGCAGACGGGCGAGTGACGCACAAGGGGCATTTGGCCGTGGCGATGGATCGATTCGAGGATAGCAGACCTGGCAGTAGCGCTGCAAGCTCGCGAGCGGGGTCCAGTGCCGTTTCCAGTGCCACAGCTTCAGCGGTCAATTCTGGGGCGGAGGATGGCGGGGACATGAAGTTCAAGGTGAAGAAGAAGACGAAGAAGTTGACGCGGGCGCAGATGAAGGACAGGGAGGTCCGGAGGCGGTTGAGGCATATTGAGTGGTTGAATTCGCCGAAGGTTCGTTCTACTCTCCCTATGCGAGAGTCGGGAGGCTGGCTAACAGTGCGACAGGGAACGCCTCATCCTCCAGACACTGATGATGATGAATGAGCATGCTTGCGAATTCGACTATGAAGGAAGGACAAAGGATGATGGGATGCATTAGAGGAAGGATAGACGGCGTTAGATCTGGGCTAGATGGAGAGATACCTACCCTTGCTAGTACCACGGACATTTGTGAGTTGATTCGTAAGCTTATAGAGGAGTCCTGACGCTTTTGACGCATTGATTTGGAAACATATCACGGAGATGCATGGCATATGTAATATGCATCAGCCTTAACGTCTAATGTCTCAATCGTCTTATGGACAATGGTGAAGCTGAGCTGAGCTGATTCGACTGGTCCCTGCCCCTGTGACCGTTGATCTGTTATCGCTCAGCCCAGACAGGTCGACTAATAAAGTCAATGCGAGGATCGACAAGCCGCTGCCGCGCTAGCAGGGCCCAGTCCCGATCGGGCCAAACGAAGGCTTCCTTGCTCCCTGATATCGCGTGGCTGACATGGTCTCGACCCCTTTTGCACAGCATGGTCCCTCTGGTTCGAGAGACACTGCAGGTCGCCCCTGTATTGAATCCCCTGTATTGAATGCATCTCGTTCTCTGCTTGCATCTTGCCTGCAGATGATGACCGAGGATAGTTCGAGTCACTTATTAGTCGGTCCGAATGAGAGCTGATCAAGATGGGGTGCTCGAAGGAAAGAGCAAGGATTTTACCCCACTTTCTATTGCTCAACGGGCTTCACTTTTCTGCCATACTCAGATCACAAGGGTCTTCCCACTATCACTTCCCGAGTCCCCGGATCGACTTAGCTCAGACGATCAGTGGACGTAGTGCACGAAAGTAAGGTCGACCATTCCCAACGAGGCTACCGTGGCAGCTGTCGAACCGCTATCCATCTTTTATCTTTTATCTTTCATCCTCCCTCATATCTCTCCAGTATACCCACCGACCCACCCTCATCAAGAGCACACCTACAGCCATCAGCACGTTACGCGTGCATCATCCCTCATCCATAACCCTTCAGTACCACCAACATACACCACAGTCGCCATGGCTTTCAGGCTGGGCTCCATCGAGAAGTCAGGACTGGACGACGTCAAGCACATCCCCTCCACCTCCGCCTCCAACGATGACTTCAAAGCCGAGGACACCGATGCCGCTGCCCTCGCCCAGATGGGCTACACCCAGGACCTGAAGCGGAATTACACCTGGTTTTCCCTCCTTGGCGTCGGCTTCGCTCTCACGAACTCTTGGTGGGGCATTTCGGCTGCTTTGATCACTGGCATCAATAGCGGGGGGCCTGTTCAGATTGTCTATGGCTTGATCCTCTTTGCTTTGATCTCGACCTGTGTGGGCATATCGCTGAGCGAGTTGGCGAGTGCGTTGCCGAATGCTGGGGGGCAGTATTTTGTAAGTTGCCTCTCTGGCTTTATCCTTGCGTTCAATACGGCCCTGCGGTGGTATCAAGAGATGTTGTAGATACGTTCTCTGTCTACCCATATCTGCTAGCGTCACATCACGCTTCATGGAGAACGCTGACGCCCGAATCATTCAGTGGGCGAATGAGCTGGCGCCAAAGAAGTATGCCAACTTCGCCTCTTATCTGACAGGCTGGTTCGCCTGGGCAGGCGCTATTTTCACCTCTGCTTCGGTAGCTCTGGGCACGGCGAGTGCCGTTGTGGGATGCTATCAGCTATCTCATCCAGACTTGTACCTCCTTCCCCCCACCTCAGCCATCAGCGCGGGAGCTGACGACGACATAGCGTTATACAACCCTGGACCGTCTATATCGCTTACTTCCTCATCAATTGCTTCGCCTTTATCTGGAATTGCTACGCCAGGTGGCTGCCGTGGATCGCAAAAGTCTCGCTGTTTACGTCGCTCTTGAGCTGGTTTGTCATTATGATCACGGTACCGGCCACTGCGCAGACGCATCAGAGTGCTAAATTCGTTTTTGCGAACTTTGTGAATGGAACTGGTTGGTCGCAGAATGGCATTGGTATGTTTTTTGTTTTTCACGATAATCTGATGCGTTGGCACGATCCCTCGTTGAGGACTGCGTACTTACGAGACTGCTTCCTATCAATCTTTCTTTCCTCTGCCACGGGTATCATCTCCAACTAGCCGTTCTCTGGGATCTAGGTCTCAGACTCCCCCAAGAGAAGAGTGTGCTCCCAGCTTTCAAGTTTTCACCGCTCCTTCGCTCCAAGGCGGATCGTCATTGCCCTCCCTCACGATTTACCCTACGTTCGTAGCTGACAAATCCCAGCATTCATAGTCGGTCTCATCAACACCAACTACGCCTTCGCCTGCCTTGACTGCGCCACCCATCTCGCAGAAGAAGTTCGCCGTCCCGAGCGCCAAGTCCCCATCGCAATAATGGGCACCGTCGCCATCGGCTTCGTCACATCCTGGATCTTCTCGATCGCTTTATTCTTCAGCATGAACAATCTGAGCGATCTCAGCAAAACGCCGACCTTGGTACCGATACTCGCACTGTACGACCAGGCCCTGCAATCCAGAGCGGGCGCTATCGTGCTAGAAGCGATGTTTATCGCGACTGGTGTCTGGTGCCTCGTTGCGTCTCATACGTGGCAATCGAGGTTGTGCTGGAGTTTCGCCAGGGACGGCGGCCTTCCAGGTTCCAAATGGTTATCCCATGTCGACCGCCGTGTGGATGTGCCGATCCCCGCTCATATCGTATCCAACGTCTTTGTCATACTCCTCGGCTTGCTTTACATTGGCAGCTACACGGCTTTCAATAGCATGGTGACGGCCTGCATCGTGCTGCTGTATATGTCCTACTCCATCCCGGTCGTATGTCTGCTCATCAAAGGACGGAATAACATCCGTCATGGACCGTTTTGGATGGGGCCGATTGGGTTGATAAGCAATATCGTTCTCCTTCTTTGGACGTGCTTTACGCTCATCATGTATTCTTTCCCATTCGTAAGGCCGGTGATTGCTGGCAGTAAGTCTTGCCCCCAATGTTCAAATCTAATGACATCAGTCTTTCGTAGAAAGACCCAGAAGACAATCTTTTGCTGATGTACAATACAGATATGAACTACGTCTCAGCCGTCTACGGCGTCGTCATCTCCATCATCGTGGTAGATTGGTTCGTCCGAGGCAAGAGAGGCTACCGGGGTCAGACGCTGCGGCACGAAGAAGCTGATGCTCGCTTGACGGGTGGGGATATTGTACGCTAGGGGGCAGATATACGTGCGTGGATATGTTTTGATAGTGAGACGGAAGGAAAATGATACTCCAACTCTATTAGCTAATCGAATATGGATACCCCAGCTTAGCGAGGATAGATGGGACATTGGCTACAGTGCTCAATCACACGGTAGGTATTACTTCATGATATGTCGTTTATAACCGATTGCAGACGTGATTCTACGATTATGTGGTGTGGTTTTTTGGGGTTTGTCTTTTGTCTTTTGTCTTTTGTCTTTTTCTTTCCTTTTCTTGTCTTTTACCTTCTTTTACCCAATCTTTCTCCGAACGGGAATGGAAACGTGTTTTGGGCGGGACGTAGCTACGATTTTACG
>JAABUW010000761.1_pt1 | contig 59986 bp, 106 predicted proteins | sample 5560081 | NCBI WGS metagenome assembly JAABUW01 (sample SAMN10711882, study PRJNA513363) | rock metagenome | isolation source: Antarctica rocks | place: Antarctica: Victoria Land, Knobhead sud | reverse complement strand
TGCTGTCGTCACCGCCGCCGCTGCCCTGCTGCTGCCGCCGCCGTGCGCCGGCCGACTGCTGCAGCTCCGCCAGCCGCGCCTCCGCCTTGGCTGCCACGGCTGCGCCCACCCTGTGGTGTCCAAAGAGCGCCGCATGAGCAGGAGCAAAGGGTCTGCAATGAAGATGGACATGCCAGCGAACTGCTTGGTTCATGCTGCGCACACGCAAGTGCCGTCTGCTGGGACACAGGAGCCGCACCGGTCCATGAAACACAACGAGAGGCAACAGAAGGAGGTGGGGTGCCGCACCGGGGGTCCTGCTCGTGGGCGAGCACGATGACCTCGGGGCGCTTCTGGTTATAGCGTCGCGCCGAGTTGCGCAGCGCCGCCAGCACCGCCCGCTCCACCGCTGGCAGCGTCGCGTCCGGCGGCAGCTGCGGCACGAGTTGGGCAACATCAACATCGTTCCGCAAGCATATTGACATTGGATTTTTTTGCCTGTCCCTGGACTGCGCAGCGCCGCCAGCTAAAGCATGTTCGAGGCGTGTGACGCAGTTCAGCAGCGCTGCGAGCTCCACCGCCGCACCGCCGCAACCGACAGCAGCTGCGCAAGATGTGCAAGCACATGTGAGACCATGCAGGCATACACGTGTCCAAGAACGCTTGAGAAAGATTGCAACTGGAGAGACTGAAGGAGTACAGACCCTAGGCAGTTTGCCTCCAGTGAGACTGGCCAATTAGCAACCTTCAGTTGCTCTATCGTCCCGCATCGACCCTTGCCTCAGTCCATTCGTGTGTGGTACACAGCAGGCACTGGATGCACCGCTGTTGCGGCGGGCATGTGTCCTCACATTGGTCACGGCACGTTTTGTTTCCTCACAGCTGAAATCCTGAAACATGACATGCTGCCACGTGTCCTCACCTCTGCGACGGCGGCGGGGGCGGCGCCGTGCAGCTCGAGTAGAAAAAACCAAATCGTAAACTGCCCCGAGTCCAAAGCCCGCACCTTGGCCACGGCGGCGGTGGCAGCGCCGTGCAGCTCCTCCAGCAGCCGGTTGTTGTCGACCCACATGCCGCGGGCGAGGATGCGCACTCGGCACCCCATCTTGTGCGGCGCGCTGGGCTGTGGGGAACATCGCAAAACGTGCTTGAGCGCTTGTTGCACCGATAGAACAACGCATGCACGACGACAGGATTGTGCAGGGTGCGGGGTGCGGTAGCGAGGGGGCTGCAGGGGCATCCTCCCAAGTCTGTTTTCGATGACAGCAGGAAACCTGGCGGGTGACGTCGGACCATCGGTGTTGGCAGTGACGGTGAATTACAAAGATGCGAGGGCATACCCCAGACAGATGCGGCATCTGTGCATGGACCCAAAAAGGGGCGCACCTCATTGCCGGGCGCCTGGCGGTTGACGTCAATGTCAGCCACGACAAGGCCCTCGTTGGCCAGCGTCGCCCGCATGTCGATGTCCATCTCCTCCTTGATGCCCGTGCCCTGGACAATGGTGGCAGGGAAAGGCTTATGTGAGAACCTGAGAACGTTTAAGCGTCGCCCGCATGTTGATGTCCATCTCCTCCTTGGTGCCCTGCGCACAGCAGGGAAGAGGTTGGCGTCTCGAAGGGTTTAACGTTGTTGGGGTCCTGGGGACTTCCTCGGAACTTGGGGAATCCAGGGTCCCCGCAGGGGTGCAAAAGTATCATCAGGACTTGCTGCTCACTGGCGCAGGGGCTTGCTGGGCTGGGCGTCACAATCATTGTGACGCCCAGCAAAGCAGCGCTGCTGAGGAGAAGGCAGCATGGGAGAACGGCATTGTTGATTTGTTTGTGTTGAGAAGGGGGGCACCTTGGCGCCGTCATTGTAGAACTCCCGCAGGTTGACGTCTCCCAGAATCTGCAGGGTGCAAAAGGGTGATGTTGAGCGCGCTGAAATGTCGACTGCTTGGACTTGCCACTTTGTGGGAGCTGGTTCCAAATGTAGCTTTCTCACTGCATGTTCCATCAACTGCAATCAGTCGCCATTATGCACGGCACCTGCAGCGTTCCCGTCGGCTGGCCACCCAGAACGCCCACCGCCTGCTGCGCGCGCCCCATGTCCCCATCGGTGCGCGGCCTGTAAGGAGCGATGAGCTTATCGGTCAGAAGGGTTTGGCCGACTCTCATTGTGATTCCCATCGGCATGATGCCGCATGGCTCAACATGTGCAAGAGCGACCGACTTGGGTGAATGTAGCAGGCTTAAGGATGAGATATATCAGCGACAGCAAGCGATGTTTCGCTATCAAAACGGAGAGGGTTGAAACACCCGCAAAACAACACCTGAAGGGATCCTCCTCCGCCGGCGCTGCCGCTGCTGGCTGCGGTACCGGCCCCGCGCCAGCCGTCACCGTTGCCGCTGGGGCGCCGCCTGGGAGAGACAGGGGTGAGAGGAGCTTGCTGATGAGCGGCTGGTGACTTGCTGTGGCCACCAGATTCTGCCGTCCAGCTACCGGTTGCGGCGCAAGACACGCTGGTGACGCTAGCGGTGAGCTTCCACCAAGATGTGAGTTCGAAAAGCTCACCACCCGCGTCCGCCGCCTTGCGGTTGGGCTTATGCCAGCGACAGCGTGTTGCCGTTGCGGTAGCCCCACCTCGACACGGCTTTAATCCAGTTTCAGTTCGAGGGCGGTTCAATTCCTTACCGTCGGCGTCCGCTGCCTCACCGTTGGGCTTGCGCCAGCCGAGCAACAGCGTGTTGCCGCTGCGGCGATCCCACCTCGACACGATTTGCACTTCGATACCATGTAAACAACAGTCAAACACACTTACCGTCGACGTCCGCCGCCTCGCGGTTGGGCTTGCGCCAGCCAAGCGACAGCGTGTTGCCGTTGCGGCGGTCCGCGACGCCCAGCATCTGGCCGTTGCGGATGACGCTGGTGAAGTTGCAGCCGACTTCGGACGCCAGCTGCGCGTGCGCGCACAGGAACGCAAACTCGCCGTGCACCGGCAGAAAGTGCTGCGGCTTCACCAGCTTCAGCACCTCCTCCAGCTCATCCCTGTGAGACAACAGCTTTTCAAAGTGATCCTTTCAGAATTCCACCTGCGGGGTGTAGTGTGCGCCGGCTGGAAGTGCTGCGGCTTGACCAGCTTCAGCACCTTTTCCAGCTCGTCCCTGCAGGGTTTGCACTTTTGATTCAGCCCGAATGGTTTCTGAGGGAAGCGCGTCAGCACTGCCTCGGTCTTCAGCACTGCCTCGGGCTCATTCTTGCAGGACCAGAGTTTCAGGGTTGCTCATCCAAGACGCCTCCTACAAGGCGCAGCGCGAGCAGGTGCCAAGTGCGATGTTCCAGGGATGAGCAATCCTGCCATGCTAGGTGGGAAGGGGCAGGCGAAAGCAGATCTGATCAGTTACCATGATACAGATGCACAAAGCGCCGTATGCCGCAGCCTCCTGCTGCTGACAATGTCAGGGTGATGCGTGCCCATCAGTAGGCGTGGCTGGAGGCGTGCAGACAGATGGGTGCAGCGCGAAATGCATCCTTTCCATATGTTGCACCAGAAAGGGGGAACACTACCCACCGGTAGGCGTGGCCAGACGCGTGCAGGCGTTCCTCTCGGCCCCAGGCAATGTCCGCACCCAGCGACGACAGCCGGTTCATCATGGCCTGCACCCGCGGCTCGTTGCCCGGAATGACCTGCGCAGAAGGGAACTAGTCAGCCCCAGACCAGCGCCCCAGCGCCACTCAAGCAGCTGAGGCACATGAGTGTGTCAAGGGAGATGTGCTGCCCAGCTTGGGTGGTAAGCCGCACGAAAGTCTTGGGGGAGTGGCTCGAGGTGTGCATCAGCGTTCAAGAGGGCGTAATGGTGCAGTAGGCTGCGGTGTATTCTGCATTAATCACCTTTGCGGAGAACATGATGAGGTCGCTGGGGCCCAGTTTCAGCTCCGGCGCTGAATCGAATGATGCCCGATTGAGCGCAGCCCGCTCCTCTCCCTGCACAGCATTTTCGCGGTTCAGCTACTCGCCCCATAGGGTCAGGTCAAGCACCTTGTCTGCCTTGCCATCGTTCGAGGACATTGAGCGCTCGCCTGGGAGCCGGTGCAGACGACGAGCAGGGAGGAGGGGTCGTAGTCGGACAGCTCGGACGGCGGCACCAGCTCGCGCGGGTCGAAGGGCGCGCGGCCGTCGCGCCAGGCCGCTTCCAGGTACGTTGTCAGGCTCATGCCCATGAAGCAGATCTTGCGGCCTGCCGCGTCCGCCGCCTTCTTCACGCTCGCTAGCCTGGCGGCGGTCATGGTAGGGGAAGTTCAAATGTGGGAGGTTGGATGTGCAGTCAATGTGAGCTCCGAGCTTGGGCTCAAGCCCATAAGCAGATCTTGCGGCCCGCCACGTCCGCCGCCTTCTTCACGCTCGCCAGCCTGGTGATGGGTACAGAAAGGAAATGTTGGAATGTGCAGCGAACGTGTGTTCTGGGGTTTGAGTGTATGCCTGTGAAGCAGTTGCGGCCTGCCGCGTATGCCGCCTTGTTTACGCTCGCCAGCCTGGCGGGGGCAGGCGGGCAAAGGATCAAACAGGGGTGGAATGCCCGAGGCAAATGCCTGGTAGCGGCAGCGGAGGTGCCGGTGTGGCAGCGACCAACCGCGCACTGTCATGTGCCTGTCAGTCTCCGCATAGGGGCATCCTTAGTGCTGGTTTTGCGTTGCTGTTGCCGCTGCAAGCCATCTCCATCTCCATGCCGACTGATGTGCCGATCTGCTGGGCAGAGAGATGAGGGACATGCGTTCCATGTCTTTCAGCGCACCTGTGCAGGTTGGAGGCGAACTGCGTGGCAATGACGCGACCCTTGCCGTTGTGCGACGCCACGCGTTTGATAATGGCCTGCTGTACCGTAGATTCGCTGATGGTGCGCCCGGGCGACAGCACGTTGGTGCTGTCGCTCATGAACAGCGTCACGCCCTCCCGCCCTGCAGCAAACAAGGCAAGTAACTCCTAGAGCCCCTTTGCATCGGCACAGGCACCGAGAGTCACAATGCAAACGGTTGATTTGTGAAGGGGTTCATCCTGGTCGGGATGACAACATCAGACTTTGCGCCCTTTCAACCCGCCTGATGCCCCAATGCAGCAGTTGGAGCAGCAGCAGGAGCAGAAGAAAGGCGCACCCAGTTTCTCAAACATCTCGCGGTCGAAGATCTCGCCGTCGATGGGGTTCTCGTCGATCTTCCAGTCCCCGGTGTGCACGATGGTGCCCTGGTCGCAGCGCAGCACGAAGCCGCAGCAGTCCGGGATCGAGTGCGTCACACGGATCGGCTCGCACCTGCAGCGCAACATGCCAGCCTCGCATGTCAAGCGTCGCGGGCGCTGCAGTGATCACTCAGCAATGCATGATTGCCTGACACACAACCTCCGGTAGCACTGAGCAAGAAGTGCAAGCGCAGCGGTTGGAGCCGTCTTCCGATTGAATCATAATAAGTATCACAAATCCTCAAGCTTTCCTCAAGCACAGAGCAACAGGCTCACTCGAAGGGGCCCAGCTGGAAGCGCTGCCGCATCTCCAAGACGTTGAAGCGGTCGGGGTTCCACATGCTGTACTCCACCATGCGCCGCTGCACCAGCTCCATCACGAAGCTCGCCGCGTACACCGGCGTCTTCGGGTCCAGCGCCGGGATTACCTGCCGGGATACAACCCCCAGTCATCTGCTGCTTCAGGGTACAGATTCGATTGTGCACAGTGACCCGCCACATTTGAGGAGTTTGCATCAGCGCGGCAGTGAGCGTGCGCCTGCACGGCTCCAGGTTCCAATGCAGGGCGCCAACTGTGTGACAAGCATGGATTGATACATTGACTCGTGATCAGAAGCGCACCCAGGGCATGGCGCCGATGTGGTCCTCGTGCGCGTGCGTGATGATGACCGCCTCGATTTTGTCCTTCCACTGGTGCAGGAACGCCGTGTCCGGCAGGATGCGCTGCATGCCGTGGTCCGTGAAGCTGCTCGGGCACATGCGGCACATGTTCAGGCGGCTGCCATGCACATGGCGAAGGCTCCCGGAGCGTGTTTGCTTGCCGGGCCGCAGAAGCGCAGGGACAACACAAGGATCGATGCGTCCTCAGCCTGCGTGCCACACAGCGCCGGCAGCGTGCCATGGGCAATGCACACAGCGCGCAGCCCCTGTGCCGTCGGGACAGATGCATTTTGCACACCAACTCATTTCCAATCCGAACATCAATTTGCATGAAGTTGCTGCGCACTCTGGGAACATGAGGCCGGCGTCCACCATGATGTAGCGGTCGCCGACGCCGATCAGCATGCAATTCATGCCGATCTCGCCCAAGCCGCCGATCGGCAGGATGCGCAGCGGCGGGCCGTCGCCTGACGGCGGCCCTGGGAACTTCCTGCAGTGCAGATTGCAGTGCCTGAGATTCCCAACGAGCAGATGACATGCATGGAGCGGATTGTTATCCTTTTGGGCGGTTGAGAGGCGTCCGACCATGCATGATTGTGCACGATGTGTCGTTGCTATCTCGGATTAAAGTATCACTGCGATTCCCACCTGTCATTCAGCATCGGGCTGCGCAGCGCTGTCCCCAGGTGGCTGCGCCCGTCACTTTGGCGAAATGTCGATCGCCGCCGCTGCTGGCTCCTGTTGCCATTGCTGTTGCCACTATTGGTCCTGCCCTGGCCACGGCCGCCCTGCGACTGACCGCCTCCGCCTCGTTCACCCTCTGCAACATTAGGATCACTGTGTTGCGGTCGCCGCGGCCAACCCACCTCGCTTGAAGCCCAGAGTGTGCAAGGGTCCAAATTCCTTGACGATCGCCGGCGTGGTAAGACGGCCGAATCGATCAGATAGAGTGAAGGCAGGTCATGCCATGAGATGCACCTCGAACAGCAGATGCAGACTTTCGGAAACAGTTGCCACGCCAAAATCTCGAGACCCACCTGATCGGCACAGCAGCCGCAGAGATCGAGTCAGCGGCGTCCTTCGCCTCTCACGAACAAAAACAGCCTGCTCCGCACGGCCTGCACCCGCTGCGCTGCCCAAACACCGTTCCGGAGTGCCAAAAGCCGCCATATTGCAAGTTTCCAGGTGTCGCCGCTAGCATTGGCACCAGTCTGCACCGGACGGTATATCTGTAGGCTATGCCTGATCCCTGATAGCCTCAGCCCCTGCCGAAATTTTTAACCAAAATATCGCTGTTTGCAGAGCTACTGTTATTAGCTACTCCCATTCACTCAGGGGCCAGCTTCCGGCGAAGTTCCGTCGAACGGGGGCGGTTGCATTTTCGTAAGCAGACTGTGCAGGATGTGCAATGGCTGGATCCAGCCTTCATTCACATCGACATACGCATTGCTAGACAGTATATATTTTTCCTCTGTCCTTGGTGCACTACCACCACCGTTGCGGAACTGCAAATATATGTACTCGGTCACATCAGTCTGGTGCAGCATGGTGGCACCCAGAAAGCAGACAGCTGTGCAAGTCGTCGCCAAGGGTGAAAATTATCACGATTTGCTGAGGGTGACAACACAGCCTGTCGTTCCACCCGAGAAGGGGGAGGTGCTCGTGAAGATCCTGCTGCGGCCCATCAACCCAGCGGATGTGTACAAGATCACGGGCGCGAATCCCGTTGATGTTCCCTTCGGGTGGAACCCCGGCAACGAAGGTGATGGCCGTTTCATAACCCGGCAACACTTATGCATGATACCGGAGGAGATGCATGGGGGCGGCTTGGCGATGCAGCGCAGTTCACTTCCGATTGCCCTATCATGGCAAATCCTCTCTGTTTGAAGCCTGATCTCGATTTGAAACACCGCATGCGCACCCAGGCATGGGCGTGGTGGACAAAAACGGTGAGGGCGCGTCCAAGTTTAAGGTCGGCCAGCGGGTGGTTGCGGCATCCTGGCCCGGCCACGCTGGGCCGCCGGCCAACGGGCGGCCCTTTGGCACGTTCCAGCAGTACCTGGCGGTGCCGGAGAAGGACCTGGTGCGCTGCTGAGCTCATTGACTGAACCGCCGAATTGCCAGTTCGTGCATCATCAACCGGTGCACAGAGTGAATCAGCAGGGCGGTGGCGGGAGCATGTCTGTGATGCATCGCAGGACTTCAGCTCCCGTCGCAGCTGCCACAGCCATGCAACGTTCAGAGACGACATGGACAAGGGTGTAAACCCCATGCTAAGGAATTCGCCTGGATCCGGGCTAATGACCTGTTTTGCTGCCTGCAGCTGGCGGTGCCAGACGAGCTCGACGACGCGTCAGCAGCACAATTCTTCGTACGTCCTCGTCCCTCGTGCTATGACTGCATTCGTCTTGTGCGTGTCATGCTGCTCAGTATCAGAAAACCTGCTGTGTTAAATATCTGACACCCTATCGTGTCGCTGAACGTTGCGACAGGGTGTGTTGTGATACTATTAAAACCAACATCACAATTAAAATCGGTGTTTTGTGCGCGATGGATCAATCCTACTACCGCCTACGGCATGGTCCAGACGCTCGACGTGCCAAAGGGCGAATGGCTGTTGCAGGTGATGTTGCGCTGTATGATTCGCAGCCTGCTGAATGTCCCCGAAGCATGCAGCTGTGAACCCGCCCTATGTCTCCCCTGCAGCCCTCTGCAGATATGGTGGCTGAGGAGGCATGTTCAGGCTCTTGAAATGCCTTGTAAAATGCCCTCCTTGTGCGCTGTGCTGCAGTCGGCTGCCGGCTCGGTGGTCGGCCGCACCATCACAGCCATTGCGAAGCGCAAGGGTATCAAAACCATCTGCCTCGTGCGGCGGCGGGAGCAGAAGCAGGAGCTTTTCGATCAGGGGTACGCAGTTGTAGCTGTTTGCTTAGCTCCGTTTGGTCTGATTTCAACCGAACAGTGCTTGAGCAGGATGCAATTTGAGTTTCCGGTGGTTCTGTCTCTCGTCCGTGTCCAGCAGCTGGCGTCTGCCTACTTCACTGCACAGCAGTCAAGTTGCTGAGGCTTTTGCTGATCTGATGCAGAGCCGACAAGGTGATCTGCACCGCAGACGAGGACATTAAGGAGCGGGTGATGCAGATCACAGAGGGGCATGGCGCATACGGAGCAACAGGTCACCGACACTGCGGCATGTGATCATGCACAGCGTGGGGGGATCATTGCGCCATTTGCACTGCAACTCAGCTGTCCAGCTGACATCTGCGGAGCGTGTACGGCCCGGACGGCAGGAGAGCCTCACTGCGGTTTGTTTTCGGTGCGCAGATGCAGTGGGCGGATCAACGCTGACAGAGATCGTGGCTTCCCTCCGGAAGGGCGGCACAGGCACGCATTCTCGTGGATTGGGCAGTCTGTTGTCACAAAAGACTAATGTTGTCTCGCTCTACTCAGAAAGGGCAAATGCTGCATGCTGGCGTGGCACAGCTGCAGGAACATGTGCATAGAAACCTCGATTTTTCACACAACTCTGTTCCTGTTCTGCAGTGCTGATCTATGGCGCCATGAGCAGCATGAAGGGAGAGTTCAGTATCCTTGATTGCCTCTATGGCGGCAAGACAATCACAGGCACGATCTCTCTTCCCTGCATCTATCAGGCCATTTGTTGAATCGCTGCACCTCACAGCTGCATCAAGGTCAGGTCTGGCGGTGGCACTGACTTCACTGACATTGTAAGCTTGTCACTAAACAGGGTTTGCAGTGCTACGGTGGACGTCCCAGCAGAAGGCCGCCGACACCTGGGCCAAGCATGCAGAGGAGATCACACGGGTACGCAGTAGGCACGCATCTTGACCGACCTACACCCTCTGCCATTTCCCAGACCAACGTTCCCAGACCAACGTCCACACGGATGTGTTGATTTCTCACGCCATGGCTGTCGCACCGCCAACACGAGGCACACTCAACATGCGTGAGCAGACTGGTCGCAATCCCACATGCAAATTTTTATCTCATTTGCGTTGAGGATAACCTTGTCGGGATGCTATTAAATGCGGTCGACTCGCACGCAGCTGTTCCTGGAGGGCGTCATCAAGACGCCGGCGGGTAAAGTGTTCCCGCTGGAGCAGGCGGCCGACGCTGTGGAGGAGTCTATGAAACACGGCAAGGGCGACAAGGTGCTGCTCAAGGGCTAGGCCATGCTCAGCCTGGAAGGTGGCCGGCCAGAAGTTCTGACGCACCAGACCGAATCCGGATACCCAATCAGTGTCACAGGAGGGCAGCTGCGGACTGTGGCGCCGCACATGCTGTCGATGCGGATCCAACATAGCTGAGCAAGCGGCATCTGCTTGACGGTTGATTCGTCTCTGCTGTTGAAGTGCGGTTAGTTTCGACACGGGGAGCTTGGCAGCAGAGGGCGTTACCCTTGATCAGTTGATTTCGTGCCTCTGCTCTTGCATCTTTGCTTGCGCTCAGAACGAAAGTTAATTGTTGTCAGCACGAAACAGCTACAAGTCGAAAATTGACGTTCCAGAAACGATACAACGATGAATACACCCAGCCAATGATGCACGGCATCTACAACCCTGAATTTAATACGCATGCAGCGGCGTGGAATGTACAATGTCAAGCCGACTGCAGCCGTAGCTGCGTGCTGGCTTGCAAAGGACGAGCCTTCTCACTGAGATACTCTGAGCTACATACATCGCCAACGTACATCTGCTGTTGCTTGATCTGCCAGATCGTGCCCGGCCCGCTTCACGCGCCGACCTCGCTCATTGCCCCCTCTATTCACTTCCTTGGGCGGCTTCGCCCCTTGTTTTGGCATATTTGATTGGCTGACAAGCTTGCGCTTTCTTGTATTCTATCCGGGGCCCACAGGAGGGGCATGAGCGCATGCCCGCCTCCCCAGCTGCTCTGTCCCTGCCCAATGCAGCTCTTGCTGCGGACCGCGCTCCGGAAGTCGTGTCCTGGACTGTCTTCAGAGTGTCTTCAGGAGACGTCTGTTCTGAGTCGTCTTCAGAAGACGGAGGACGGGCCCTCGCCGCCATTGAGGTCCAGCTCCGACGCCACACGGTACACCGCACCGCACATCGCGCCTGCGCGTTCATCGCAAATGTATTGTGAAAAAGCTACTCGCGAGTTTCAACGTAGAAATGGTGTCTCCTCCAGCAGGCACGTACTGGCAAGTGTGTCCGCGTTCACACAGGGCGCATGAGCTGAGTCATGTGTCTGGCAATGCCCGAGGTCGTAAGAAGACGTAAAAGCGCACCGCGGGAGTTGATGCGCGGCACTGCCTGCAGTCCACCACCAACACAGAGTCAGCTTGCCTTCGATCCCGGCGACGCACAGCCGCACTGCTTCAGCAGGCGACTTGATACATTTCTGGGCATACGCGCCAGGTGTTGACCAATTTCCAGGATAAGGGTCAGAGCTTGGTCAACACACTGAGAGAGGCGCGCACCCGGACGGCGCGGTAGGTGTGGTCGCGCTTCTCCACAAACGCGCGCACCTGCCCCGGCCACAGGTCGCCCGGCATCACCCACCCTGCAGTGGGCAGGACTGCTCAGTTTTTGATGCTGCATAGAGATTCCAACCTCCAGAGCTCTGAGGAGGTCGCCCTGTTGCAAGTCTGCATGCTGTCCGCAAATCAAGGCAGGACACTGTGCGCGCTCTGTTCATCCAGTCGGCCTCATCGCAATTGTGGCTGGGCGGGCGCACCCTTGACGCCGGTCTGCACGGCGCGGGAGGTGCCCGTGGAGGTGAACATGGAGCCGCCGGGGAAGGCCGTCGCCGTCGGCTTGCAGCTGTCCTCCAGGTCCGCCAGCCGGCTGCCCAGCATGAAGCGCTGGTCCGGCGTCAGGCCCCTGCGGCCGCAGCAGTGGCGCGTCAAGAGTGTCAAACTGTACATGGCATTTTCTGCTTCCAGGTCCGCCAGCCGGCTGCCCAGCATGAAGCGCAGGTCTGAATTTGGGCCCTGTACTTGTGTCAGACGCCATCAAAATCAGACAGAGTTCTAGTTCTGACAGGGCCCTCGAGCACTGAGCTGTAGGGATGGGTCAGGTCATGCCGATCTTAGTTAATGATGTCCAGGCAGGGCCTCTCATCTGACGCTGACCTTTGCACGAGATGCACGACGCAACAAGAGAAGGGCGTATCCACGCTGCAGCACGCACCAGAAGAGGGGCTGGCCGCTGGGGCCGCGGTCGCGCGCCGCCAGCACCCGGCGCTGCCCTGCGCATCAAAATGAGAGGGGCTTTCTGTATCACAGGCTGCATAAAAGACAGATCACAGGCCCAGTTTCAGCAGTCTGAAAGTGCAGGTATCAGGCATACCTGCGTCATAGATGACCCACGCAAAGCGGCCCTTCGTGTGGGCTAGGGACGCTAGCGCCGCCGGCATGGTCTTGTCCACAGCACACTCCTGCGTCAGATGCAGAAACTCATCTCATGAACGTCATGAATCTTGCAGGGCTGCACCAGCCAATTATCAGAAAGCAATGCTTCGCAACATGCATTTGAAGCAACACCGCGATGCAGACGCTCCCTGACAGTCGCAAACAGCAGGCACCAGGTGCACAAATGATGCGAACAGAGCGGCGTGAGACGATATGTGAGACGGTATATGTTAAACAAGATGCGATGATCCGGCACAGCGAACGAACCTTGAAGGTCTCGTAGAACTTGAGCAGCCATGAGGCGTCGTTGTCGCCAGCCGCAGGCTCCGGCTCGCCCCTCATAAACGCTGCAGGCGTCACGGCCGCGATGTCAAAGCGCGTGCGCACGTGTGCACTGATGATGCGGCCTTCAGACAGGCTATATGAACTGGATTGATCATGACGTCCTGTCGGCAAGCACGCGCCGGGGCATCGACAGGCTTTTTCACGACACCCTCAATGAACATTTAGAATCCACGTGCACAGCGGGGAGCGTTGGCGGCAGCAGCGCACCGTCGTGCATGGAGGCCATCATGTCGATGCCGGGCCACTCGGTCACCTGCAGAAACAGATCAGGCATCGCATCACCCGTTGCTGTTTGTCAATCACGCACAGTCAGCTCCAGGGCAGCTCAGCAGCACTGCAGCAAGTGGAGCCCGGATTGCCAGCGGTGACAACCGCACCTCGCCGGCGAACATGGCGTGCACGCCGTCCTGCTCGGCGTAATGGCAGTAGGTGCTGGGCTCATAGGCCCAGTTGATGCCCTCAGCGATCGCTAGCTGCACTGGGAGGTGCCCCAGCCGCTCGCGGCTCCGCTTCTGCACAGCCGGTACAGATGATCGACCCACAAATCTAGAATAGGACTTCAGTGACGATATGTCCACTTGTATGTATGATTGATTGATTAGCGCTGTGAACCTGCCTCGGCGGCCTTGAAGGTGCACGCCTGGGTGTGCACTTGGCATGGATCACGTCGCACCAGGGTGTCGGCGCGGTCCAGATCGACGGAAGACCTCCGAAGCATAGGGTCATCCTGCAGCGTCTCGGTGAGCCCCACCGGCGGCCTGGCGGTGTCTGCAACAACGTGCACAGATCACTTTTTTGTCATGTCCGTTGAAAGTCCCGTGATGCCACCCAGCCAAAGCTCGCCGACCTCAAAACGCTGGAATCAATGCTATATGACACAATCGCGCTCGTGCCCGCGCAATGCGGGTGCGGCAGCAGCGGACCAGTGCGCTCGACTTATCACACTTGAGCAGGCCGCAGAGTGAGGCGCTGCAGAGTCCATTTCCGGTGTCCAGTGCCTCGAAAAGATCTATGATGTGACAAAGTCTACCCACCTGGATCGAAGATGCACAGCATATGCATGGCGACCGGCGTGACGGGGTTGTCCTGTCGAGTCAGCCAAAACAGTCCGGAACCGCGCGTGTGCGAGTGGCCGCAAGCCGCTGCCGCACAACTTGTGCAGTGGGCAGATTACGTGTCTGTTTTCCAAGGTTGAAAGAGCAAGCGAGTGAAGCACGATGTGCCCCCGAAAGCCGTGAGAGGCCCGATGCTCAGAGATCTGCCAGCAAGGATCGCCACTCACTGGGTGAGTCATCATACCAAGTTTGCGGCAAACTTCCATACTTCCGCCATCATCGCCAGCAGCTGCTGCATTCTGCATTTCAGTCAGTTTAGCGCCACCGACAGAAAGAATAGAACAGAAAGAACATAAAATTGCAGCTGTCACGCACTGTAGCCCGCTGCAGCTCGAGACTCTGTTCCTCGACTTCTCGGCAATCTGGCTGAAAGGTGGCATCTTGGCTTTGCTTAACGCTGGAATGACGCTGTGTTCTCCGTTCATGTCCATTTGACGTGGCCTTTGCAAGTCCAGCAACCCTCGAGCTTTCGCAGCTGCGGCACACATGACCGCAGTTGGCGGGGCCAGTGCGGTGCCGGATCAGAAAACCTTGGCGCTTGTGAACACATACACCGTCAGCGCGGCGCGAATGATAAATGAATTTTCTGTCAGCTGCGAGCAGTCCCTCAGCAAGGTGTGGTGATATTTAGTTGAGCGGGTTGCAGCGCACGGTCCATCAAGTCCATTCGAGCAGACGCTATCACGCAGCCTGCCTCAGACAACCATGCACAGGGCTGTTCGAAGTTCGAAGAAGAACGATGCTTGCCATGCGAAACGATTGGTGAGCTAGATGCCGGCAAATCTTTGTCACAGGCTTGAGCTGCTCGTGTTTGTGTCGTTCGCTGACAGGTGCAGACCAGCCTGCAGGCTGCCGAAGCGCGGCTGTCACTGCTGGAGGCGCAGCTGGCCAGCGCAGCAGCAGCAGCTGGCGGTCATGCGCCAGTAGATGCAGAGCAGCTCGACTCGCGGGATGCCGACGCGGACTCCGCAGCGGCAGACGGAGCACTTGCGCCCAGCGAGGAGTATGTGTCAGGGGCTGGCGCGGCAGAGGCAGCTGCGGACCACCGCGGTGACGCAGTGGTGGCCAGCATGAACGGCGGCGCGGCGCCTGAGGATGCAGCAGCAGCTGCCGCGGCGCCTGACGATGAGCCCGGCGCTGACGCGCCGCAGGCCCCGGGCAGCGGCAAGAGTGCCCATAGCAGACAAGCACCACAGGCGCAGCGGCAGGGCACTACCAGCGAAGATGGCAGCCCAGGCCACATGTAGGGTAGATACTCGGACCTGCGGCGCAGCAGCAACAGCTCATGCTCGGCTTGCTGGGATTGTGCGCATTCCCTGAGTGTTCGTCATGCGGTCCTGACAATGGGGTCTTACCTGCCGCGTGTTGGTGGCAGATGCGTATTGAGTTGACAACGCTTGTGTCTCGGCTGGCTGGATTTGCAGACAGGGTGTGCAGCCCTCCTGGTGCCGGCGACAGTATGGCATTGACTTTGAGGCAGAGGCGCAACGTCACGCTCTGACGAATAACGTGTTTGCCTGCCGCTGATGCTCAGTGCAGCTCGGGGTCAGCAACTGCGGAGAGCAGGCTCTGAATGCTCGATGTGTCACCTCATTCGCCGCTGATCAACACGGAAGATAGCGCTTGTTTTGTGGACTGGCTACTTGCAGACTGACTTAAGCACATCGAGTGCTTTCGTGGCAAAGAACGTGGCAGGGCAGTGTGCGCCCTCACTGATATGTGTGCGGCTGACAGCTGTCGGTCTGGGTGCGGAGACAGATCTAGTTGCGCTTCAGCAAGATTCTTATCGGCAATATAACACATCAGCGCCATCACTACACGCAGTGTGCGTCTTGAGCTGCATATCAAAATCGTCGGCCGCTGCATATTCCGCCAAAAAAGGAAAGGTATTCTTTGGCGACCTTGGCTTGACTGGGCCTTTTCGATTGGTAGAGCGATGAACCCTGCAGCCACAATGCCTCGGGACAATCCAGCGATGACAGGGACGGCGACAGGACAGATTGCCGGCGAGCTGCTGTTGCCCCGGGGGCAGGGGTCGCCGTTGGTGCCGCTGGTGCCGCCCTGCTGGCCTGGTACCTGTCGAGCCATCATTCTCGTTGGCAACGAGAGTCAGCGGGGCAGCACACGCAACAGCCTAAGCCGAAGAGCCTGCCGCCAAGTCCTTCCGAGGCTCAAAAGGAGGCTGCAAAAGTCGTCGAATCTGACCAGCAGGTGTGGCGATGCTTCTTCCGGTGGCACCTACTGTGGTTGACGGAACCATCAGCCTGCTCGCAGCATACCAGGGTGGTGTCGATGCACATACTAATTATGGGCTTGCTTGCGGTCTTCATGCAAGCCCCTGCGTCCCTGCTGGGTCATCATGCATCATCCATCCGCAGCTGGTCAACCTGCCCACGCCCGACACTCATCATCGCGCGCACCTGACCCGGTGATGTGCCTGCAGGCGGGGCTGGAGCAGCTCAAGTTCCTGGCGGCTGGCGGCAGTGCTGGCGCACCTCAGCGACCGTGTGTACCATGTCGTCGCCAAGGAAGGCTACATCGGCAAGACCATCGACATCGATCGATGTCGATGGTCTTGCCGATGTAGCCTTCGCGAGCTGCCGCTCACTGACGCCGCCGGCGCCACCCGCTTCGTCGCGGCAACACTCCTGAATCTGACGTGTGTGGGCAGCCGCTGATGCGCACCTGCAAAACCCTGAGTGACACACTGACTGATTAACGTGACTCTAAAGGATAGTTTCTACAGGATAATATGGTGCCGCTTCCAAAGCCCTCCTGGCATCGTGAGCGGAACGAGCATGCCCAAGAAACGCTCCCCTTACCGCTGCCGCTCACCGCTCCCTGCTACCGCTTACTGTCGCAGGATGGAGAGGCGCGGCAATGGCGCGTCGTCGCCGGTGCAGTACGGGATATGGGAGGTCGAGGGCATGGGCCTGGTGCTGACGTTCCGGGGCACCTGCTCCATCAGCAGCGCCCTCGCCGACCTGCTCCATCAGCAGCGCCCTCGCCGACCTGCTGGAGTTTGTCGCCACCGAGATCGGCGGACCCAGCGGCGGCAGCAGCAAATGTCTGCACTGGATGTTCTTGCAGCAGGAAATGCAGCATCAGGCGGTGCCTCGCTGCTGCCTGGAACACAGCGCAAGGATGCCTGCTGCTTTTCAGCTGGTTTGCATCAGCTGCCGCACATATTGCCGCGCATGATGGGGAAACACATCGGAATGTAGCTTCTCACCACTGTTCGTGTTTTGCAGAGCGGCTGCAGGTGCACCAGGGCTTCTACCACAACGGGCATCCAGGCGCATGCAGAAGGAATATGCAGCAGGATGGCGAATGCCAGCAATAACTGTGAGTGGTCCTCCCTGCTTCCTTTTCGGGTTATGGTGTCCATAGCTCGATTGAGCTGACCTCAGGAATGCGTGCCGCAACAGCGTCATCTGGCACAAAGGTACAACACTTGAGAGCTTTCTGCTGAATGTCTAGTACTGTTGATTGTTGTGCTGCTGTGCATTGACAGGCGGCGATGCGCCGCTAGATCCTGACAGGGCGGCACTCACTCGGCGGCGCTTATGCCAAACCGCCCACGTGTCACCTTCTCGCAACTGGCCGCTGCGGCAAATTCTTCCGGTCAGGTGTGAAAACACTTCACACATGGTTGACGCACCTTGCACACCAAGCAGTATCTGAAAAACGCAGTGGTAAGGTCGCCACAATTCATCACACTGTGCCCAGCCTGCTCAATCATGCATCTGTCATCATGCCTCTGGCAAGCCGCAGACGGCAGCACACTGCAGGAGGCAGCGATCCGCAGCGCAGCATCATGCATTTTGGCATGGCAGCTTCGCCTCTGGCGAGATTCCAGATGACATCCTCGTCGTTCACGTCCATCAGCAGATCATTTCGACCTAATCCGAATCTGCCGCTGCAGGTGGCGGGTGCGTAACATTGGCGCGCCGCTGGTGCTGCACAGCAGCAACCCAACAGAGACATTCACGGACCTGCAGGTGAGAAGCTGAAAAGGCTGTCAATGCTGTCCCTGACGGCGTTCTCGGCTGTGCCGCTACTGCCTCTAATCACCAGTCTCCTGCCTCGCTGGCCATGAATGACAGGACGGCAGCCGCTTCCAGCGCTGTTGCGTTGCCGCTGTAAACGCCTGAGCCCTTACACTAGTAACCGCCCCTGCCCTTACACTAGTAACCGCCTGAGCCCTTACACTAGTAACGTTGCAGCTTGTTCCCTCCATGCAGAAGCTGGCGGAAGCCGCAGAGGCGGAAATGGGGTCGCAGATGAAGCTGCACAACTTCGTCTACGGCTGCAACATCGTCCCAGGTGCAGAAGGATGCCCTGCGGTGTTTGCCGTCCATTATTACAGCCAGTGCCTTGCCCAGCCTGTGCATTCGTTATGCACAGAGCCAGCTGCACCGTCTTCGAGAGCCGGCTGCACCGCAGATGCGGCGTCATTATGATGACCACAGTGGTGCATCTGCAGGCTGTTGGGCAGGAGCCTGGGACACAAGGGGGAGGTGGGCGTAGGCCTGGTGCAGCACCTCCTGCAGATGGCAGGGCAGCTGCAGGTGTGCACCACATATGGCTATTGCGCGCAGCCCCCGGCGCCTGTCAAATTCGGCAGCGGCGGCGGCGCGCTCGCCCTGCCAGACACCGACCTGGATGCCATCGACGTTGCGCTATTTCGAGAGCGCGAGGCAGCGGCATCATCGCAATGCTGTACACACAGATACTGATCCACTTTCCTCTCGTCGCTTTTGTGAAACTGTCAACATGACGACGGGTGCACACGAGTGAAGCAGCCTCGTCGCTGTTTGCTGTCGGCCTGACTTGATGCTTGGTGATCTGCTCTACGGCAACGTTGGCTTCACAGCCGCACTCACCTCTTGTGGGGTTTTTTCCCCGACCGATGCAGCGATCTGTTCTGTCACGCTGATGCTGGTATGAACATCAGATCTCTATTCTGTGATGAGCTACTGTTCTGTAATGAGCTGTTGTGTAACTGTATTATAACGAGGTTGGCAAAATTCCAGTCAAAGCAAATGGACCACCGAGCAAGGAGTCCGAAAACGAGAGGTACGGTGCGCCTGGCTGCAAGCCAGCCGTCCATGATGCTGAATCTTCTTCCACAGGATCATGCGCTGTCTACACAAAAGGAGCCCTTTGCACAGCCTGTGACCAACGCGGCAGCCCATCCCCACCCCCCTATCGTCCCCACGCCGCCGAAAAGCGGCAGACCCCGCAGCAGAGGCCCGCCACAACCAAGGACGCTTCAGCGTCCGCAGGCCTCCGCTGATAGGTCCTTCGGTTTTTGCCGCCAAATGCTCCCAAAGCTGCCTCCGGACGATTCCCCTTCCAGCTGGCCGCACCTGCCACTCGTGGCATTGAATCCTTTCCGCCTCCAGAACGGTGTTCTACTGGAGCGCGCTACTTGAAGACGACGACGTTAGCGGTCATGTTGTCGCAGCCGATGCCACGCGCCTCCTTGGGGTTTTTGGCGAGGCACGCATCCAGCAGCTCCACGCAGATGGGGCCCGCCTTCATGCCGCGGTCCAGCCGCTCGTTCACAAAGTCCACCGCCTGCAGACAGGCAGCACAAACGCCAGTTTCCAGGTGCATTGTTTGTGCAACCTGGCAGACACAGCAGACACATTCCTGCAGAAGCCCTGTCGTGATCTGTCGTGCAAGCGCATTCAGTTCATGCGTGCACCAACTACAGGAAAGCGAGGCTGCAGCAGCGGCGGCGGGAGGGGGCACCTGCTGGTTAGTCATGACGTCCCAGATGCCATCGCAAGCCAGCAGGAAGAAGCGATCCTGCGGCATGAGTGCCACACGCCGCACGTCCGGCTGCGCAGTAACAAACAGATCTTGAAAAGAGACACATGACAGCCGCCAGTCTCACGAAGGCTCTCACTGCATCGCATCACATCACCAAACAGACCATCGAATTGCAATGTATCAATGTTCGATTGACGACCCATGGTGCACCTGTGCAGTGATGATCTGCTTCTCGACCGACAGCTCCCCGTTGGACTTGTAGCGCAGGTCCCCGATCGCACGCGACAGGTTCAGGTTGCCGTTCACGCGTGTCACGCCGCCCACCTGCGATGAGACACGAGATGCTCAGCACACGGGTGAGTGATACCGCAGGAGAAACTGCAGGAGAGACTCCTGGGTGTGTGCTTGCACAGCAGCTGCAGCTCTCGCAGCGTCAGGAAGAGCAGCGCTCACACCCTCAGCAGCCATAGAATGGGGACCAGAGACGCCATTGGATTTAGCGGCAATAGCCCATCACGCCGTATGCACGATGGTGTCGTCATGACAGTGATGCGCTGCACCTCGCTGACAAAGCCGCCCGCGTCGGTGATGCGCTGCTTCTCGCTGGCGGAGGCGGGCTTATGGTCCTCAGACAGCGGCACCGCCGTCGCGCCGCGCCCCAGCACCGCGCGCGAGTCGCCCGCATTGGCGACATACAACTCCCGCCCCTTGAGCACCGCCACCACCGCAGTGCACCCCACCTGCACATTTGTGGGTTTCAGTATTCAGTCGCAGGCGTACTCAGGTGTGATATAATGTACAGCTACCGCCCCTGCAGCACTGCCACCGCCGCGGTGCAAAGCACCTGCATGACGTGCAAGGTTCAGAGCCAGTTACGTTTGGTAGAGCATCTGCAAGGCGGCAGCGCCTCTGCTGATGTGTGAGCTGAGACCCCGCGGAAGCGCCAAGGCCATACATGCAGGAAGCATGCTACAGGAAGCAGGAAGCATGCTCGGAGACAGAAGGCCGTAAGGCAGGATCGAGTGTGTAAATGGCTGTAGTGTCGCTGCCGCACACGCACCTGGCCGCACTGCTCGCTGCTGCCCTCCTCGCCGCCGCCAGTGCCCAGCTTTGCGTCACCGGCAGTGCCGCCGCCGGCGGCCCTGCCAGCGATGCCGCCGGCGCCGCTCAGGGGCGCCAGGCTGCCGCGGCCTGCGCCGCCCGAGGGCCCGCCGCCGGGCGGCGGCTGCCCGCCGCCACCGCTGCCGCCGTCGCCGCCGGACGCGCCCTCGGTGACCATGCGCTTGATCTCCAGGATGCGCTTCATGACGTCCAGCGTCTGCTGCTGCTCTGCTGTCGGACCGTCTGCGGCTGCAAGCAAAGTGAGAGTGAGTGAGCTGCATGCGGCGAGGTGCTTGAAGCATCCAGGGGGGTACCATCTGCATCCACATCCAGCTGCAGCATATGTGACATGTCCATATTGGCTCTACACGTATTTAAGATCTGGCGAATCATGCACAGGGACAAGCGGCCGAGTGTAGCCAGGGGTGGTGGACACTTGCTTGCACAACAGCGTAACAGAAGGGCGCCGGACCTTGCTCTGCGCTGATGGCCGCGCTGCTGGCTGCCGCTGTTGGCCCTGGGGCTGGCTCCTGCGTCTTCGGCGGCGCGCCCCGATACCCGTCCAGCTCTTCTGCAAACCGCTCATCACGCAGCATCTGGTCCATGCGATGGAACACCTGCAGTATGACAGTTGTGCAACATGCATTGTCGCCGATTTCCCGTCTTCTTGCGCAGCGGCTGTCACAAACTCGCTTGCCAGTTCCAGCAGGTACCTCGGAAAGACACCATACAATCCTGTCATGCTCAACAACATTCATGCCTCAAGCAGGCAGAGATATCGTTGCATTTTCTCGCTTGAGCCACCTGTATGAGCCCCTCGCCCACGCGTCCCTGCTGAAACTGCTCGAGCGCGAACAGCTCTGCGGCGATATGACTCTGACAGAATTTGGCGACCTCGCCGCCCCCTACACCAGGAGCAACGCCCTTGGTCAAGACATAAGAACGGCAGCCTCAGATGCTGCAGTCTCCTGTGATGTGTAGCGCATCGATGCTCATCAACTGCGAATGGATGCAATTGCATCACGAAGCAGTGCCAGCGGACACAGGGAGCTGGCTGGCGAAGCCGCGCGCACCATGACCGTCGAACACACCAAAGATGCCGATTTCTGCATTGCCATGGACCTGTGTCATCGCCACGTGAGCTGCAGGCACAGGACAAACCTATCAGCACACGGCAATCATTCGGCCTTGGTGCAGCAGAGCCCGCCGGGGCTAGTCCACTGTGTGGATCACCACCGCCAACACGCAGCAGCATTGACAAAGCCGGGCTCCCTCACTGCTGCAGGCGGCCATGGCGCCGCATGAGGACGTCAAGCGACTGCTGCAGCGCTCGGCACCTTTCTTGCAGGACAGGTGGCCAGGTGCAGCAGCAAGAGGTTTTGACTATACGAGGTAAGGCCCCCCTGACGGAGGACCAGCGGCAGTGGGGCGGGTGCGATTACCGTCCTCCATGGTCCTCCGCCATCCCTGCATGCTGCTGACGCCATACTCGACTGCTTCGCCCTCGCCCTCCTCCGTCTCCTTGTCAGTAATGGGCTGACTGCACCAGCCAGCAAATTCAGCTCAGCGCAGCAGGCCGGTCGTGCAAGCATCGGCGAGCCGCAGATGATGGCGTTGGACGCTGTGTGACCGAACAAGCCCTCGGGCCATGCGCTTGCAGCAAGCACTTTGTGACGTCAAGTAAGCGGCCCAGTTCACCTCAGGTACGCCCCCATCGTGGCAAGTAGCCCTTACGATCGTCGCATGTCGATGATCAGCTGCGTTCCACGCTGTCTGCAGTGGCAACTCGCGCCGAGGGCGTGAGCTGCCAAGCTGCTGCCTGCGTGTTCGATGCCTCCGGTTGCACCGCAAGACGAGGGTGGCGCGCGAAGGGGGTGCCACGAGCACGTCGAGTCAGGCAATCGGGATCAGTCGCAGTGGCGTGGAGGCGGACTTATGCGCGCCCGACCGGGTGCGGGCATTGCACTTCGCCAAATTCTGCACCACCTTGCACCCCTTTCCCGGCGCATCGCACGTGCCATCCGGCATTTTTGCCAACACGCTGAGCGTTTGCATGGCAGAGAAGCATTTGAGAAACGTGACTTGTCAGATTGGACATCGTAGTCTGCACACCCCCATTCGCCGTACTTCGGCCAGCCAACTCCTGGTGCAGTGTTGAGGCATGCAGCTCCGATTCCGGCCGGGCTGCAGCCGCCTTAGCGCCGCCTCGGAGGCCTGCCTGGCCTCCAGGCCGCCGGCTGCCAAGCGCTGCTGCCGCATGGACGCCACAGCGGCGCCGGATCGGTCGCAGAACGGCGCGGGCGCCGCCGCCGGCGACGCAGCGCGCTCCTTCCTGCGCCCGCACCTGCTCAGCCTGGCGCCCTACACGCCCATAGAGCCGTTCGAGGTGCTGTCGGAGCGCCTGGGCCGCGACCCGGCGGACATCATCAAGCTGGACGCGAATGAGAATCCCTACGGCCCGCCGCCAGAGGTGCTTCAGGCGCTCGGCTCGCTGAGCTTCCCCAATATATACCCCGACCCGGAGAGCCGTGCGCTGCGCGCGGACTTGTCCGATTCCGTCGGCGTGCCAGCGGAGAACCTGCTGGTGAGGGACCTTCTCTGCGTGCCGCCAAGCATGCGGCAGCTTCTGAACCCTCGCCACCTGCCGCTTGATCAACGTGGCAATGCTTCACGCGCCTGCGGCCTGCTGAGAATGGTCAAGAGCTGGACAGCAATTTCGAGGTGTTGCTGCACATGTCATCGCTCATCAAGACATGCCCTTGCATGGTCCCCAGCCACAGCACCGTGCGTTCCTGCATCCCTCATCCAGCACAATTCTGCCATTTGTCATCACCACCGGTGGCGCACGCAGGTGGGCTGCGGAGCCGACGAGCTGATTGACCTGCTGATGCGGTGCGTGCTGGACCCGGGGGACTGCATCGTGGACTGCCCGCCGACGTTCACCATGTACGTTTTTGACGCCGCCGTCAACGATGCCCGCGTCATTACCGTGCCGCGGCTAGACGGCTTCCGACTGGACATCGAAGGTGCGTTTGTGTCTGATTGCCGCTGGCGGGATTGCATGCTGCCCTGAACTTTCGGGCTGCTGGCGTGCATGTGTGTGCATTTGGCCACATGCATGCAACTGCCTGCCAGCCTGGCGCTCTGGCCTTCGCCGCTGCCATTGTGTCTATCACCAACCGTCTCGCAATTCAGACGCCCGCCTTCCTGCCTGCCGGATGCCGCTGCCTCAGCCATTGCGCCGATAATCATGCAGGTGTGGAGGCAGCGGTGAGGGAACACAAGCCCAAGGTGGTGTTCCTCACCTCGCCCAACAACCCTGACGGCAGCCTCATCAGCGAGGTGCGGTTTGCGCATGCATTGGAGCTTGCGGTAAAATGGCGCAGCCATGCACTCGAGAATTCTAATCCGGGGTAGTGGAACAAGGGTCGCGTGCTCGTAACGTTGGCCGCCTGTAACCGCTCTGCAAGCCCACATGCCCTATCCGCATCGACCAACAGCCACAAACAGCCTTGCCGTTGGTGGACGTGCTCCATATACTGCCTGCAGGAGGACCTGCTCCGGTGTCTGCAGCTGCCGGTGCTGGTGGTGCTGGACGAGGCATATGTGGACTTCAGCACGGAGGCGTCGCGGCTGGACTGGGTGCTGCGGCACGACAACCTCATCGTCCTGCGCACCTTCTCCAAGTCCGCCGGGCTGGCAGGTGTGCATAGGTTTCAGCCATGAACCAGGCTTCTCGACTCCTGCATGCACCAGTCATTGGCGATCGTGCTTGCGTCTCAGCACGGCGGCCAGCGCCTGGCTTTGGCTGCGCTACGACACATAGCAAAGGCCTCCAGAAGGCACCACGAGCGCTGAGGCGCTGACACTTGCGCTTGCCACTCCCTGGTATTCTGCATGTCAGAGGACTGAGAACAAAATGACTGAGAACAGTCATTTGAGCATGTTAGACACTGCTGCTGTGCAGGCATCAGGGTGGGCTACGGCGCCTTCCCCAGCGGCATCATCGAGTACCTGTGGCGCGCAAAGCAGCCCTACAACGTCTCGGTGGCCTCAGAGACCGCAGCCCGGGCAGCGCTCAGCAACCCAGGGTACCTAGACAAGGTGGGAAGGCGTGCGCATTGTGAAACTGATGCCTCCAGGCTATTTGCAAATTCCGCTGCGCACCCCATCACTAGTGCATGATTCCAGGGCACATGTACCCGTCTGGGAACTCTGCAGCCAACAGAAGCATGCACCAGCTCCATACAGTCCCCATGCTTTGCAGCTACCAGCTGCAGCTGGCAGCTTGCCAAAGCTCATTGGCGCCGCCTCAAACCCTGAAATGCGAACTTCAAATCGCTGCCGTAGATGCGGGGGGCGCTGATGGCGGAGCGGGAGCGGCTGTTGGGCGTGCTGCAGGAATTTGACTTCCTGGAGCCATACCCCTCGCAGGCCAACTTCATCCTCAGCAGGGTGCGCTTTGTTTCAGTCTGGCATGTCTTGCGCTCTCTGGCAGCTGGTGCGTTACGATGGCAATGTGGGCAGTGAGCACGAGCAGTGAGCCGAGAACATGCGCCTGTGGCAACCCCTGCAAGTCTGGTGCAAAACCCTGCGACGAGCGTCAACCTCCGTTTACATGAACGAACCAATGTACTGCAGGTGATCGGGGACAAGCACACAGCAAGGGGGGTGAAGGAGGCGCTGGCGGAGGCGGGCATCATGGTGCGCTACTACTCCAAGCCGGAGCTGTCCATGTACGTCCGCATCTCCGTCGGCAAGCCGGAACACACCAAGGCGCTGCAGGCCGCGCTGCGCGCCCTGTGAGGGAGCTGGGGATTTTGGCCAGGGACTGGACGAGGGGTCTGCAGCCGGCTGGATCGCCGATCCCGTAATGCACGCTGGCAGTGCAGCAGTTCCCCCAAGGGGCTGCCACACTGAGCGTGCGCTGCAGATGGCGCAGGGTTCCTACGAGAGCGTTTGCTCATTGGTGGCATTGGTGAAATGGCGGAGGAGCAGATCAACGTATTGTTCGATTGGGGTTTGAAACAGGACGTACTGCTCAGCTGCAGCGAACAATGCGCAATCGTACATACACGAGCTTAACCAATCTTGGCCGGCGCGTCAAGTACAAAGTGCGAGGCACTTTCAGCACAGTCGCCACGCTTGGTGTGTAGTTCTTCACAAATCGTGTCATGTCCCAAGGCGCTGACCCAAGATAAACTTTCGGTGTATATGTCAGTCACCGCCACGGGGATTCAGAGTTCCTTTGCGTGATGTTATTTTGGCATGAGCTGCCGCACGGCAGGACCGTTGCTTCGTGCCATGTCTTGCACCTCGCGTACAATGTATTGCACAGTGGTGTCCTCCAGGGTGATGTATGTCACCGTGCCACTGGGTATGCTGTACACTTGCGCTGGTTTAGACTTGGCAGCTGTGGTGGCTGCTTTCTCGAGGCAGTCGTGGTACACGTTGCACGCCGCACGGTAGACCTTGCCATCTGCCTTTTCAGCAGCCAGTGCCGCTTCCAGTGCGCGCAGCCGGGCTGCCAGCATTGTTGTGATTTGCGCCGCTGGCAGAGTCTTGTAGAACAGCTCGCCATGGATGCTGCAAGCAGCATCACGAAGCTCAGCCGGATTTGGTGACAGCATGGTGGTGTTCAATGCGGCACAATTTTCCAGGCAAGCATGATCACGCATTTGGGCGCGGTCACCCGTTCGAGGCTGATGGATCACCGAGAGCGAACCCGCCGGACTGACCTTACGATGGCCTTGAAGTTGTCGCCTGCCGCCACAAACGCCTGGCATTTCTGCAAGGCTGCATCAACATTGTAGGCGGCTGCCAGCGCCAGCCAGCGCGGCAGATTCTGCACCGTGAGCGGCACAGCAACCAGAAAGTGGGCGCAGTTGTCGTGCATGTCAGCGACGTCATATTTTCGAGCCAGCTCGAGGCACTTGTCGACGTTGTGTTCTGTCATACTCGCGTTGGCATTGTACATGCCGTCTATCAGCAGCTGCACGTTGTTGACGTCTTCGTCCAGTGGGAACTCGTTGGCGGCAACATCTGAGATCATCTGCCTACAATTGCCGGACAATGTCACTTCTTGTTGCTGCAGCATGATGGCACCACACGAGCTGGGAACATGTTTCAGGATGCACCTCACCGGAAGACCATCGACTGGATCACCAGCTGACCCTTGTGCAGCTCGAAGCTTGTGCCATCACGGGCGCGAATGCGACAGTCAGTCTGCATGGCCGACAGCCGGTCCTGAGTCCTCTTGCTGAATCCCGTCTGCAGCTTCACCGCTGCCTGTTCTGCACCGTCAGCGCTCGCCATGCTCAAACGGCCGCCGATGTTGCCGCAAGTCGACGTGCAGACTAAATCTGTGTCAGTCCAAATTCACTGTAAGCAGGCGTGAGTAATGCTGGTCATCAGATTTTTGAGCACGCTGTTCCTATTCACTTCTGGGTGGCCAGGATCCTGAGAGAGAAGGGTTGATGACGAGGAAAAATCTGGAACTAGCCAGAGAACGGCGTAAGACGGAAGATTTTACCAAGCCTTAGAACCACCGTCCGAGCCGCGGGCCTCATTCAGGCACATAAGCACGCTTTCCCCTGTGTCCAACTGTTTTGCTCGACTGCTACGTATTGGCAATGGCTGGAGACAACTGCTGTTCGTCTGGACACGGTCCGGTGTGGCTAAATACGAACGGCAGCTTAGTGGGCTGTGATTTGAATGGCATCCTGTTGTGTCTAAGCCTCTTGCGTGTTCAAGTCAGTCATGCAACATGATGCTCGGCCTACGTGCGGCGCAGCAAGTGACCAGAATTCAACGAACACGGACCAGAGCACCGACACACCGGCCAAATGCTACAAGCGACTAGGCGGTGTAATCAGCAGAACACGCAATGAACGGATTCTCACAGCAGGCTGTCCCCGGGCTCTGCTTGCAGCCGTCCACCATCATCGGCGCCCTCCGCAATGAGGCGAGACAGCGGCGCCTCCTCCTTCAGCTGTGTGTTGAGGTCCGTCGGCGCCGCTGCCTCCACATCGTCTCGCAAGAGTAGATCCACCTCCGGCACCTCTGCCACGGGCGCATCCACGGCAGGTGCTTCCGCTGCCGCCGTTGCCGATGCTGCCTCGGCAGCCGCGCCGTCAGGCTCCGCCGCCGGTGCCGCATCAGCAGCAGGTGTGGCTGTCATGTCCTCTGCCGCCCCGCCGCTTGGCGAATGACTCTGCAGCGCGGCCTCGTCGGCTGCGGCCGCAGCTGCACTGGCCTCATGCTCAGCCTCAGCTACCGGAACTGTGGTGGTGTCTGCGTCTGGCTGCGGCTGCTCGGAAGCTGCCTGCGGTTCAACAGCCGCCGCCTCGAGTGGCGGCGCGCTGGCCGCAGCATCATCGGGCTGCGGCGGGGCCGCCACTGCATCGTCTGCAGCCGCCGCCTCGGGCAGCAGCGTGGCAGCCTCTGTGGCGTCAGGCAGCGGCGCATCGGCATCCGCATCGTCAGCTGCAACTGCCTCAGCGGGCGACTGAGCGTCGCCGCCTCCTTCGTCAGAGGCGGTGTCCAGGCCGTCATCCAGCGGATCGGCTGCCATTGATGCGGCCGCCGCCTCGTCTGCCACCGCTGCCGCCGGGTCTGCAGCGGCGTCAGCCGCGCCGGCGGCATCCGCCTCTGGCGCTGCTGGCTCGCTCGCCAGCTGCGGCATTGCCGGCATCACGTCTCCTGGCGTGACAGCGACCGGCCCCTCGCGCACCACTGCCAGCACCTCCTGCTGCACTGTATCCGGCGCTGCACACGCCGCAACATCCGGCGCCGCCTCTGCAGTGAGCTGGTCTGCGGCTAGGGTGGCTTCCTCCGGCGCATCCGCAGCTGCCGCCGCTGGCTCAGGCGTGGCAGCACTGCCGCCGTCTGGAGCCGAGGCACCGTCTGCAGGCGGCGCCGCATCCGGCGCCTCCGCCTGCTGTGCTGCCGCCTGCGCCTGCTGCTGGCCTGCTGCTGAGCCATTGGGCAGCTGCAGCGGGTGATCCAGAGACGGCTCTGCCATGGCGCCGGCTGCTGCGGCAGCACCTGCTGCGGCGGCGCCAGTGGCTGTTAACGCAGCGCTGGCGGCGGGGCCCGCCGCGCCGTCTTCGTCCATAATGCTGCGCTGCGGCTGCCGGGGGCTGTCACGGGGGCTGTTCCCTGCGGCTGGAGACGGCGCCGCATGGCCGCTGGCGTCGACAGCAGCGGGCGGTGAGGCAGGCGGCGATTTCTGCTGCGAACCCCGCTCCTGCTGCTGCTGCCGCTGGGCCGGCTGCTGCTGGGAGAAGGGCGCGCCAGGCGCGAGCAGGCTGGACAGCGGGGCCAGGGCGGCGGCGCGGCCCGCGGTGCCGCCCTGCGGCAGCGCCTGCAGCGCCGCCAGCAGCGCCGCAATGTCCGCCGTCGCCTGCGCCCGCCACGCCGGGCCCTGTACGTAGCGGCCGCATGTGTGAGGAGCCGTGCATGGCGACAGGCATGCACAGAGTCAGAGGAAACTTGTAAGCTGCTCCTCTGAAGCTTTGCTTCTAGCACCTGTAGCCCAACCCACAGACATTGCCAATGCAAATGGTGCAGTGTTACACGCGAGGGGACATAATGCATACAACATCTGGCATGTGTGAAACAGAGGGCCCACCTGCGGCTGCAGGCGCTGGAAAGCGTCTGCCAGCGAGTTGGCAAACACCTGCGCCACGCGCCCAAAGATGGACGCCAGCTCTGACGGCCCCAGCAGCGGCGCAAGCACCTGCACATCGATACCACAGCACGGCGGCTCAGGACGGATCAAATCAGCTGAAGCTAATATATTGACAAAGCAAGGAAGGCTAAATGCGTTGCTACATGGGCAGCCTGGTGAACAGTGCTGGTTGCGTTGCAGCGTGTGGACAGAAAGACCTGCCGCAAAAACCCAGCAAGCACAGGCAGCACATCTGGATCGACACCGTCAATGTCTGATTGCTGGACAGCTCCATGCAAAGCTGCCGCATAGCCTTCCGAATGTACAAACACGTGTTCAGCAGGCTTTTCGCTCGGCGTGTTGCCAGCTGGAGCGGCACCTGGCTGAGGATGCGCAGCTGCTTGGCGTTGGACGCCGCAAAGGGCGACGCCTGCGGCGGCGGCGCGCCGGGGGCGGGCGCCTTGCCACCGGCCCAGGCGTCCGCGCTGGTGGGCAGGCCCTTGAGAGACGCATTCAGGCGCTCCCGCATGATGCCCACCAGCTTGCTGTGCACCTCGGCCCGGTGCACCGTCAAGTCCTGCAGAAAAAAAAGCGACTTCGATGACACTTCTTGACTTCTTACTGACTTCTCACGTTAAGATGGAGCGACTGAACAGGACTCACTGATTGGTCCTCAGCAGGCGGTCAAATGTTGGGGACAGCAGTTCTACACAGTTGAACATGGTTCAACCCTACCTGCAGCGGTCGTCGTCAGGCAGCAGCAAACCTGGACCCTAGAACATGACGCCCCACAACCCACCTGCAGCAGGCGGTCAAAGTCGGGGGACAGCAGCGCGCGGCGGGCGTGCGGGACGGGCGCCGCGAGGGCGCCGCGCAGCAGCGCGTGCAGCGCAATGAAGGCGCCCGCCGCCTGCGCGCTGAGCGCCAGGTGCTTGGCGGTGATGGAGCGCAGCCCCGCCGCCGCCATGGCGCCCGCGCCCAGCACCAGTTGGCACATGCGCGAGTTGAACACCTGTGGGGCAGGAGGCAAGAGCGTGAGGTCTGCCGCCTGCGGGATGGCGTCTCGCTGCATCCAACAGGTCATGTTCAAGACATGCAAGGTACCTGGCATGCTCCACCATGTTAGCTGAGCACCTTGTCACAATTGAGCAATTGAGCGTTGCGAAAGGCTGGCAACTGCCGACAAGATGACAGAAAACAGTAAACACCTGCAGCAGCTCGACGACACGGCGGGCGACCTCGCCGGAGAAAGCGGGCACCTCCGCCTGGAAACGCAGGTACGCCGCCACCAGTCGCACCGCCTCCAGCCCCACACCCACCTGTCGATGAGCAACGGAGCGACAGCTGAGGTCAACATGAGGGCAATGGAGATGCTCCGACTAGAAAAGCATGGGCCGTCGGTGGGCAGCTGTAGAAAGCGATTCAAGCAGGAATGTATCTGCTCACCATGCAGAAGGCCTCGCTGCCGATGCGCAGCCGGTCGCCAGCACGGCCGTTGCCGGCGTCCGCACCGCCGCCGCCGCCGCCGTAGCCGTTGGCCTTCTGCTGCGGCGGGCTGGTTGCGCCGCCGCCGCCGCCGCCCTTGCCCGCCGGCGAGCGGGCGTCGGTGGGGGAACGCGCAGCCAGGCCATCGACGATCACCTGCACGTCAGCAGTCACCGCCGCCGCCGCCCAGGTCTCCCGGTCCAGCAGCCCTGAATCGTGCACAGCAGATGTGCGGTTTTCATGTGCAAATTCATCAGCTGGGTCCAGAATGCGGTACTCGTCAAGTGCTGCACATCTACTGTGAGTACCGCTGCCGGCCAGGTCTCCTCAGACGGCCTCACAATGCAGGACAGTGAACGGGATCGCGCATGCATTTAAGTAGCCTGCTGGGTCATGCAGCATAGGCACCGCATCAGGCATGAGCCCTGCCACACACACTGGCAATCCGGCGGTGAGCCACCCCGCACCGTTGAGACGCGCCATGGTGCGGGCATGCAGCGCGTCGAGCCACGCGCGGCACTGCTGCTGCAGCGCCACTCGCAGGCCGGCGGCGGGCCGTGCGCCGTCAGCCTCGGCCAGCGCCGCAAGCGCGTCCGACACGGCCAGCACCTCCCGCAGTTCCGCCAGCTGTAGCTTTGCGTGGACGCCGCCCCTGTTTGTACCAAAAACAAAGTCTCATGATTGATAGATTTCAAGGTTGAAGTGTTACGGCGGCTTATTGACACCGCCAGCACCTCCCGCAGCTCGTCCAGCTGCAGCTTCACATGGACACCGCCCACAATAGGGCCGGCGTGTTGTACAAATGTACAAATACAGTAATCGTGACACTCGTGGCCAGGTTTTGGAGTTACCCAAGTCACCGCCAGCACCTCCGACAGCCCGCCCAGCTGCAGCTTCGCCCCTGCAAGGGCGGTTGTAGATCGTGGCCAGCAATCGCAACAAAGTGGCATGACAAAGCTTGCCACGTAATAGGGCTCTGGCACAGAACAGCCCTTGCACATGGTGCCCTAGATCACTAAGTCCAATACGCCCTTCTGCGCTGCCAAAGGGGCCCACCTGGCGCCCAGCAGCTTGACCCAGCGGCCGTGCGCGGCGTCCGACACCGACTGCAGCGCCTCCGCGGCGCCGGCGAGCGTTGCGGCCACATCCGCGCGCTGCACCCGCGCAGCCCGCAGCGCCTCCCCCAGCGCGGTCCGAACCCTGGCAACACACACATCAGAGTCGTTCCTCTAAGGCAACCTGATTGGTTGCATAGTGTCCTGGACAGGACAGACGACACATATCGGGCAGCAGCATAAGGAACCAGACTCTAATACTAAGAGGCATGAAGTTGACCGGACGTACCTGCGGCGGTGGGTGAGGCAGGCGCGGGTGGCGGCGTGCACGGCGGCCAGCAGCGCGAGAAAGTCGGGCGGCGACAGCGCCTGCAGCTGCTCCGCCAGCGGCGCGTTGGGCCGCGCCTTCTGCCCCAGCAGCACCGGCAGCCCCCGCTCCACCACCTCTCTGCGCGAGATGAGCACACGAGTACATAGGAGAACGTACAACAGGTTATTAGTGGATGAGAAATCACATGCCTGGCAGGCCTCTGACACTTTCTGCAGGATTAGGGTTTGTCAATGTCATGGCACCATCAGCACCCGAGCTGGTGGCAAAGGCAGTCCTCACTGTCGATCCTCATCGGATGAACCAGCAGTGCCTGTTCCGGCGCCAACTGCACTTCAGATACTTGAAAAATGGGCCGCCCACCTGATGGCCTGTTTGACCTCCGCGGCGGCAGCGTCCCGCGCTGCGGCAAGCGCATCCCCAAGCTGCCCCGTGCGCCGCAGGCAGGCCACAAGCCCCGCCAGCTCCTCGTCTGCCGTCGCTTTCTGCTCCCCCTCCGGCGGCGGCAGGATGCCCGCGCCCTCAAATGCGGCGAGGGCGGCCTCTGCAGCCGGGCAACAAAGGGTATCGCGCCAGTGTCAACGCGAAGGCCCGTCATGCACCGTCTGCCATCGTCTTCTGGTCCGGAAGCAGCGGTGCACGGCTGCTGAGTATTCCAGACATGGCGCATTTGACCCACTCGAACAAAGTCTGTGCCTGTTGGCGGTGTTGGGGTCTCAAACACACCCGTCATGGCGCAGGCGCCGGAGCGGCATGCGCGGCGCATCACCGACAGCACGTCGTCCGCCGCGGCGTCCAGGCCGACGAAGGCCACGGCGCGCAGAAAGTCCGCCGTAATGAGCTCGTTCAAGCTGGCGCCCGCCTCTGCAATTTGGTCGGGGAGGTGCCTGCGACAGATTTCAGCTTGCAGTCGGCCTGAGGCGACAGAACGTGACACGTTTATGCTGGCGCCCGCCTCCGCGACGCTGGTCCGGTAGGTGCCCTGCAGCAGGCCGCGACTTGAGGGTCTCTCGTCATTGTGTGCACGACAGTCAAGGAGCAGACGACGCATAGTGATGCTCCCAAGCCTGGTCGTTCGGTACACGATCGAGTCACTCACCGGAAACATGCAAGCCCGCGCAGCGGGTTGCCGGCCAGGCCCGACTGCAGATCCGCGAGCACATCCAGCGCGGCACCGTAGTCGCCCCCCTGCACACAATTGAGGGCCATAAAGGTCACAGCGACGGGACTGCCTGTCGCAAAAGCTGTGTGTCAAGCTCAAGTACATAGAGTGATCAGACTCTCAGCCCTGCGGGCAGGGCAAGAATCCCAGCGCAAGCTCTTCAGACAGCCCACGTCCGGCGCACCTGCAGCAGCAGGCCCAGCGCGGCAGCGCCGGCGGAGAGGCCGTCCAGCACGCTGAGCCGGTCCACGAGCGCGGCCAGATTGTCGCGCCGTGTGGTCAGCCGCGCCAACTCCGCCACTGCATCGCCCGCCTCCTCCTCCATGGCGGTCACCTGCAGGTAAGAGATTACAGGGTTCATGTTTTGGGGCCACAAGGTTTCGTGAATTTGGGGCGGTTATCACCACAGCGCGGTCGGCCGTGCCAGCTCCGCTACCGCGTCCCCTGCCCCCTCCTCCATGGTGCTCACCTGCATGCGTCGTCATTGACGGCTTAGAAGCTGCTTGTAGAGCGCAACATCAAATGAGCCTCGAAGGCGCACCGTCAGCATTCATCGACAGCGCGCCACCATACATCGCCAGAGCACTCCACATGCACAGCCATTCAGGGCCGGAGTGCCACCTGATGGCTCTGCATCGTCAGTGCCATTTCGGATCCGAGTCTCGGTGGAACGTGCGCACATGCTGGCGCAGGGTGGTGACGGTGTGGTAGGTGTCGCGCAGGGAGGCGCGCAGGTCCGCCAGCACGCCAGCCGCCTCGAAGAAGTTCTCCCGCTTGGCGCTGATCTCCGCCAGCAGGTGCACCTCCACCACGTCCTGCGCGAGAGGAATGAAACACAAGGTATAAGAACAGATATAGCTCACAGCTTGTGACATGCCCTCGCACTATTGCGGCAATTCCCAGGGCAAGGAAATACAGCAGGGAGACCCTTGTACAGCGCCGCCAATGCCCTGCCTCCGGACAGCGCTTAGTGCACGGTCGGGGGGCGGCGAACTGGGCAGCAAACAGTGTTTGGCATCACGGAATGGCGTAACGCACCAGGTGGGACGACAGCTGATCCAGGGCCTCAGCGCGCTGCTCCTCCGTATCACTAGGCGCCACGTCCTCCCAAGTCTCCGGCCTGCATGCAGCGGAATTGCGGGCATTACAAGGAGCGGTTTGCCGAGGATTGTGTGGCTCAATATGACCCGGAGTTGGCTGGATGCTGTATGTCGAGAGCGTGCCCAAGACTGCCGTCTCATGTCCGGCTCTGGAATCGGTGGGCAACAACGTTGTATATCCAGCGGCAGGCCCTGTCCATGGCCCTTGAGCAGCGTAACAGGAGCACGCTTGGCGTACGTTGTCTGAGACCTACCTGGACAGCGAGAAGCGCTCCTGGAAGAACAGCGCCGGCACTTTGCGCATCGCCCGCACTAGGCCCTTCCCATGCCCGCCGCCGTCTGCACACCCAGAAAACCGGTGAGCTGAGAGCCATGCCCGTGATGCGAGGGTCTCGCCTGCCGGCCGCACAGAGAAATTCAGGGCGAAGCACAGCTGCACGCTGCAAGAGCGGTCCTCTTGGTTGAGTCCACATTTCCGCATCCAACCAGGGCCCCGCAAGTATCTGTCTCCACTGTTTTCCACCTGACGCCGCGTCTAGCCTGCAGCCGCCGCCGCCGTCCGCGCGAGTCGCCTGGAAGTGCTCGTACGCGATTGCCTGGCGGCCCAGGTAGTTGCGGAACTGCCGGATGTCCACCTCCGGCAGCAGGCCGGGCGCCAGCGGCGGCGGCGTCTCCGGGAAGGCCTCCCCGCCAAAGGGATTGGGAAACCAGCTGGCAGCGGGGTCGCGCGGGTTGTTCAGCAGCGGCACAATGCCCTGCAGAATGGGTAGCGTCTGCTTGGTCAGCAGTGGCATGTGCAACCTCCAGGCGGCACTCCGGCCCATCATCCTAGCTTCTTTTAGGAATGGTGTGCAGCGCAATGCTTTGCTGGATGGAGGGGCCCAGCATTGTTTGCAATGCGCATCTTCGTTTGTGAGCGCAACGCAGCATGCATGCGCTGACTTCATGTTGGGCCACACCCTTGGCACACATGACAATCAAGTTCAGGAAGACGCGCCTGCAGCTGTGCGCCCAGGTGGGCGTCACGCGGCGTGACGGTGAGGCGCCGCGGCGACGGCGGGCCGGCGCTGCCGCCGCCCGTCTTGACGTGCGGCAGCGACCCGCGCCGCTCCGACAGCGAGTTCTGCCGGCTGTGTCGGCCCGACATGCTGCAATGCTGTGCACGCTCAAGCGGGCTCAGGAGCTGCTATGCAGGACTGCGCCCACGGTCAATGCGCATTCGCCACCAAGCACCATGGAGAAAGCCCCGGATCTGGCGCCTGGCAAAGTTTTCAACAGCAGTGTGCCTGTCGAGGGACCGGCTGGCGCGGCTGCGAGCAGTGACAGCTGCAGTTGCGCGCTGGACAGCAGCTGGACTGCGTGAGAGCCGGGTCGCTGCCAGAAATCCGACGAGCGCGTTGCCACCTCAAGGCGAATCGATTGCTGGCGACCGGAAGCGGCAAAGCTGTGCCTCAGTGTGGTCCCTGATTGCCTCAGCTGACTAATTTTCAACACACGCTAGTCATTCTGGCGCGACTCAAGTGTATATCGGGCAGTTGAGGAAGTGATGCAAACGACACTGCCCAGGGCGGTTATTCGGATGGTGTGTCCCTCTAGTAGATACTCTGTCCTGTGCAAGTGTCGTTTGAGGATCGAGACGGGTCCGCGGGGACAGAGGCTGATTCACCGCAGCGCAACGACGCCGAGACCGTGATCCTGGCAGGATCTGCAACCTTTTGAGCGAGCGCTGCAAAACATGCATGCCGAAGGCACGAATCGAGACGCTGCCAGCTCATTATTTGAGTGGCAGCAGGGTTTTTGCACGCTCTGGTGGCCAAGCATGAGCAGAGCGCAGCGCAACAATTGCAGACGTAGTCGGCAGCATAGTCGCAGATCAGGGAGGCAGAGCGCAGCTGGATTGCTCCGGATTATCCGGATTGCGGATTATAGAACACACACTTGAATTGCCAACTCAATTTTCAAGTGGCCCACTACTTCGTCTTGATCAGAAATCAAGTACGACATTGATTTGAAAGCATTGCCTGTGCCTGAAGGCACGGTTTTCGCCATTTGACGCCGGATGACCAGCCTGTGAACACCGCCACATCAGTCGTGAGCCCCAGCTGCCGGCAAAGGCACCGCAGCACGATAGATAGACAACGCAGGTAGTCGATCGAAGCATCAGCACACCGCCAGCGCCTGGACAGCGGCGTCTCCGGTGCTTTTGGCGGTTAGCTGGCACAAACTCAACGATTCAGGCGCTGACGGGAGGCACTTGGAACCATGGCGACGTGGGACCGCCGCGATCCACGCTGGCACGTTGTGGACCGCAAAGATGGCAGCAACGTCAATGGATGGTGCGCTCGACCTCTCGTTGCGCTTGATCAGCATGTGGCGCTGGTTGCGGCAGAAGGTTCCAGCGCTACAATGGCAGCGGCACATGAAAGGATGAAGGATGCAATAGGTTGACAGGAACTGCGATTTCTGCGATGTCACCTTGACGCGCATTCCCAGGTGCGCATTCCTAGGTACCCATGAAGGGCTTCTCGTGGGCATGCGCCGGCATAGGCGTCAGCATTCATGTAGCTCAACCTGCGCAGCAGCGTCTGCCGTGCATGGCTCTTTGCTGCGCAGCAGCAGCAGCCTCGAAAAAGAAGCAACACATGATCGTGACGAAGCTCATTCATTGGCAGGGGACTGGCGCATCGATGGTTTTGGGTGGCGGTGCTCATGCGTGTTCATGAGTGGATGAAGGAGGAATTGACGAAGAATTGATGGCCACTGCAGGCACTGGGAGGAGCGCAACCGGGTGGCCTGGACCAAGCAGCGCCTGGCGGAGCTGCTGGGGTCGGGCCTGCCGCCGGCAGAGGTGGATGCAGCTGTCGGGCACGCCAGCGTCACTGGGCTGAAAAGCTGCACTGGCGAGGTGAGCCAGCAGATAAACCACGCCAGACCACAGGCATCAACACCTCGCCTGGAACGTCTTCTGTGCCATGTCTTTCGGTGCAGGCGCATCTGTAATTTGCAATGCACATGCCCTGATGCATGGCAGAAGGGCGCATGCTCCACATTACCAGGTGTGCTCCCGCAGGCGTATCAGACGATGCGCAAGGGCAACAAGATCTTCGCCGTGTACGACCTTGCAGTCACGTTGGACTGGGCAGGGCGCTGGCTGGAGACAGACATCGAGGTGGGTGGGGCTTCAAGCCTCGTTACAACAAAAGAGCATGGTAGGATGACGGGGAGCATACGACTTGCCCGCGTGTTACAGATGCAAGAGTCCACTCTTGCATCTGGAAGACGCGCATAAGTCATCTAGGTCTATTTCCATGTCCAACAAGAATTTGAAGCCGTTGCTGTGTGCAGACTGGCAGGCCCAGCTGCTGTGCCATCTGCTGATGCCATGCGACTCCGCGCCGACGTCTCACCGCAACTCTTCCCGCGGGCGCAGGTGAAGGGCGACGTGGTCATCGGCGAGTTTTGCTCCACGAACGAGCCAGACGAGATCGAGATCAGCTTCACCGTCACGGGCGACGGCGTGCCGCAGGACACCCTGAAGCGGGCGGTCACGCAGCTGAAGCCGGTCATCCTGCAGCGCCTGGAGCAGTACGTGGCGGAGCTGAACGCGCTGCCGCTGCAATGACGGCAGGGGGGATAGCTCACTCGCTCTATCCCCCTCGACGCCGGCGGCCGAGTATTTCCCTTGAGCCTGCCGTGCCGGCAGCAAGCACATTCGCTGGAAAATTGAACAGCAGCAGGAAAGGCAGGATGGCAATTAGATTCCCTGGCAGCCCAGTTGAAGATCAGAGTCGTCCTGAGGGCTGAAGCGGGTGGCAACATATTTCGAGAGTTGTCTAAGTAGGCGCCTTACAATCTAAAGAAGAAAACAGCGTTGTTCGGATCCAACCTAGACGAACCGACAGAATTCTACTCTACTTCTACTCTACAACTATCACTGAGAACCTGTCTGCCACCAGACGAAGGCGACAGGGCATATCGTCACCATCACCTTCCCAAGCTCATAGCAGCAGCGCCCGGGCGGAAGCTCTACAGCCTCAGCACTGGATCTATAGCAGTGCCCATTGCCTCGGTTCGGGTTTTCAGCCTGGTTCGTTTTGTGTTTGCCGGGTTCTCCGAATTGGCGGGCTCCGGCCTCCCGGGAGCGCGAGCAGCAGTCCCGGCAATCTTTGCCACGCTCAGCGCCCCCGTGCACGGCAAAGGTCCGCCTGAAAAGTGGCGACTCAATCTCATCGCGGCGTGGGCACCAGCTGGGGCATGCCGGGGATGGCGGCCAGCGCGGCGGAAGCTACTGGCCCCAGCGTCTCCTGAAGTGCCTTTGGCGGCCACTGCAGGCGCTGCCCGTCGCTGGTCTGGATGTACTGCGGCAGGTCCTTCGGCTTGGTGCGCTTGATGACCTGCGCACGGCAGCGGCGGGGACTCAGCATGTCATTGCTGGGCTCAGGAACAAACTTACAAGCGTGTGCCGTTGCTCCATGGCCAGCACTGCACACAGCAGACGGCACGAACGTGTCGGTGACAGCCGGCCTTGTGGAGGCGCCAGCTGACTGCTGGGATCATCCCGGCTGATGTGCACCTGTTGTGCAGCCTCATGTGCAACTACTTCACTCCTCTTCTGAGTGGCAGCCGGCGCAGGTACATCGAGGTGGAGGAAAGAGATAAGCAAAGGCGAGAACCCCAAGGGCAGGATCAATATGTAGATTGCTACCTGGCTGGAGCAGCGGACGGCGCCGTACATGGGAGGTGATGGGGGAGAAGCCGATGACTGCTCTGGCAGACAAGGAACAGGGGGAGGAGACAGCAGATAGCAGAAAATATATATGTAGATGATTCACACCTGGCTGGAGCAGTGGACGGCGCCGTACATGGAGGTGATGGGTGAGAAGTCGATGACCTGCACGTCGCCCTTGAAGTGCGGGTCCTTCACGATCTGCCGCGCGCTCGCCGGGTTCACGCTGATGATGCGGCTGCTGCCCAGGTTGAGCACGTTGCACCCGTACATCTGCAGCCACACAGCGGTAGGCATCGGCGAGCGTGCGGGCTGCGTTGGCTGGCTCGTGGCGTGGGTGTGTGTTTGTGTGTGACGTGCTGCCAGCAGAGCGGGCTGCTGATGCACTCGTCTCGGTGAGCTCCTCCACAAGCACAGATGTGTCTGCCTCGGCGGCGGTGTTGAGAGAAACCTCCGTTTCTCCTTCGTCACATGCAGCAGGCGCATCGAATGGCAGCAGTCCAGGGAGGAGCACGGCCGTGTCGACATGACGCAGCAATGGGTTTCCGCACCAGCTGGTCGGAGGCCTTGATAGGGATGATGTGCCAGCCGTCCTCGCGCATGTAGCGGCTGAACTCCACGCCCTCCTTCGCCAGCGTGTACTTGCCGCCCGGTGTTTCCTGCACTCATTCCGCTGACCATTCAACATGCCGTTGGCGGTGCTTCCAGTAGCTGACCATCTCCACAAGGTAGGCCCACTTGCACCCTCCCAGACTGCTTGCGAGGACAGTGGCAGCACATGCAGCAGCATTGCTGTGCACCTCGCATCTGGACGGTGGCCTTTGTGCCTTTCAGAGCTGAGGAATGCAAGATCATGATCCTGGAGCACACACCTGGACCCACTCGTCCACCAGGCGCCGCGTGGGCGACTCCTCGCCCAGCATTTCGTCCATCATGATGCACACGTCGTCGGCCACGATGCTGAACACGCAGTCCAGGTGCATGCGGTCCTGCGGAGAGTTTACAATGTATATACATTTCAAGACATGATTCACTGTGGCAGTGCGGAACACGCAACCCAGGTGCATGCGGTCCTGCACAGTTTGGATTGGATTTGAACTCTGCGAGGACATTGACATTGGAGCAGTTCCAGGTATTCACCGATCCACCTGCTTCGGGCAGCTGCGAAGGTGCAGGTGGTCTGCGCAGGGTTCGGCAGTGCCATGGGTCAATCAGGCTCCGCGGATCAGGCAGTGATTAGCACGCGGCCTATGGCACCAGCCAACCACAGACATGGTCTGCTGGATAGCTGTGTTGATCCCCTCATCTACATCCCGGGGCATCCCGGGGCGCCTCTTGAGGCCGTTGGGGCGCCTGGCCCCTTGAAAACCTGGTTCTGCCCAAAGTCGTTGCGCATGCCAGGGACGCGGTGCGAGTGGAAATATGTTATTGGTTGTCATGAGAGAAAACTATCAGCACCAGGGATTGCATTTCCATGTCACCTGGTTCTCTCAGAGTCGTCGCGTATGATGGCGACGCGGCGGGATCGAGCGGACGACCTTGCGTGATCATATCGATCAGCACATGTGACTTTGTGGAGCATTACCTGGTTCTGCTCGAAGTCGTCGCGCACGACGGCGACGCGGCGGGAGCCGAAGAGGTCCTCCTCCATGAGCTGCTTGACGGCCTCCATGTTAGAGCGCAGCCCCACGCCCACCAGCGCCAGGTCCGCTGACGCCGGGCAGAAGTCGCCGCCCTCCAGGTACCCCGGCTCCTTCACCTCCCCCACAATGTTGACGCCTGGAGGTGATAATGAATACATAGAATCAAAATGGTGAACAGTCATGTGATAATGAATACAGAGAATCAAGATGGTGAACAGTCAAAGGCAACTCAATTGCGTGATCAGAGGTCGCTGCTCTCCAGATAGCCCGGCTCCTTCACCTCGCCCACGATATTCACGCCTGCAATTGAAGTTTTACAAAGGTCGGATAGGCAACTCTTGTATCTTGTATCATGAAACATGCAGAAGACGCCGCCATCCAAATACCCTGGCTCCTTCACCTCGCCCACGAGGCTGACGCCTGCGCAAACATCAACCAGGTTTTGTTGGTTGATTGGTGATGTTTGACCGCGCATGATTGCTTGTGCAGAATTGGTCGCCCTCAAGGCACCCTGGCTCCTTCACCTCGTCCACGATGTTCACGCCTGCGAGGGTTGGAGGCATGACAGCAGGTTAGTGACATCCTCCAGCAGGGGTTGCCCTCCACCCGCCCTGGCTGCTTGGTGTATACGCTTCGGGGGAAACATCTCAGACAATAATACAGAAGTCGAGGGTGTATCGATATGTGATCGACATGTGCTGAGCAATTTGCCAGACAGACACTAGAAGCACAATCGGTACCATGCAGCAACAGACGAGGTGCATCATCGGATCGCCTCTCGTAGCCTCATGCTATAGGACAGAATGCAGTCCCAGCCATTGACGCTTCTACTTGCAGAAGCACGAATGCAGGGCCGCTTGCGACAGACCAAGATGATGTGATTCCAATCAAGAAAGGTATCGAAGCAGAGCCGCATGAGCATTTGCAGCAATTCGGAAGAGCAATTGCAGCAAGTCAAGTGTTGCTAGAGGTGCAGTAGAAAAACATGCACCCAGCCGGTTGAAGCAGAACTTCATGACCATCTGAGAACACAGTTGGGTTTTCTGAAGTATGCGTCTCCCTGCCACCACAAAATGCCAATACGCGCGAAACCAGCTTGTTGGAGCAAAACTTCATGAGCGCCACCTCCAGCTCGTCGAAGCAAACCCTTGCATAGCCGTTTGCGGTAGGCCAGTGTGATGAATCGAATCCAAATAGAACTTTCAGCGCACCCAGCTTGTCGAAGCAGAATGTCATGACCGTCTGAGAACACAGTTGGTTCGTCGGTAGTGTATGTTTGTGCCACCACACAATGCCAGAATGCGCACCCAACTTATCGAAGCAGAACTTCATGAGCGCCACCTCCAGCTCCCGCACCGACGACCGCAGGCGCGCCATGATGATGCCCTTTGACGTCGTGATCTGCTGGTCCCGCGTGTACACCTGCGCGCCCAGGGTTTGACACACATTTATTACGTTTGCGAGACTGCCTGGATGGACGTCTGAACTTCTGCTATGGAGGAGGGAAGGGCAGTTGCGTGGCATGCGGCCGGTCCGATATGGTGGTGCACATCAGGCCTGCTGTCGTGGGCGAGTCGCATGTCCGGCCGAGACATGTGGTCGACCCACGACCTGCCAGCCTGGCACACACACTGCAGTCGGAGCAGCTGTGCAATATGTCGAAGTGTATCAAAAGGCTCTGAAAGGGTGCTGTTTAGGTCTGGGCCGACAGCGTCACAATAACGACTAGGTGACACATGGCTGAGCGATTCGTTGTGACGTATTTAATCCCAGCAACCCACCAAGTTGGACAGGGGCTTGAAGGTGTAGGAGGCGGTGAGGCCGGTGTCGCGGTAGCTGGGTGACACCTGCACCGTGGGATGGATGAGCAGCATGTCCAGCAGCTGCGCCGTGCTCATGTGCTCCAGCACCTGTCATGCAGCAGCACAAATCAGCTTGCATATATACGATGCATGAAGGTGTTTTCAGCATGTCCAGCAGCTGCGCCGTGCTCATCATGTGCTCCAGCACCTGTCAAGCAGAAGTTTCTGCATAATACGACTCATGATGGTGTTTTCAGCATGTCCAGCAGCTGCGCTGTGCTCATCATGTGCTTCAGCGTCTGTCGGGCAGCAGCGGAAGTTAGTTTGCACATCACAATATGTGAACAGTGACTTCAGCATGTCCAGCAGCTGCGCCGTCCTCATCACGTGCTCAAGCACCTGTCGTGTGACATGAGGTTGATCAAGTTGTGCATCATCATCACCAGGTATGCATGGTGAAATGAGCGTGTCCAATGGTTGTGCCGTGCTCCATGTGCTCCAGCACCAGTTCCGGCACGTTGCAGATTGATGATTTCAATCACTGTGGTTGCAAAAGCACGTCATTGCTGAGACTGACATGCGCCTCAACGCCTGTTGTCACGGCAGGATGCAAGTCAGGATGCAAGTCAGGATGCAGCCGGTCAAGATACAAGGTCAGCAGAGTGTGGGGACGGCGGCGCCCTGCCATCTGACAGGGTCTAGCAGACACTGGCAAGCGCCTGGACCGGCTCCCTCTGCAGCTCACCTCTTTGAGGAACCAAACAATTCAAGAACTTCTATAACAGATACGAGTGATACAATGCTGCAGCTCACCGTGCGCTTGTAGGCGTCACTCAGGTAGTAGCGGTCCTCCTCCGCGAGGTCGTCATCTGAAACGCCCGCCGCCAGCTCATAATTGAGTGCCTGCAATTACACGCAACACAGATTGAAACATGGCTTATGTCAAATACGAAGCATTCGTGCAGGATCTGCCAGGCGAGCGTCACCTGAGAAGCCCTGCATCTCGGACGCACATGTTTGCGGGATGCGCAGGGAAAGGGTGACAGACGCGCAACGTTGCGAGCATTGCAAGCGCCTGCCGCTTCGGAGTGTCTAGAGCGCTGTGTTTGTGCGTGTATCCTTCGTATCGTGCACCTCCAAAACCAGCACGGCGTGCACGCTCACGGCCGCATTGTCGGCACCGTGAATGTCGTCGGTCCGCAAACAGTGTGCTCCTGCTTGTGTTGCTTCCTACAGTAAGTTTGCTTTGTCATTCCATGCAGGCGCACCTTCATGGCGAGGTCCTCCAGCTCGACGCGCGCACCCACGTGGTCCTCCACACCATAGGACAGGATGTCCCGCACCGTCAGCACCTTCACCCCGTGCTCCCGCATCACCCGCCTGCAGTTCGAAAAGCCGCCAGGGGAACGTCCAGCAGGGGTCCGATTGCATATTGATGCAACGGCAGGCAACTTTCTGCCATTGCTCCCGCATCACCTGCCTGCAGCCGAGCGGATTTTCTTTCCACGCAGCAGCGCCTTGTGGTGGCAGCAGGCCGCCGCATGTGCCGTCACAGGCGACTCGTCAAGCTCCGATGCTCCCCCACAGAGTGGGACAGCAGCAACGGCCGCTGACCAGTGGAAGGTCTGGCCGCCCCTCATCAGGATGACGATCAGCACATGCAGCCGCCTGCATGCCATGCAGTCCGCTAATACGCTGTTCCTGGTGAGGATTCCAGAGAGCGCACCGGAACTCGGAGTGCGACGTCTTTGCCGCCTCCAGGTTCACCGGCTTCTCAAACAGCGACGCCTGCAGCATCCGCAAGAAACGCGATTGCCCACCAGACGTTCCAATGCTGCTCCAAGAAACAGCTGTTCATGCGCACCACATGTCCTTGATCGTGCAGGCCCTTGGCACTGCTGCGTGTTCACGAGTGTCTGCCCCGCACATAGTAACCATGCTCCTTCCTCAGCAATGGCCAGAGAATGCACGTGAGCATGAGCATGCGGGTACGATATGCCGGCGCGCACCCGCGGGTGTAGGCCGCCCATCATGAGCGAGGTGCCTTCCGGCTCGAATACAACCACCACCTCTGCATGGTCATTCTCGCCCTCCTGCAGGCGCAGGAAGATGGGCAAGATTCGGAATCTGGAGCAGTGTGAACGACTGAGAGACAGCCGAAGGCAACAAGCCAGCGAACAAGGCACGGAACTGGGAGGGAAAATCCGGAGACACAGGAGGTCAATCGCGGCACCTGGCACGCGTGGATGCCCGGCTGCGTTTCGTTCTGCGTGCCCGCCATGGCACCCGCCGCCACGTACCGCTTCTTCATCGCCGGCGCAGACGCCTCTGGCGGCGCCGCCTCTGCCATGTCCTGAACGGTGAGCAGAAGCAACAGATGAGCCACCTGGAAATTTCAGCATGCGCGCAAGACTCTAGCTAGTGCCACAGCACCGCCGATGCCGCAGCTGGCATCAAGCCTGCCGTGTCCTGCGCCAAGTTCAGGAAGTTGAGCCCAGTCACTGCTGTGCACGGACGATGGCGGCGCAGAATATGCTTCCTCGCGGTATATCCCAGGCAGGCCGCGCCGAGTGCTTGCTTGGCATCATACCGACTTGCAAAGATACCCAGCTGTTTAATGCATCCAGCTTTTTGAGACCGTGGCTCCGCCCAGGACTAGCAATCTCCATGTTGGCACCGCAACACGGCACCGCCTAGCTGCTGATGCTATCATACGATCGATACACCAGTCAATAACATTTCAGAAGTTCAGCAGCTGGCGAGTGCCTCTCAGAATATCTCTCGTGAAGATCCGCACGTGTATAAACAAGCCTCGCCTGTCGCCGGGCCCCGGGTGCAGGCTGTGGAAGCTTCGGGTTCGATCATTGGAGTCTTATGTGTTCTGTGGTGCGTGTGGCAGACAGACATGCGCCTTCAGAGCCACCGTACAAAGTTCAGGCATCGGCACCTGAAAGCTCCGGCTGCGACCATCGGCTGCGACCGAATTGTGCTTCTCTTTGAGGAGCCCGTTCATCTTGAGCTGGACGAATGGTGAGGAAGTTTTTGGGGCCTGTCTAGCGAGCTGCACAAATATGAGATGGATGCCGGCGGAGCACGGTGCCGAGTAGGACACAATGTGTGAGTCACAGGGTGAGAACGAGATCCACATGACAGACAGGCGAGACCAAAACCGATGCACACTGCAGTTCGGACCAAGAAAGCATTTGCGTTCAACTGGAGGCGATCTGCCTCGAAGATCAAACGTATCTCTGAACTGGCTACCAACGTTTATTGTGGGAGGGGCGCCCACCCATCTCAATCCATTTGCTCACACACCCTACAGGGCTGCCAAGACATGCTGCCTGCTGTAGACAGCCCCACGGCAGCATGGCGAAGCGCTTCTGCCTGGCTGGGCAGCTGCTAGAAAGCTATGGCACCGCGGCGGCAGTCTACTCTGCCGACCCCGCCGCCGGCGATGCTGCCTGCTCCGGCGACCCTGCCGGCGTCGGCTCGCTGAAGAAGCTGTGCTGCAGCGCCTTGACGGCGCTGATGCGTTTCTCTGGATCGTACGCCATCATCTGCCGCAGCAGCTCCACCTGCAACCAGCAGTCAGAGGTTTCTATGACGCCCATTCGCTCTTGCACAGTGCAAGCACTGCAGGAGCCAAGCCTGTCGGGCGGCGGTGTGACAGATGAAAGTCTCCGCTGACAAAAAGACCAGTTAGCGGAGAACGTAGCCAGCTCGATTTGGTATGTATCATGCGCATCCGTGAGAAAGCGATGCAAAAGCAAGGCAAAATATGATGGAGGGGCATGACCGCACCAGCGGCTGCAGCACTGGCTTCACTGATTCGTCGCAGGATGCGCTTATATGCTTCTGGAGCCCGGTCAGCCGCTGCACTGCGCGCACGCTCTTGCGGCTGGACGCTGCCTCCGGCCACGCCTGTCGAGAGAGGCGCATCATTCAGCATTAGGGGACACTGCTGCCTCACTGCTACAAGCTGGTGGGCATCGTGGGCATGCACCAGCGCTCGCTGACTGGAGAAGGGGAATTCAGCAGGGAAGTGGTAGGAGTCACAGTGACACAGCAGATCAAACACCCACCAGCCTGCCGCGCCGCCGGAAGTACTTTTCCGCGTCCCGCGCCGCCCGCCGGCCCATGGCCTCTGGGATGCTGCCCACCACCCTCTCCATCATCGCCAGGTGCTCCAGGTTTTCATGTGTCTGCGGGACACGACGAAAACGAGCTCGAGGCTTTGACACTGTCCAACGAAACGTCGACAGGCATGCTTGGCGTTGCATGGGCAGCGCAAGCCACTTCTGGATTGTGCCACTTCATTAGTCAAATTGACGGAATATCCCACAGCTGCATGCATGCCCTGTCAAAGCCAGGAAGGATTCTGCAAAGCGCGAGTGGTTCAGGTATAAACACCTGAAAGAGGGCGTCGCCGGTGGCGAGCTCCACTAGAATGCAGCCGCAGGACCAGATGTCGGCCGGGAATGTCCAGCCCAGCCCCAGGATGACCTGCAGTGTCAGAGAGCAGGTCTCATAACGGAGAGGAATAACAGACACAGTTGAGTCTAAACGAGAGAAGAGAGGGAATGTGGTTCCGATGGGATAAGATGTGGGTTGCAGATCGCGCTGCCGGAAGATACAGTCATGCGCATAGCATTTTCCAACGCCACAAGTGACAGGCCAGACTCGTGGTTGGCAGCGGCGCACCTCGGGCGCTCGGTAATGCCGCGTGCTGACGATGGTGCTGTGGTACTGGTCGTCAAATGTCGCGCTGCCAAAGTCGATGACCTTTATCTGGTCGCTGCTGGGCACCCGCCGCCCCAACCTGCGTGGCAGAGAGGAGTAACAGGTCAGCAGGACAGCAGCGCGTGCATTCTTGAGCTATGGTACTGGGCACAGCCTCCCGAGCCTGGAGGGGGCGCCCTACTCCGCCCCTGTTGACTGGCACACTCGTTGAGCTGGCGGCGCGCCCTGCTCCATCCAGCCGCTGGCTGCTTGTCCACGCGCCGCCGCTCTACTCAGAAATTGCCGCCGGCTCCGCTTTGCTGCCGCTCCGTCCTCCACTTGCGCTTTTTCGCTAACTCCACACCTTGCTCCCGCATGGCGCAGCGCCCCGGCGCCCACGGGCCTAATGCCCGCTGCACCGGCGGCGCGGCGCCGCCACCCACCTCTCGACGGCACTTGCATCAGCCACCAAACAAATCGCGTTGCGTGCAGTGTTCTCTGTGAACAGGAGAGTCCCTACGCCTGCAGGGTGGCAACCACCAGGGGTGCCTGGCTGGCTGGCGCCACGGCGAGCGGCGCCGCGCCCGGCAGCTGGCTCCACGTGATCGGCTGCCTCGCCCTCCTGCAGGCACAGCGACGTCGACAGCATCGCTCACCGGGTGGAGATGGGAGGCTATCGGCAGCTTTGGCGGCGCGTCGGTTGCAGGCACATCAAACTTGGCTGCGGCGCCTCAAGCGCAGAGGCAGAGGCTAGGTGCATTCAACCGCGTCAACGCTACCGCCTCACTGCATATCGAAGAAGTGTCAGTGGTGAGTCCTGTGCTGCTGATTCATACCTCATCTTGATTTGCATGACCGTAGATATGCTGCCAGGTTGGCACCTGCCCGAGCCGACCACTTGGTACGCTGCCGCTACACGTCAGCAGGAGGCTGTGCTGGGGCCTGTTATTGATATAGTCAAAAGCTGCGGCATGCTCCCAGTGGAACAGATGCCTACCTCCGACTGTGGCTGCCACGCGTCAGGTACACGCGAGCCGCCGCGGCCCTGCGGCAGGCCTAGAACATTTCTAGGTTTCGAGTGGGCGTCGCAAATCCTGAAATGAAGGTGGAGGCTGGAGCTCGGGTGTAAAAGGCAGCACCTGGACCCCGGCGGCGGCGTCTTTTTGTTGTAGACCGGCGACTGCAGCAGGATGTTCTCCGGCTTGAGGTCGGTGTGGATGAGGGCCAGGTCGTGCAGGTAGGCCACCGCCTCCAGCAGCTGCCGCCCGAAGGCGCGGATGATGTCCAGGTGGAACGGCCGGTAGGAGTTCTTGCGCAGGAAGTCGTACAGCGACAGCCCCAGGCGCTCGAACACCATGCACACGTGCCCCCGGTAGTCGAACCACTCCCGCAGCGTCACGCAGTGCCTGCGCGCACAACGGCGTCGGCTTGTTCAGCTGTGCATTTCGGTTTCGGAAGCTGGCTTTTTGAGGCCTGCCGCACGCAGGATGCATTCTGCCGCAGTGCTGGGCAACCCCAAGCCGAAGCAGCGTGACTGGTGACCTGCAGCATGACCACGCGGCATCCGCGTCTGGATGCGACACCTTGTAACACATGTTGCAGCAGAAACATTGGCTGGTGAAGAGGTTCCAACTCATGCTTACCACTGTCCGTCTGGGTCGTTGGCCTCCAGCGTCGCCAGCACCTCCAGCTCGATCATCGCAGCGTCCCTGCGGGGCGAGCACAGGACATGCGTCGGCATCACCGCCAGACAGCAGCACCTGCGGGCGGTTCCGCCACCTGCAGACGAATGCGGGCCTGCAAAAGGAGCGGCTCGACACTGTAACGCTCACCTGTACTTCCGGACGTTCCTCACCACCTAAGGAACAAAGGCATACACGTGTCAAGACCTTGGCTTGGTGTGAAGTGATGCAAAATTGCATGTACACCTGCTGCGCGTGCGCTGCATGTCAGCTGTCGCATCCCACCTTGATGGCGCAGTAGTTCTTGTTCTTCCTGTCCCAGCACTCCAGCACCCGCCCAAACGTGCCCTCGCCCATCTTGCTGAGGATTTTGTCTGAACACGCCGGAAAACGCACATGCATCTCAGGCCACAGTGGTATCGGGCAAGGCACACTCGAAAGTGTTGATCAAACAGGACAGCCGCTGAGCACATGACGAGCTGCAGAGATGCAGTGTAGCGACCACTCACATCGCGACGTGAGGTTGTCGCCCAGCTCGAACACGAAGTGGCCATCCTTGTCTGCATGCGTCAGCAAAATAGTTCGACCGTCGTGGACGTGAACAGTTGAGGATTGCGCCCGCGACAATTGCAGCTCGTATATATATGCATCGAGCCGTACCTGGCCCTCGCTGCGGTGGGCTGGGCCTGTTCGGCACCACGAACGCCGATGTGCAGGTCGCCACAGGCACGCCAGGCCGCGCCACGGCCCGCTTCTGCCGCTTCTGCTCCGGCGGTTCCGCCGGCTGCACCATCGAGGTCATGGTGGCCATCAGTCATGTGCGAATTTGCGACTGTAAAAGGTGGATGGTTGGGCGAGGCGACTCGATCAAATGCAGGCCCGGGTCGCTTGTGCTCGGCTAGACTGGGTAAGTTGATGCTGACATCCAAGTGTGCGCGGACGCAGGGCACAGCGCAAGCCCGGGATAGCCGTTGCGCTGGACGCAGACTTAGGATCCTGCTGCACACTCATCGCTGCAAATCGCCTCTTGCGTGACCCACAACCGTCCCAAATGCGGTGTGTCTGCTGGTGCAGCCGTTCCGGGCGGCAGCTAGACAGCCTGAATGCCCTTGTCAAGCTTGCTCATTAATTTTCAGTCGCCTGTGCCAGATCTGCAGAGCCCGGAAGGGCAGCAGCGTGCTGTATTGCAATGCATTCTGCTGGTGTCCTGATGCGCGTATGAGGTGTCTGGGCCGTAGCAAAGGTCTGCAAGCCCCCAATGTGCGTGTAATCGTGCCGAGTTCAACTGTCTGTACCGGATCGGTAGGCGATCGGTCAAGCTGAGGTTGAGTGTTACCAGCAAGGTGGATGCTGTCTCACCTCTGGACTGGCGGTTCGTCGCCGCTTAGCTGCTGGGCTGGGGCTGCGTCTCCTTTTGTCGCCGTTCTGCAGCTGCGACGCGGTCGCCTGCTGCACCTGCTCCTGCTGCTTGTCCCCCAGCTGCTTGGCTGAATTTGCAGCTGCTGCCTCAGCTGCTCTCCTTGCCCGTGTCGACGCCATGATTGGGCGCTATGGCTAGGGTGCGGCTGTTGCAAGCACGTCAACGCCCTCTACCGCGTCCGCATCTGGCTCACACAGCAGCTCAGCAATCAGCATTGATTGAAAGCTGGTTTTTGTCGTAGTGCAATACCCTAGATCCGACGCATTAGGGAATAGCCGCGACAGAGCTTAGCGTCCGGGGCGCAATCCGGCGGAGTATTCGGTGGGTTTAGCCCCCGGCCGACAGCTCGTCAAATGGGTGTTTGTTGTGCCCCAGTGGTCTGCTGATCGCATGCCAGCCTTCGCTGTGCACCCACAGCGTTCCCCTACTTGTTGATCATGCATTGCTGAGCCCCAGGATGTCATGCCGCTCAGTCAATCAAAGCTCTTCAAATCTGAGCCTAGATTTGTGTGTAGGCACAAGTCAATCTCATGCCAGCCATACGAGCACATCTTGGAAGAGAAGAACTAAACAAGCTCGCTCACGCACGCATTTGCAGCGGGAACACTCGTGACACTAGGTTTCATGTTGTGGATATGTCCTAGACGATTAAATCGCTTCCACACGCTACGCTTGTATGCACGTTAGCATCTTCAAGAGTCTTGGACATGTCCAAGATGCAAACGTGCATACAAGCTTAGACTTGGAATGCGGAGGAAGACATGCAAGTTTGATGTTGTCACTGCGGACAATGCTGGTTGGCAAGCATATTTGATTGTGGGCAAGTCCTTCAGTACATTCGATAGTCACTCATTTCTACGCGAAAGATCAAGCACTCGCAAATACATACCAAACGGAATGAGCTCCGCAGCCCAGCTTCACACCGACATGCACCGGTGCTATGATAAGCCGTGCAAAATTTCGTTGCGACCGGGTTCCACCATATTGCCACATTTTGTGAGAATATGATGCAGTGAAAGGCAAATGTTAGGTGCATATTCTCATACCATGTCGGTCAACGTGAATGTTCGATTTGAGGTCGTTGCTCACATTGTAAAGATTGAAGCGCAGCCTATGGATGAAACATGCTCATGCACCCATGCAACCAAGTGTCGCCAAGACTACCATCACATACGGTTTGCTTGAATTGATCACCTTTGGCGGATGAAACTTGGGTTTCATCTTTTGCACCTTCTAAAAGAGACCTTAATGGTTGACGACGGACAATGTCCGATGCTGGAAATTGCCCGTGACAGGCAAGAGCGATATGAGCCAAGTCGGCATGTTGAGTGTGCACGGACGGTGAGAGGTTGTCGGAGGAGGTGCAGAGGCTGTGCAGAGGCTGTGCAGTGGCTGTGAATGTCGCAGAGTGTTCCTTCGAAGCTTGCAAGCAAACTAAAGAAGTGGAAGTGTGAGTGAAGCAAGGCGATCTCTGAGTAACATGCGAGCCCGTCACATCAACGACGATCCAACAAGAAACCGGCATGTCCAACCGAGAAATACATCCCAGAACATGTCCATCCAAGAAATAAGTCCTAGAATAGTCAGCATGTCCACATCAATGCGGTGTGGGTTCTTGGTCAGACCTAATCGTAGCAAAGAGCCAGGGATCAACTACGTGCTTTACACAATTGCGACTGAGGCCGTTCGTGGGTCCGTCTTCCCTCTATATTCCGGTCGTGCGTGGCGCGCCAATTGTTTACGATGTCATTCCATAGACCTCGCGTGGGGCTAACAATTGCGGCATTCCGCAAGAACGTGTTTGGTGAGGACAAGCCTTCCGAAGCTAGGGTGCTGCACATATGCCGTATCGGCAAAGGAAGGGGTCGTCAAGTTCTTGCACATGTTTGATGCCTTGAAGATCTGATGATAGCTTTGATCTTTGTGTCACGTGCGGATTTGGCGGGAAGATGGTCGATCTTGTAAGAGGTGCAGTACGGGTGACACACACATAGAGGTTAGCGTTCCCGTCCAAGAGGGCCGGGAGAGCTGATCTTGCCATGTAAAAGGTTCCGTTACGAGAACTGTTTCCGGTGATTTCGTATTCCAAATTTGAAGGGGTTGGCTTGTTCGATTACTTCTCAGAACCAAATATCACGTGGTGTTCCAGCGCACAATGAGGTCAGAGTCAAAAAACATAAAACACCGCCGGTCAAAGAGAACAAACTCAAGATATCGCCGGTCAAAGTCCACTTTTGCCTGCTTTCTACAAAAGTTTGACGCACTTAGGCTAGCGACGGGTCAACGATGCATGGGATGCCTTGGCTCATCTCCCGTGAACACTTACATCAGCGTGAGTCAATTGCTTCGGCCTACCGTTTTGTCACGTCTTATTTATATTTGTCACGTTTTGTCACGTCTTAGGATTTACATGGGTATGGCTGGCAACGGCTTGGCGCAGGTCCGCAACAACGTCGGCAGGGCCTTCAACAACGTGCGCTTCGTCTTCGACCGGCTCGGCTGCACCAGCAACATCCATCTCCAGCTGCATCTCTACGACGCCATCGTCACCTCCACAGCCCTGTCATCCTGTGAGGTCTGGGGCGTCCACCCAGCGGCGCAGCAGCAGCGCAGCGACGGCTGGCGGCCTTACACCGCCGCTACATTTGCCGCATTTGCCCGTTGCGGACAGCGTGCCTACGGAGGCACTGATGGCGGAGCTGGGCAGGATGGACATCGAGACACAGTGGCTGGCGCACACCCTGCGCTTCTGGAACAGCTTGTATGACCAGCCGCTAGACAGCCTGCACCACCGGCTGCTCCTGGATGCCCAGACCGAGGCGTTGCTGGCTGGCACCAGAAACTGGGTGTGGGGCCTTCCGCATGCTTGCCAGCGGCTGGGTTATCAGTTAGTGCTCAGCACACGGCGGGCGCAGCGGGTGGACGTGCAGCATGTCATGGATCTGGAGGCGGCACAGCGGCGACGGGCATGGGAGGCTCTCACCGTATGCCCACGGACATGCCAGAGCGAGGGCGCAGCCAAGTGCACATACTAGAGGTGGTTTGCACACACGCCGCGGCAACAGGAACGCTTGCAGATTTTCCGCCAGCGGCACTCGCCGCGGCGGATTGGCTATCTACAATTTCGGCTTGGGTGCAGCACTCTGCCGGTGGTGATGGGCAGGCGTGACAGTACACCTAGGCACCTGCGGCATTGCCAGCAGTGCGGCATCGCGGCGGTGGGGGACCAAAGGCATCTGGTTTTCGAGTGCCCAGCAGTGCAGCACATTCGCGATCATCATTCGGACTTGTTCTGGGACGGCCAGTCCATGCGTGCGTTCGTTAACCAAACAGATCAGGCTGCTGTGATGGACTCCATCGTTGCTTGTTTCGACAGTTTCATTCAGACTGATTAGCTTAGCAGTGAGGGGTTCCAACCCCGTAGCCGGCACCCTTTTAGCCCTTCAGGGCTTACGACATGGTGTAACATCTATCTCTCTCTCATTGTGAGGTATGCGTCCTTGGACTTCATTATCACTAGTAACCGATGTTACGAATATGGTGGGAATTTGCCACGTCATCCGACGCAATATACCCGCGAGGTACTTTGCTTCAGTTTCTACTAGTAGGTTTTTTCCCACCGCATTATAATTCGCATGTATCAGAGACAAGCCCTGCAGCGACAACTTTCCTCAAGCACAATCCCTTTTCGAAATGCGCAATGATGACGAGTACCTCCAGCAGCGAGGCCTCCGACGAGGTGTCGGAGGAGGAGTACATCGGGCCAGCGACGCGCCGGCAGCCGTCCGCTTCGAGGCGCAACACGCGCCAAAAGCACCGGTCCTTGACGGAGCTTGCGACTGGGGCGACCGACAGCGACGGGGCAACAGATGCCCACAACGGGCTCGCGCAGAAGCGGCCCAAGTCGTACGCCGAGGTCGATGAGTTTAAGCTCAACTCGTCTGACGGCTCGGCTGCCGAGGCAAAGCCGGCGCCCCAAAAAGACAAGGTGCATTTCGCATCAAGGATTGCAGATGAAACACAAGCGAGCCTTCCGTGCGCTTGTACGCCTCGTGTACTGCTACAGAATGCGAGCAAAAGTTGACCTGGAGGCCGCTAGGAGGAGTTGCTGTGGCCAGCAGCCTGCAGGAGCACGACAACTCTATGAGGTTGCTCTAGGGTTTAGCACATCATATGATGCTCTAAGGGCGAAGGTCCAGCAATGTCTGCACGACGCAGTGCGCACAGCCGTGTCATCAGACGGTGAGATACTGCGATGCCATCCATTCCTTGCATGCAGGGATGGTGCTGCCAGCTGTTTATTTACATTTCAAACGCATGGTGATGCGCACAATACACCATTGTCAAGTCGCTGTGCGCTGGATGCTTTATGCCCGTGAGTGCGGCCAGGCAAATACGAAGCAGAAGAAACGTCCGTACCTTTGAGTAGCGAGAAGGGTGTATCAGCAGGGTAGTCAAGTCCAGAGTGGGGCAATCTGTGCGCGCACCATGGTCGTCCTCGCGCCAGAGGGCCAAGCCGATCCCCCGCTAGTCATGCCAGTGTCAGCCAGACAGACGTCCTGACAAAAACCTCTGTCGCATGCCTGCAGCATGACAATACCTGCAGCAAATGCGGGAAGGGCGGGACGCTTGTCTGCTGCGACGGCTGCGAGCGGGCGTACCACCGGAGCTGCGTATCGCCGCCGCTGCGGCAGCTGCCGCCCACCTGGTACTGCCCCGTCTGTCGGCCGGTGATGGACCTGGACGAGAGTCTGGAGCGCATCCTGGCGGCCCGCACGCGCCCGCAGGTGCAGTGGTTTTGGGACATGCATGGCTTGGCATTTGAGTGGAATAGTGGAAGCACTTTCAGCAGCTTGGAGGGTGGGGCAGCTGGCAGCGAGAGACGTACAGTGATGCAAAAGATCCTCTACGTCTTGCTGCTCTGCCTCTGCCTGCTGAATATGACTGAAAAGAGCTCGGTCCGAAGGAGTGTGGGCATGTCGCAATGCATGCATGCACAGGCGGCAGCAAATCTCCCTCCGCAGATTGCTGGTCTGCCGCCGGCCGTTGAGGTGTCTGCTCCTGTTTGTGCACACCAACAGACATGTGTAGACAGGCTGCTAATAGTCAATGCAACCTCAACGCCACTCGTTTCTGTATCTCACGCTTAGACCTCTTCCTTCTCCGGCACAAGCAGGCGGCCAAGAATGCAACGGCGCGCAGAGATAAGGAGTACTACGTCAAGTGGCGCGGCCGGGCGCACATCCACTGCTGCTGGGTGCCCGGCGCGCGCATGGAGGTGGCCGCAGCGCGCTCCAAGACGCGCGGCGTGCAGCCCAAGCTGCAGGCCTTCGAGCGCGCCCAGATCCACGGCGAGGTGCGCCCTGCTGCCTGGCTGCCTGCATGCTTGCTGGCCTGCGGCGCATGTCGTACCTGCGATGCAGGGTAGCTTGAGCCTGGTCCTGCTGAGATGCACCTTCGTGGACACAGTGGATGCACACTAGCCTGCTGATTGAACAGTGTCAGCGCCAAGTGACCCTCTTCTTGGAACACACTCTTGTTCGTCTGCACAGGCGTACGCGGACCCGGAGCTGGTGCACGGCGTCAACCCGGCGTGGCGGCAGGTGGACCGCATCGTCGCGGAGCGCACCTCCCAGATCGACGGCCGTGAGGTAGGAGGCGTTACGGTGCCGTGTTGCTTCATGAGGCAATCGTTCAGCGGCAAACGTGCTTGGGATCCAGCGGCCGTAAGATACCTGCCACCGTCAGCATCGTTGGCAGCAGCAGGAGGCACACAAGTGCTGGCTGGGATCGGAGCGACAGCCCTGCTGCTATAAACGGTGCGAAGGATGCTACATGCACACCAACTCAGCATTGAAAAAAACATGCATGCAATCCCGCAAATGCCTCTAAGTGCTGGTCATGCGGCCGCAGCTGGCGTACAAGGTGGCGACCTGAGAGCAGCATTCATTGCGCACTAAAACTCAAGTGTCAACCTCGAAGATGGTACACGGCAGGTGCCGGAGGTGCTGGTGAAGTGGCGGCAGCTGGGCTACGACGTGGCGACATGGGAGCGGCTGCCGGCGCTGCAGGGCGTCGAATTCGCAGACAAGGCGCTCAAGCGGCTGCGCTCGCTGCGGCCCATTGCTGCAGCAGCAGAGGAGCTGCGGCAGGTGCGGAGGCGTCGCCTGTCGATTTTCCCCTGCCTGTGTAATTCTCCTCGTTGAAGCCTCATTGAACCTGCATTCTGGACGTGGTTGTGCGGCTGTGGCTGCTGTCCCTCACCGCGGCGGCGGAGCAGCTGCGGCAGGTGGGGAGCCATGCGGTTGCCCTGATTGTGACACTTCCCTGATGCGAAATCCAGCAGCTGCAGATGCCTCACCTGACGTATCACACAGGACCTTGGTATGATCACAGACATGTTCACTCTGACGCAACAACGCTGACCATAACTTGTGTCTGCACACCTGTGCAGAGCCCGCGCAACGGCGAGCCCCCGCTGAAGCGGCTCAGGAAGGCCGGGGCTGGCGGCAGCGGCGGTGACGGCGGCGCGGCGGGCGCGAACGGTGAGCCGCCTCTGTCACCGGAGAAGGCCGCGCGCGAGTTCAAGGACACGCCTTGCTTCCTGGCGGGCGGCCAGCTGTACTCCTACCAGCTGGAGGGCCTCAACTGGTGGGCTTCCTATCTGTTACTTTCAATCTCCTGTCAAGTATTATGGCAGCTATCAGGGGTGACTCGGCCGCAAGCCGGCGGCCAGCTGTGCTTTGGCAGCTCGAGGGCCTCAACTGGTGGCACCCTCCTCTCCTTTCCTGATCCACTCCCTCACATGACTTTAAGCGGTCCTCGAGCAGCTGATCGTGACGGAAGAGATAAACTTATCCTGGTGCTCGGTACTAGGTGTTGCCATCGAGCCTCTGTATTGTGCATTTTTTGCAAGTCGTGGGGGCCAATTCGCAAGGCGCAGAGCACATGAAGAAAGCTGGAGGTGCAGACGCACAGCATGACGGCGCGGTCTGCGTGTCTGCAGGCTGGTGAGCGCGTGGCGCAACCGGCGCAATGTCATCCTGGCGGACGAGATGGTGAGCCGCCTTGCAGTCATCAGTTGGCAGCTGGAGATAACCATCTTTCTACAGAGAACCAGAAAGACGCTCATTGCTGCTGGAGCAAGATATGCCATTGCAGCCAGCGCATGCACTTGAAAGCTGTGTGAAGCAGCACCGCTGCATGCTTGGTGCGAATCTGCATGTGTGCACCTTTCGCAGGGCCTGGGCAAGACGGTGCAGACGATCGCGTACATTGCCGCGATGCAGTGCGTGTTCTGGCTGTGCATGTTGCTGTGAGAGAAGCTGTTGCGCCATCCCTTCATAGCCATGCGCACGCAAGACATAATGCCACCCGCAAATAGTTCTGTCGGTGTGTGCCGGTCAGAAAGTGTTGGCTCAAACGATTTTCGCTGAGAAGCTTCGAACCTGCCATCACTATGCAGCTGAGGATGGTGAAGCCGGCGCTGAATGTGGTGCTGCTGTTCATGCTGCCATTGGCAGGCAGTCTGTCACTCCACACACAAACAACAATGTTATAAACATTTTCGTGTGGTATGTCGTTTCACAGGCAGTTGGGGGTGGGGAAGCCGGCTTTGGTGGTGGTGCCGCTGTCCACGCTGCCCAACTGGGCCGCGGAGCTGTCCACCTGGGCGCCGCAGGTGGGCTGCATGTATGGCAAGGTGCTGTCAACTGACACATGACAGGGCGGCTGCTGTTGCCGTTGTACTTTGGCCTTCCAGAAGCAAGCCTCGGACACACAGCAACCGTCGGCGCCAGGAGCAGATTGTGAAAGTTCTGTTCTTATTTGGAGAACAACACACCAAACCAATTTTTGTTCCTGCCGCAGCTGTACTTCGTGCAGCTGCACGGCAATGACGCATCGCGCAAGGCCATCAAGCGGTACGAGCTGTATGAGGATGCGGAGGAGGGCGCCGGCGCCTCCGCACGCACACGTACACGCCTGCAGGTGACCAGAATATACGAAAGACAAAAAATAGCTTCTGAGCAGCACGACAAACTGAACCTCCGTTGCAGCGTCGGCGCCTTCTGACGCGCCGGCGCGGCAGGTGCCGAACCTTGACTAGCTGCATGAATCTGAATCCAAATCTCACATGCCGCAAAGCGGCATATAGCTCCAGCGTCGCCACTCAATTGCACGCAAACCTGCGGGTGCCAACTGAAGATAATCCTGGTATTCGGCCTAATCGAGACATGGACGCCGACGCCCTCAAGGATGACTGACTGGCCGCCCTGCAGGCGCGCGTGCGCTTCCACGTCCTGCTGACGACCTACGAGATGATGGCGGCGGAGGGGGCGGAGCTGCGCAAGATCGAGTGGGAGGCGCTCGTCGTGGATGAGGCGCACCGCCTGCGCAACTCCACCAGCAGGTGCGTTACTGTTTGCAAATAGGTCGCTTCGTGGGGTGATAACCTCAAAATACAACTGGTGCAATGGGGGACGCTCGTCGTGGACGAGGCACACTGCCTGCGCAACTCCACCACGCAGGTGCATGCTCGTGTCTGCAGATGCGATGATGCACGAGACTGAGAAGTCGTATTACAGATCGGCGAATCTGCATAAAACTGATGCCTGCGTGCAGGCTGTTCAAGGAGCTGGCGACCATCAATGCCGTGGCGCGCGTGGCGCTGTCCGGCACCCCGCTGCAGGTGCACTTGCAGCACTTGCAGCGTCAAACCATAGCAAATCCATCAGCAAGCCTGCATTCTAAGCAGCATCGTCTGCATGTGCGTGCGGCCAGCTGTGCTATTGAGCCCGTTTTCGCTGCAGGACAGCGTTGGCAAGCCGTTGCAGCTTGCGAGTCCCTGACTGCTTCGCCGGACACCACAATACAAATTTTGACGCTGACCTGCAGAACAACATCGGGGAGCTGTTCCAGCTGCTGGCGTTCCTGGACCCCGCCAAGTTCGGCGGTGGCATCGAGGACGTGGAGGCCAACTTCGGCCACCTCGCCGAGCAGAAGCAGGTTTGCGAATTGCTCCACAAGTCATGTCGTCTGCCCACGAAACTGCAGACAGTTATGATGCATGCAGTTGGGCTCACATTTCCTCAAAGGAATCGCAAGCCTGACTCTGTCACGACTGCCAAGCTGCTGCTTTTCAAACAGGGCTTTGGGCCTTCAGAAGGAGCTGCACGCGTTGCTGCGGCTGCACCTGCTGTGGCGAATGAAGGCGGGCGAATATCTGCAGTCTCAACTCCGTTTTGATCATGTGAAACCCCTGCTGCAGGTGGAGGAGCTGCACGCGCTGCTGCGGCCGCACCTGCTGCGGCGGATGAAGGCAGACGTGCTGCAGGCGCTGCCGCCGAAGAAGGAGCAGATCGTGCGCGTGGAGCTTTCGGGCCCCCAGAGGACGCTGTACAAGGCGCTGCTCACCAACTCCTACCAGACGCTCATCGGCGGTGCGCATCGCTGCTTCATTCCGCGTGTTCCCAAAGTTGCAGATTCCTTTGGAATGTTGTGCCTACAGTGCAAACAGAAAACCTTCATTGGTGGTGTTTGCTGCTGCCTCTGTTGGCGGCTGCTGTGGCAGAAAGCATCGCAGCATGGGTTGGCGTATGCATGTGA
>JAABUW010000759.1_pt1 | contig 60006 bp, 6 predicted proteins | sample 5560081 | NCBI WGS metagenome assembly JAABUW01 (sample SAMN10711882, study PRJNA513363) | rock metagenome | isolation source: Antarctica rocks | place: Antarctica: Victoria Land, Knobhead sud | reverse complement strand
TGCGCGTATCTATGGCAGCAGTAATGGCCATGTATGCGCATATCTATGGGCCATGAATGCGCATATCTATGGGCCATGTATGCGCGCATATCTATAGTAGTAGTAATGGCCATGTAAATAAATAATCGAGCGGCCCTGAGAATCCTAAATAATCCTGAGCGGGCCTAAGCGGGCCTGAGAATTCTTAGCTGGCTCTGAGCTATTTTAGCGCTCGCGAGCGGGCCTAAACGCTCCGAGCAAATCCGGATTCTCAGAGTCGCTTACACTTTTGTAGATGAGCCCTTTAAAAAAGAATTAATTAACTAGAAACTACTATAATTAATAATATAATTACCGAAAATCTATAATAACCTACTCTAGTACTCTTATTCGGACGATCGGTATTAATACTATATTATTAGAACGACTCCTTTATTATTTATAACGTTTATATAAAATATTAAAAAAGAGTTAAAGTTAAAGAACCCTCTACCTTCGATTTATACCGATATAAAACGAATTATAACGTAGTAAATATCCGTCTATAGTATATAAAAATTAACGATTTCTTTAAATTACGATATATTTATAATCTCTTTATTTAAGCGAAAACCGTTATAATATATTTTTATTATAAATTAAAAAACTATACCTAGAGACTACGCTTAACTAAAAATACCGAGAGTTTCGAGGATTAATTAAAACTATAAACTTAACTAATAAATAACTATAAATTATTAAATATAAAACTAGAAACTAAACTAGTTATAAAATATTTAATTATAAAAATTAACGAGCGAGTCTAGAATTTTATTAATTAATTCGAATCTATAATAACGGACCTCGAATAGAATAAATTTATTATCTACGTAAACTTTCGCTAGAAGTTAAATTACGAGATATATAATTATTAAAATATAGTTACTTTAATAGTAAAAATATTAGTAGTATAAAAGATATTAATTATCTATAGAGGATTTGGCCCTAATATACTAGAATCTAACTAAAGCGCTAGTCCTATTATAGAAGTACCGAGGTTTAGTTTAGTAATATTTATACTAGAGTTTACCCTATAATAAATCGCCCCTTTTAAAGAAAGACGTTAACGCCCTCGTTAATACGTAGATATAGGGTATCGTAAATAATAACGTAAATAATATTTATATATAGAAATAATAAAGTAAATAAATATATATAGTATATCCCTAGCTCTTGAATAGTCGGTACGGGGTAACCGCGGGAGTATTATAAAATTTTAAAACTTGGCGCAGAGTTTTAATAATTTTACTTAATATACTTTTAAATATTAACTCTAGCGATAGTAAAATAAGGCGATAGAAAGATATAGAGGTAACATAGGCGAATAATATTAATAACTATAATATTAATAAAATAGAGGTATATACATTTAACCTTATAGGAGTATTAATAAGAAAGAACTAAATAATTAACTTTTTTATATATAAAACTAAGGCCTTAGCGTAAATTCATGATCTTAATATAGTTTTTAAATAACTAGCGATTTTTAAAAGTAGTCGTTTATTAATATTTTTAAAATTAAAATTATTTTAGCGCGAAGCTAGTCCTGATCTAACTACTAGTAATTAACTTTTAAGAAATACTAGTAGGTATCTTTATCCTTAAGGGTAGGGTTAACTAGGTATATTATATTATATAATTTCTTCGTTTATTACTACCGTCGTAGTTTCTAGTATTCCGGATTACTCTTTTACTCTTAAATAATTAGGTCTACGGCGTAGGCGGCGGGCCGGTTATTATAATTATAAGGATTATAAAGTTTATAAAACTTATTATTAAACGACTTATTATTAAATAACTTATTATTAAATAGTTTATTATTAATTTACTTCTATTAAATTAAAAGTAAAGTAGTTTTTAAAGGGGTATAAGACCGCGTATTACGAATTCCTTTTAAACTAATAACTTACTATCGATATCTTCTAGGAATTAACTTAGGATTATATTTACTTTAAATTTAAAAATATCCCGACGTATATTTATATAGAATATATTCTAAATAATTAAAAGCTAGGAGTATATTAAGGTAATATTTATAAATTTAATAAAGTAGAATATATTCTAAATAAATATATAAGAATAAATACCCTTTCGGATATCTTAAAGTATATATATAAGAGTAGCGATCTTAGTTATTACTATTGATATTCGGATTTTAAAATGATTGATTAGTATCGTATACTACTACTATAAATTAATAGCGGTATTACGTAGTAGGTTCTTTTTAAACTCTATTAACTTAATTAAATACTATATTAAAACTAAGTCACGTAGGTATATAGAAATAATATTCTTAATAATAATGTAGGTATTAGGCTTAGTATTTATTATATTCTTAAATTTATTTATAAAAACGTAGATATTTTAATAATAAACGTATTTACCGCCGTTTAGAACTAGGGCGTTATTTCTAGGTTTATACTAAAAGTTAAAGAAACTGATATCTTCTACTTTTAGTTTATTACTCTTATTATTAATATTAGAGCTAGCTTAAAGTTTAGGTATTTCTCGTATTAACGAGTAGAATAAAGTAAATTTCTATTATTACTACTATTATTAAATATTAAATTACTATTATATTTAGCTCTATTAAATCTATATCTAGTATAAATACTCTAAAAAATCTCTTATAATATTACTAAGAGTAGTTATATTTATTTTAAGGTATTCTAATATTATAGAGGGATTTTTCTAAAAGCGAGTACCGGTTAATTTATTCGAGTTACTTAATATACTAGCGGTGAAATCGACGGGCCTATTAAAAGGGTCGGAAGTAAAGCGTAGTAAAAGAGCCTAAATAAGAAGTATATTTAGTATTATAAATAAATAATTTTAAATACTAAATTGTATTAAGGTCTTAAAGGGAGCTATAAATAAATTAATATATATACGGAAGTATCTTAATAAATAAAATAATTAGTATATACCGTTACTACTATTTATTAAAGTATAGTTACTTTAGTAGTAAAAATATTAGTAGTATAAAAGATATTAATTATCTATAGAGGATTTGGCCCTAATATATTAGAATCTAGCCAAGGCGCTAGTCCTATTATAGAAGTACCGAGGTTTAGTTTAGTAATACTTATACTAGAGTCTATTTTATAATAATAATATTATTTATCTACTCTACCCCGGAGCCTAACTAAATACGTTTATAAATTTTAAAATCTTAATATAATAAACGGAAAACTACTTTAGGATTAATAAATATTCGCGAGATAAATATAATATCGTATTAGATTATAAGCGAGTAAGGTTTAATTAGAGTATTAATTTAGATATAAACCCGAACCCTTATTTATTAATATAGAACTAGAAGTTTTTTTAGAATAAGATAAATAATAATATATATAACCCCGGTATTTATACTACGGACGAAAAGAAACGCGAATAATATTATATTTAGCGAGTAGAAAGAGTCTATCTAAATTATAATAATTTTAATTATTAGAAGAGAGACTCTAAATACCCTATACCCTCTAAATTAAAAAACTCTAATTAGTTATAATAAAGATTATATCGCGACCGTTAACTTTAAAGCCTATATTAAGAAATAATATTATTATATTTATAATATTATACCTCTCTAAGGCTAGTATTAATTAAATTTAATATTTTTATAAAAATATCTAATTATAATACCCCCGTATTAATATAACTATCCTCTCGGAAAGTATAATAGACTACGGTAGTATAATAAACTTTAAATCGAATTTCTTTATTAAATCTCTTAATATATCTTTTATTAATTATATATCCCCCCGAGTATTAAATATTAACGGTATAAAAATTAACTTATAAAAAAATAATTACCTCTATTATTTATATATTAGAGTTAATAGTAGTATATTTATAAAGTACCTTTTTAGAGTTATTAATATAAAAGATCGGATTATTTTAAATTTATTATAGTTATAAATAATTAACTCTTTTATCGACTAAAAAATAAAAAAGATAAAGATTTTTAAAAATATTAAAATACTTTAAGCCTTAAACTTCGTTAACGAAATAAAAATAAATTATTAATTTATCTAGGTATATTTTTTAGACCCTAAGAAAAATAACGCCTTTATAATCGTTATACTCCTATAAATTTATAAAGATTACGCGGACGTTTTTAATAAAATTATTAGAGAAATACTACTTCTATACTATAAAGAGTTAAATTATATAATTAATTTAGAACTAGGTAGGACGCCTCTTTTTAAACTATAATATAATTTAATAAAGACTAAATTTAAAGTATTTAAAGACTATATCGACTAGAATTTATAAAATAAATTTATTAAATAGTCTAAATCCCCGGCCGGGGTATTTATATTATTCGTTAAAAAAAAAACGGATTACGATTTTATATAAACTACCGAGGCCTTAACGTTATTATTATTAAAAATAAATATTTTATTTCTCTTATTAACTTTATCCTAGACCGCCTAGGAAAGATATAATAATTTATAAAAATTAATTTAAAAGGCGCCTATAACCTCCTCTATATCCGGAAGGGAGACGAATAAATAACTATTTTCTATATTAAATACGGATTATTTAAATACTAGATTATACTCTTTAATATAGCGAATTTACCTTTAACTTTCTAATTTTATATTAATAAAATTATATCGGACTTATTAAATAAATTTATTATTATTTATCTCGATAATATCCTCGTTTATTCGGAGGACCCCGTAGAGTATAAAGATTATATTAAATAAATCCTCGAGCGCCTCCGTAGTATAGGGCTACATATTAAATTAGAAAAATATATATTTAAATAAATAATTATCGAGTACCTCGAATTTATTATATCCTAGGATAATATAATAATAGATATTAATAAAATTACTATAATTTAAAATTAGCCTATACTACGCTATATTAAAAATATATAATTCTTTTTAAGATTTTATAACTTTTATAAACATTTTATTTAAAATTATAATAAGATTATAATCTTTATAACGGATTTTATTAAATATACCTCCTTCGAGTAGAATAAAAATATTTAGAATAATTTCGACGAATTTTAGAAAATATTCTTAGGTATATTACTCCTAGTCTAGTTCGACTACTTTAAAGAAATTCGTATAGAGATAAATACTAGTAAATTCGTTATCGTAATAACCCTTTTATAAAAGTATAACGACTTTTATTAATACCTAGTCGCTTTTTATTTTAGAAAGTTAAAACTACTAGAGAGGAACTATATTATATATAATAGAGAACTCTTAATTATTTTAAAAAGATTCCGCGTATAAAGATATTATTTTAAAGGATTTTAAAAAGTTATTAAAATTATTATAAATTATAATAACCTCCGTTACTTTTTAGGAACTAAATTATTTATATAATATTAAATTTACTAGGTAGAATTCCTCGCGGGGTTTAACTTTATAATAAAGTATTATATAAAAAAAAAGAACCTTATAAACGGTTTTAATAAATATTTAAATTACTAAGATTATTTACTTAGCGAAAATTATATAATAATTTTATTTTTTAAACTCGTTATAATAACTTTAAACGAAGTTTATAAAGTAGTATCTAGTATTTATACCGACCTATAAATATATATAGTAGAAGGAGAGGAAAAGATATTATTCTATACCTTAATTAATAATATTAAGAAAGTATTAAAGAATAGTAATATTAAAGACGATGGATTTTTTTTTTAAAGAGACGGGTTTCTTTATTATAAAGGATCGCGCCTATATATTTTAGAGAGCCTCCGATTTCGAGTTCTTTAAACCTTCTATAATAACCCGATCGCGGGATACTTTATTAGAGATAAAATTATAATAATTATAATTTATTAATTCTTCTAGCCCGGACTACCTAATTAGGTAACGGATTACGTTAAAATTTATAAAATATATAACCGAATTAAACCTAGTTATTACGCCGAGTATAGAGAATTATTATTACTACCGGTACCGACTAGAGTATAATTAAATATTATTATTAATTTCGTTACCGATTTACTACGGTCTTCGGCGTATAGAAATAATAATAAATCGAATTATATTATAATTATAATCGATAAATTAATAAAAATAACTTACTATATATTATATATTAAAGATATAAACTCTAGATAATTCGTATACCTTTTTATTAAAATAATAATTAGTTATTATAGTATATTAAAGAGAATTTATAATAATTATAAAGTATTATTCATTTTTAATTTCTAAAGAATACTCTCTACTAAATTAAAGATTAATTATAAATTCTTTATTAACTTCTACCCCTAAACGGATAAATAGACGGAGTATTAGAATTAAATATTAAAATAATATTTAAAATACTTTATTAACTATTTATAAAATAATTAAGTAAATTATTTTCTTTTAATAAAATATATATATAACGTATCTTATTATTTAATAATTAAATACTCTCTATTTAAAGTAAATAACAATTACGACCTAGTATTATTCTAATTATATCTTTATATAAGAAAGTACTTCTTAGTTAATATAATATTTAAGGCCGCTAGCGTAGAGCTAGTAATTTAATAATAGTATAAAAGACGTAAAATAATTATAGGGTTTATTATTAAATAGTTTTTAAATCCTAAATTTAATAATAGAATTAATCTTTAAGGATTCTAATAAAACGGGGGAATATTAACTCGATATAGGATTATTAAAAATTAGAATCCCGCGATACTAAGGCTAGAACCCCGTATCGATAAATAATAATATTATAAAAGTAGCGGGGCGTAGGTATATATATTATATTAATATCTTTAACGGGGCGTAAGTATATATAATATATTATTATTTTATAATTATCTTCTTTTTTAAGCCCTAGTCCCTAGGTACCCAAATATTTTTAATTAAAAAATATTTATTAAAAAATCTTTAAACCCCCTAAGGGAAATAAGAGAAAAAAGTTATTTAATATAATAACGTTATTATATAATAACCTAAATATAAGGTTACGTACCTAATTCTTTAATATTTATAATACTAGTCAAGGAATAGTATTTAACTAAATTACGAAATTTATTAAAAAATCTTTAAACCCCCTAAGAGTAATAAGGAAAAAGAGTTTTCTAATTTATACTATCGGTCCTATAACGCTAATATATAGTATTAATTACGGAGCGATACGAAATTATTTCTTATAGTACTATTATATAGTACTAGTAGTAGAAGAGTAATACTACTAAACTACCTCTACTATATAGTAATATTAATAGTAAATGAATAATATATTTATAAAGTTATTTCTATAGTATTAATATATAGTAATAGTAGTTAATTAAATAATATTTCTTTCGTCCCTATAGTACTATTATATATAATAGTAACGGAGCGAAATAGTATATACTATCGTTCTTATAGCGTTTATAGTATTTATAGTAAATATAGTATATTAAATTATTCTTATAGTATTTATAGTATTAATAACGGAATAGTAGTAGTTACCCTTATTATATACTCTTACTATACTATAAAAATACTAGTAGTAAAGTATTATATATAAGAGGTATAACCCTAATATTATACCCGGAGATTAGTAATAATATAACTATTATAATAACGGTTATATTTATTAATAAAAACGAGGTAGCGGAGCGGAGGCGCGTATCGATATACTATAATAATAAGGTATTTAGCGCGACGGTTTATTATTAAAATAAACTCGCTCGCCTATTTATTTTCTCTCTTCGTAACTTCTTTAACTTTTTTTATATATTATTACTCTAGCTTTATAATAGCGTTCTAGTATTATGATTAATATATAAATAATACTCTCGTTATATATAAATTTTTTCAGACTCTATAAATAGCTCCTATTTACCGATAGTATTAATTTATTTATATTAATATAGTTTAGTTATAAATATATTAGTAAATATAATTAGTCCGCTATTAGCGCGACTATATAATATTAATTATAATAATAGTTTACTACGCTTTATAACTCCTTTACTAAATCTATTTTTATTAATTTAATAATAATTATATTCGAGGTACGTCCCCTCCTTATACGCTCTATTATATTAATCGTTACGAAATTAATTATTATATAAAGGTAAATTATGCCCGTAAACTTTAAAATAATATATATTAATAATAATAGATCCCTAAATCTTTCTAAAGGAAAGTAAAGAGATTTATATATTAATATACCCGTATTAGTAATAGGACTCCTAAAGAAAAATATAAATATAATTTAATAAATAAGGAAATTACCTAATAACGTAAAGTATATAATAAAATAATAATAATTAATAAATAAACCTCTACTATAATCGCTAATCTATAGAATTAATTAACGGCGGCGAATTAGCGTATTAAGGAATTAAAGGCGATGAATAAAATTCTCGAAAAAAAGGCCGAGAGTTTCCGTTAATATAAATAGGACCTAAAGAGCTCTAAGGAAAATAATATCTTTAAAAATTATATTAAAAAAACTATATCTTTTTCTAATAATTCCGATAATAACTAAATCTTTCGTACGATATAATAATAATATCGAATTCTTTTTTTCTTAAATCGGCGCTAGTTAAATTTATTTAAATATATTATTTAATAATATATTTTAGGCGTCTATATAAACTATATTTAAAATAAAAATATTTTTATAAATACGATATCTTATCGTTATTATATATAAATAGTTTAATAGTAAATTAAATTTAGTTATACCTTAAAACTATATAATAAAGTTATAAATATAAAGGAGAATATCCGTTATATAAATATTAATATAAAAATAGTAATATTTACTTTTAATATCGGCTCCGTTTATTCCGCTTTATTATTTTATACGGTTAAGTAACCTCTTTAATTATATTTATATATTTATATTTACTACCCGCTTATTTAGAGGCTTTAATTAGTTTATTAATATTAATAAACTCTTTATTTAGTAATTATTAATTATATTCTTCGCCCTAACTAATTTATTTAACTTTATATTAAATACTCTCCTTATTTTTAATTTTATTAATTACCTCTTCTACCTCTTATAGTTTATTATTATTAATAAGTTCGGGGGCTTATATAAAAGATTCCGTTATATTAATATAATCGCGAAGATAATATAATTTAAATAACGATATATAAAAGATATTATAGATTCTATACGTAGAAAATAATAATAGGCGGTAAATTTATACTTTTGTTTTATTAATAATCTTAAAGGGCCCTATAAACTTATAGGAGAATTTTTTATTTAGGCGCTTTTACTTTAGGTTCTTTATTATTAATATAATTAAATCGCTAACTTTATAACTTTATAGTTTATATATTTTATTATACTATTTAGTTTAGTATTCGGTAGCGCTTTATAGGCGCTTTATAATTTTATTCTTTAAAGTTTATAATTATTATACTTTATTATTTATAACTAGTATTTTTTTTCCCTAGAGTCGTCCTCGACCTCTTAACGGATTTCAGGATAATAATTATATATATAGAAAAACAATATCGTTCCGACGACGGTACTTTAATTATTATTTATTAAAAATTCTATTATAAGTAGTAATCTAGCCTAATTAATTTATTTATTATTAATAAATATATATAAATAATACTCTAGTACCTAATTTTGGCGCTTTATTTATTTATTTATTTAAGGGTAAAAGATAGTATTTAGGCGTCGTTTAATTTTCGAATAAAAATATACGATTAATTAAAAGATATTTATAAAAATAGAGCCTCTATCGCTAATAATACTATTAGGTATACTATAGCGGTAAATAATTTTAAAATAAAATACTTCTATTAACTAAATAGTATTGATTTTAATAATTATAAATATATACCTAACTATTTTAATAAATCGATTTATAATAATAAAAATAATATTATAAACGATACCTCTATATTTATTAGGCGGTAAATTAATTATAAAATTTATAGAAATCTCCTTCTAAAACTAAATAATAATAGGAAGTAAATTTAATTCGTTATATAAATAATATCGCGGCGCCTTCGTTCGCTAATATATATCGTAAATTTTAGTATAATTTATAACTTACTTTAAGTTACCCTCCTAGAAAAATTTTCGGGTAAATAATTTATACGACTTTATAGCGCTAAAGTAGTTTATTAAAGAATTATTATAATATTTCTTTATAAACTCTTCCTTTAAAGCTTTATCTCTTAATATATAAAAACGACCGTTATATTTTAATAGTCCCTTAGAGTTTATAGCCCATACTTTATTCTTTATATAACGGCGGTTCTTTAATATATTCGCTCTAGTTCGAAAAGAATTTACTTAATTATTATAAATTTATAATTCCCGAATTAATATTTTAAAAGGCCTTTTAGGATTATTATATATAGTTTCTAATACTACTATAATATCCCGTTTTAAAATTACTATTTTTAACTTTATAATTTAAAAAGTAGGGGTTATAATTATCTTTACTTTCTTATCTTTTTCTAATGATTAACTATTAATCCAAAGAGTAAATTTATGCTAAAGTATTAATAATAATTTAATATTTAACGGCGATACTCCTTTACAATTAAAGCGCCGTAATAATATATTAATAGGATTTAATTTCCTAGTATAATAGAAGATTTTAAAATTATAGATAATTAATTTAAATATTTAATAGGCCTACCTAAAGTTTAACTTCTTCTATTTTATAAAACTCTTTAAATTATTATAATTAATTTAAACTTTAATATAATAAAGACTATTTTCTAGGTAGTATCGCTATTATTTTATTACTACTATAATAGCGAGTAATTCTTAATTATGAATTTTATAATTTTATTTTAAAAGATTTAATTTCCGTGACTAAAATATTATAAAATATTAATAATTATCTTTATCCTATTATAATAATATAGAGTTAAAACCAAAGTTAGAAATATTTATCTTTATATATAATTATTTAGTTAGATTATAATAGTGTAGAAAAGGCGCGTTTATAAATATATCTCGTAAAATCTAAAACGCTTCCGTAGTGTCGTTTATTTATTTTAATAGATTTATTTTTTTATTTACTTTACTACCCTTAAATAAGTTAGTAAACGGCGTAGTTATATTAAAATAATCATAAATAAATTATTTATAGAAGTTAGCGAAGCCTAAAAAGATTTATATTTCCTAATATATTTTTAATTAAGGTTATTCCTTAATAGTCTTAATACGTTCTAGCTCTATAATTACTTTATTAACAAATATAATAAAATTTAAGAACTCGACTATTTCGGTATTAAATTAATACTTCTTAAAGTTAATAAATAACTAGAATTAATATAATTATTTAAATATTTATTTAATATACCGCTAATACTCCGCCGGATTAATATTATAAATTAGGATATTATCTAAATATATTATATATATTATATCTACTAAATTTATAAATATATAATTAATATAAATTTAAAACGTCGCCGGTACGTTAACGAGCCTAAAAGGTATAACTAAATATTCGAAATAATTATAACGAGTTCGGAAAATAATTTTTTATTTATCGCCTTCTTTAATTTAAATCTTATAATAAATATCCTTAAAGTCTAATTTCGTAAAGATTTTAAAACCGTATAAGCGGTTTAATATCTTAGTAATTAAGGGTAGTAAATATTGATTTTTAATAAATATTATTTAAATCTTAATAATTAATATAAAGACGTAGTTTATTATTCTTTTTTAATATAAAAAAAATAGATACTCTAGTTAAAGAGGTTAAATAACGGATCTAGCCTTTATAAAGTAAGAATTCTAAATAACACCGTAACTCCGATAATTTAGTTTAAAATAAATTTTAAAGAGGTTTATAAAGCGGTTTCTTATTAATTTTTATTTTAATAATATAATCCTTTTATTTAAAAGTAGGTAGGGTACTCGCCTTCTTATTAAAAAAAATATTATAAAACTTTATAAGTTCTTTAGGAACTTTTAAGTTAAGAAGTTTTTTTTATTCGCCTTATATTATTATAACGTATATAACCGCGAATGTATTCGGTTTATTTTTAAAATTATTAGTAAATTTAACCGGTTCTTTAATTTATAAATTACTAGAATTAATTTTAAACCGCTATTAATCCGCCTTAAAATTAATTAATATCTTCAATTAATATAATTTAAATATACCTAGAATAATATTTAAACTTTTAAAGTTTATAATATAGAATAAAGTACTATATTTACGCCCTTAACCTTAATTATCGACTATTTAATAGTTTAATTAATACGCGTTATAGTGATATATACTTTACCCGTTAATTACTTTAACTAGCGGTAAAGTAGTATTATAAAATTCTAAATCGTTTTTAACGACGAATTATTATAAAATTAAATTAATCTACGCTTTAGAGTTAATTAAAATAATAAGTTATTTAATTTTATCTTAAAGAGTAATTTAATTTTTAGAAAGAATAAAAGGGTATACCTCTATTAATCGTTTTTTTAATTTTTCTTCCGAGGTATAAATTAGATTTAATTATTTTTTATTAATATCGTACCGACGTTTATAATTAACTTATTTATATCGGGATATCTAGATTTAATATAACTTTCTACTCTATAATAATAATAGATAATCTTATTATATAAAGAATTAATAGTATTGATTTTATATTTATTGCCCTTCTCTTTTAAATATACTTATTTAATACTATCGCTAGTATTAAGTTTAGTAATTCGGTTTATTATAAATTTTCCTTTATTAAAGTTCTTTAATTAGGAACCCGAATTAGAATTAAAGCTACTTATTAACTATATATACTTTAAATTCTTTTTTTATATAATAACCTAGGTAAGAATTTCTTCTCTTTAAATAAATATACTATTAATATTAAGGATTTTATTTTTAAATTTAGGTTTAAACTTAGTTAAAAAGAAATTTACTTTATACTCCTCCGAAAACGGGGGTAGTTAGGCCTTTATTTCTTTAAAATAAATCTTAAATAACGATACTTTTTAATAAAACTATTATTTAACTTCCTTTTATTTTTTATAAATAAAGAGACGGCGGTTAATTAAATTTATTATTAAATTAAAAAGAAACTTCTTAAAAAAACTAAATATAATATTAATTAAACTATATAAATCGTAGTATTTATATTATTATATTAAAGGGTTATCTTTTAACGAGTTTATATAATATATAATCTTTAAATATTCGGTAGTAAAATATTTAGGACTAATTAAAAATTTAATATTTACGTTATAGAACTAGTATAAATATTCACCTTCGCTCGTACCCTTATAAGAATATATTTTATTAAAGTATAGTATTTTCGCCCTAATAAGAATATCTTTATTAAATATAATTAAATTTATTATTATTCCGCCGGTAGGCGTAATGATTAGAGGACCTTTATTATAAATAATAAATTCCGCTAGCGCTCCGCTAGCGGGTATAGAAATAATAGGATTATATAGTTTTTAATTTTATATTTATAATACCCTTAACTCTTATTATTATTTAAGGTGACGATTTTCTTCTTTAATAACTTTAAATTATATATTTAAAGTCTCTTCGGGGGTAGTAATACCTTCGAATTTATTATTATCTTTATAACGGGGGTCGTCGGAGGGGGTTTAATTAATATTATTATTATTAAATTTTTCTAAATATCCCGAGGTTAAACCCGATATTATAATAATAATAGGCCTTTTCTTTAGAAAGATTTAAGAGATTAAAATTATATATTTAAAACCGTTAACGTAGAGTTAACGATTTAGTAATAATATAAAAAATATAAAATAATTATAAGGTTTATTACTAGGTAGTTTTTAAATCCTAGATTTAATAATAAAACTAATTTCTAAAGATTCTAATAAAACGAGGGAATATTAACTCGATATAAAATTATTAAAAGTTAAAACCCCGCGATATTAAGACTAGAACCCCGTATTAATAAATAATAATATTATAGAGGTAGCGGGGCGTAGGTATATATATTATATTAATATCTTTAACGGGGCGTAGGCGTATATAATATACTATTATTTTATAATTAACGCGGAAGAAGTCGTATAAGAAATTATAATATTATAATATAAAATTTTAATACGAATTTCTAAAGCCCAAGATAAATAAATTAAATACTATAATTAAAATTATAAAAAGATCGAGTTCAAGATAAGTAACCTCGTTATATTTAAAATTATAAATTTAAAAATAAACTATCCTAGTAAAAAGCTCGATAATAAGAAATTAGGGCCGTTTAAAATTATTTTTTATATAAATTTATAAATATACCACTTAAAGCTCCCTAATATTTATAAAATTTATTTAGTTTTTTATATCTACCTCCTCGAGCCCTATTATATTAATATTATTCTAAATCGTATCGCTTCTTCTTTAATACCTATTAACGAGATTACCGAGGACGGTATAAATAACCGAGAGTACTTCGTCGAAGAAATTCTAAAATCTAGATATTATTATAGTAGACTATAATACTTAGTTAAATAAAGAGATTATTAAGGTATAGACTCTACTTTATAATAACCTATAAAGAATATCGAGAATTCTAGCGAATTAATCGACGAATACTACTTTTAATATTTAATAATATTAGAGCCTAGCGATGAACCCCGATAAAGTAAAACTAAATATTAAAGTAACTAGGTATACTATACTCGACGTATTAATAATGTTTATATTTAGGAGTAAACCTATAATAATATAATATACGATATCTAGAAATAAATATAAATAGTATAGTATATTAAATATAAACTCTATTATATAAAATATAAAATATATACCGCGTTAGAGTAGCTTAAGCGAATTTATATAAAATATATAAACCCGTTTACTTTAATAATAAAGTACCGCCCGTTTATTAAGTATATCTATAAAAAATCTACTCTAATTTATATTAAAATACTAAAGAGTAAAATTAATAATACGAATAAGAATATTTATTACTAGTGTAGATTAGATCGTATCGTTTTTACTTCTATTTTTATTTCTATTTTTATTTATTTTTACTTTATTTATTAATACCCTCCCTATTTAATATCAGCCTATATAATAAATATTAATAATTTCTTTATATTAAATATTAAGGCGCCGTTATTATAGATTAAAATTCATATCTTTTTAAAATAAATTTAAAGGCGTTATTTATACGAATATAAAATAATTATAAATTAACTAGTTATAATTATAGCGAAACGAATCTAGAATTTAATTTTAGGTATATATTTTTTCTAAATCGCCTATTTATTTTATTAATTTCTTAATCTCTAATCTAGGATAATTTTTTATTATATTTACTCTTTTTATTTTACTAATCTCTATAACGCGGCTTTCGAGTATTTTAACTAGAAATTCTTTTATATATTATACTACTATTTTACTCTCCCGATTAATATTAACTCGGACTTTAAACTCCTCGTTAGTATAAAAAATATAAAGATCTAGATCTTTACGATATATTAAAAAATAGTAAATAAAAATAACGGAAAGATTAATAACTAGGTAATTATAAATATTAATAAAAATAAATATAAATAATAACCCGGCGTAATAATTAATAATAATTATAAAAACTAGTTTTATTAGAACCCCGATAAGGTAATAATAACTAAAGTATACTAGAATATTAATATATTTAATATAGATTTAATCGCCTTTAATATAGAGATAAAAGATATTATCCTTCTATATTAAATTAAGTTATATAACGTAGCGCTCGGATTAGTTATAGAACTCGGTTTTTCTAAATAATTTCGGTCTATAGATTAATTACTAAACTTTAATATTAATAAAGAACCCTATAAGAGTAGCCTAAATTATATAAATTACGGGAATACCTAGTTAATTAATAACCGCGTCATTAATTATAAAGAGTAAATCTTTTATAGAAACTTCCCCGAATTAGTATAAAATAGGGGTACTTTCTCTTTTAAAATAAAAATAAATATATATATTAACTTAAACGTTATTAGTAAAGCCTCTTTAATTAAAGATATTATATTAGAAATAGGAGTTACCTCTTTATAATATACCTTCTAATTAGGAACTATCTTTTTATAATATATAATAGAAAATATTTCTTTATAATATACCTTATTACTTTAACTCCCTTTAATAAATAAAAAGAAAAAAGTATCTATATTAACTTAAAAGAATATTATTATAAAGAACGTATAAAATATTATTATAAAAAATATTATTATATTAAAAGACCCCGCCGACCCCGTTATATTAATTATAAACTTTATTTAGCGCTAGGAGCTATTTAGTAATAAAGAAGAGGTCGTAGAAATTATAAAGAAAAAACCTATATACCCCTCTAACTTAATATATTAGGATATAGTACTAGTGGTAAACGAGAAAATAATATACCTAATATTAACCGGCGAGAGCCTCGATTATATAATTTAATATTATAAAATAGAAATAACGGCTACGGTAAATAAATTAATAAATATAATAAATTTATTTAAAGATAACGACGCTATAATAAATATTATAATCGAAGTATTTAAAAAGAAGAGGCTCCGTATAAAAATAATAATATATAAAACCTAGGACTATAAAGTAGTAATATAAAAAAAAATTAATAAGTTCTCTACTACGTCGAAGCGAGTTTTTTAATATAAGATAAAACCTAGTTACTTTATTATATTAATAACCTAGGCGAAATCTACCTTCTTATTTTTAACTAGGATTTTCGATACCGATAATAATTTTTTAATTAAATTATTCTTTTAACTACTTTAATATAAAATAATAATATATTATATACGCCTACGCCCCGTTAAAGGCGTTAATATATTATATATACCTACGCCCCGCTACTTTTATAATATTATTATTTATCGATACGGGGTTCTAGCTTTAATATCGCGGAGTTTTAATTTTTAATAATTTTATATCGAGTTAATATTCCCCCGTTTTATTAAAATCCTTAAAGATTAGTTTTATTATTAAATCTAGGATTTAAGAATTACCTAGTAATAAACTCTATAATTATTTTATATTTTTTATATTATTATTAAACTACTAGCTCTATATTAGTAGTTTTAAATATTATAGTTTTAATTTTTTAAACCTTTTTAAGGAAAAAACCTATTATTATTATAATATCGGGTTTAACCTCGGGACGTCTAGAAGAATTTAATAATAATAATATTAATTAACCCCCCTCCGACGACTTTTATTATAAAGATATTAAATATATTATTTAAAGTTATTAAAGAAGAAAACCGTCGCCTTAAATAATAATAAAAGTTAAAAATATTATAAATTTAAAATTAAAAGCTATATAATCCTATTATTTCTATATTTACTAGCGGAGCGCTAGTAGAATCTATTATTTATAGTAAAGGTCCTCTAATTATTACGCCTACCGGTAGAATAATAATAAATTTAATTATATTTAATAGAGATATCTTTATTAGGGCGAAAATACTATACTTTAATAAAATACGTTTTTATAAAGATATAAACGAAAATAAATACTTATATTAATTCCGCGACGTAAATATTAAATTTTTAATTAGTTTTAAATATTTTACTACCGATTATTTAAAGATTATATATTATATAAACTCGTTAGAAGGTAACCCTTTAACGTAGTAATATAAATACTACGATTTATATAATTTAATTAGTATTACGTTTAGTTTTTTTAAAAAGTTTCTTTTTAATTTAGTAATGAATTTAATTAACTACTATCTCCTTATTTATAAAAAATAAGAGGAAGTTAAATAATAGTTTTACTAAAAAGTATCGTTATTTAAAATTTATTTTAAAGAAATAAAGGCCTAATTACCCCTATTTTTAAAGAAGTATAAAATAAATTTCTTTTTAACTAAATTTAAACCTAAATTTAAAAATAAGATCTTTAGTACCGGTAATATATTTATTCAAAAAGAAGAAATTCTTACCTAGGTTATTATATAAAAAAAGAATCTAGAGTATATATAATTAATAAACGATTTTAATTCTAATTCGGGTTCCTAGTTAAAGAATTTTAATAAAGGAAAATTTATAATAATCCGAATTATTAAACTTAATACCGGCGATAATATTAAATAAATATATTTAAAAGAGAAGAGTAATAAACGTAAAGTTAATATTATTAATTCTTTATACGATAAAATTATCTATTATTATTATAGAGTAGAAAGTTATATTAAACCTAGATATTTTAATATAAATAAACTAGTTATAAACGTCGGTATAATATTAATAAAAAATAATTAAACTTAATTTACGCCTCGGAAGAAAAGTAAGAAAAACGATTAATAGAGGTATATTCTTTTATTCTTTTTAAGGATTAGATTACTCTTTAAGATAAAATTAAATAATTTATTACCTTAATTAACTTTAAAGTATAAATTAATTTAATTTTATAGTAGTTCGTTATTAAAAATAGTTTAGAATCTTATAATACTACCTTATTATTAGTTAAAGTAATTAACGGGTAAAGTATATATTACTATAACGCCTATTAATTAAATTATTAAATAATCGATAGTTAGGGTTAAAAGTATAAATATAATACTTTATTCTATACTATAAACTTTAAAGATTTAGATATTATTCTAGGTATATTTAAATTATATTAATTAAAGATATTAATTAATTCTAAAGCGGACTAATAGCGGCTTAAAATTAATTTTAGTAATTTATAAATTAAGAAACCGGCTAAGTTTACTAATAGTTTTAAAAATAAACCGAATATATTCGCGGTCGTATATATTACGGTAGTATAAAATAAATAGGAAGAACTTCCTAACCTAAAGATTCCTAAAGAATTTATAAAGTTTTATAATATTTTTTTTAATAAAAAAGCGAATACCCTACCTATTTTTAAATAAAGAGATTATATTATTAAAATAAAAATTAATAAAAAACTACTTTATAAACCTCCTTATAATTTATTTTAAACTAAACTATCGGAGTTATAATACTATTTAGAATTCTTATTTTATAAAGGCTGGATCCGTTATTTAATATCTTTAATTAAAATATTTATTCTTTTTATATCTAAAAAAGATAGTAAACTATATCTTTATATAGATTACTAAGGTTTAAATATAATAACTATTAAAAATCAATATCTACTACCTTTAATTACCGAGATATTAGATCGTTTATATAGTTCTAAAATCTTTATAAAATTAGATTTTAAAAATACTTATTATAGGATCCGGATTAAGGAAAATAATAAATAAAAAACTATTTTCCGAACTCGTTATAATTACTTCGAATATTTAGTTATACCTTTTAAACTCGTTAATATACCGGCGACGATTTAAATTTATATTAACTATATATTTATAAATTTAATAAATATAACGTATATAGTATATTTAGATAATATCTTAATTTATAGTACTAATCTAGCGGAATATTAGCGCTATATTAAATAAATATTTAAACGATTATATTAATTCTAACTATTTATTAATCTTAAGAAGTATTAATTTAATACCGAAATAATCGAGTTTTTAAACTTTATTATATTTATTAATAGGGTAGTTATAAACCCGGAACGTATTAAAATTATTAAGAAATAACTTTAATTAAAAAACTTATCGGGAGGTATAAATCTTTTTAGGCTTTATTAACTTCTATAGACGGTTTATCTATAATTATTTTAATATAACTACGCCGTTTATTAATTTATTTAAAGGTAGTAAAGTAGGTAAAAAAATAAATCTATTAAAATAAATAAACGGCGCTACGGAAACGTTTTAAATCTTATAAAATATATTTATAAACGCGCTTTTTCTATATTATTATAATTTAATTAAATAATTATATATAAAGACGGATATTTCTAATTTTAATCTTAACTCTATATTATTATAATAAAATAAAAATAATTATTAATACTTTATAATATTCTAGTTGCGGAAATTAAATTCCTTAAAATAAAATTATAAAACTCATAATTAAGAATTACTCGCTATTATAGTAGTAATAAAATAATAGTAATATTATATAAAAAGTAACTCTTATTATATTAAAGTCTAGATTAATTATATTAATTTAAAGAGTTTTATAAAATAGAAGGAGTTGAATTTTAGGTAGGCCCGCTAGGTATTTAAATTAACTATTTATAACTTTAAGATCTTTTATCGGGCTAGAAAATTAAATTTTATTAATATACCGTCGCGGCGCTTTAATTATAAGGGAGTATCGCCGTTAAATATTAAATTATTATTAATACTTTAGAATAAACTTACTCTTTAGACTAGTAGTTAATTATCGGAAAAAAATAAAGAAATAAAAGTAATTATAACCTCTATTTTTTAAATTATAGAGTTAAGGGTAATAATTCTAAAACGGGATATTATAATAATATTTGAAATTATATATAATAATCTTAAAAGGTTTATTAAAATATTAATTCGGGAATATAAATTTATAATAATTAAATAAGTTCTTTTTAAACTAGAGTAAATATATTAAAGAACCGCCGTTATATAAAGAATAAAATATAGGTTATAAACTTTAGGAAATTATTAAAATATAACGGTCGTCTTTATATATTAAAGAATAAAGCTCTAAGAAAAGAGTTTATAGAAAAATATTATAATAATCCTCTAATAGGCTATTTTAGCGCTATAAAGTTATATAAATTATTTACCCGAAAATTCTTCTAAAAGGGTAGCCTAAAATAAATTACGGACTATATTAAAATTTATTATATATATTAACGGACGAAGGCGCCGCGATATTATTTATATAACGAATTAAATTCGCTTCCTATTACTATTTAATTATAGAAGGAAATTTCTATAAATTTTATAACTAGTTTACCGTTAAATAAATATAAAGATACTATTTATAATATTATCTTTATCGTTATAAATCGATTTATTAAAATAGTTAGGTATATATTTATAATTATTAAAATCGATACTATTTAACTAGCGAAAGTATTTTATTTTAAAATTATTTACCGTTATAGTATACTTAATAGTATTATTAGCGATAGAGGTTTTATTTTTATAAACACTTTCTAGTCGGCTATATATTTTTATTCGAAAATTAAATAATATTTAAATACTACCTTTTACCCCTAAACGGATAAATAGATAAAGTATTAAAATTAGGTACTAAAGTGTTATTTACGTATATTTATTAATAATAAATTAATTAATTAAGTTAGATTACTACTTATAGTAGAATTTTTAATAAATAATAATTAAAGTACTATTATCGGAACGACGTCGTTTTTCCGTATATATAATTATTATCTTAAAATCCGCTAAGAGGTCGAGGACGACTACGCTTCGGATTAGCGTAGAGTAGGGTAGGGATCGAGGTATAATCTCTACCCTAGCCTAACGTAGGGATCTATTAGTATAGAGCTTAAAGTAAAGTAGAGTAAAATAAAAATCCTTTAAGAATCCCTACTACGCTAAAACGGATTTCTAATAATTATTCTAATAACGCTGCTGCCCTTATAAATATATATATTTATAACTATTACTGCCCCTATAGATATACGCACTCATAGCTACTACTACCTCTATAGATATACGCACTCATGGCTACTACTGCCTCTATAGATATACGCACTCATGGCTACTACTGCCTCTATAGATATACGCACTCATGGCTACTACTGCCCCCATAGATATACGCACTTATGGCTACTGCTACTGCTGCCCCTATACATATACGCACTCATGGCTACTACTGCCCCCATAGATGCGCGCACTGCTACTACTGCCCCCATAGATATGCGCACTCATGGCTGCTGCTGCCTCTATAGATGCGCGTACTCATGGCTACTACTACTGCTGCCCCCATAGATATACGCACTCATGGCTACGGCTGCCCTCATAGATATACGCACTCATGACTACTACTACCCTTATAGATACGCGTACTTATAGAATAAGCGCTCGGACCTATAATTATTCAGGTTAATATTAAAATTAAAACTATTATCAACCTAAAGTTAGATATAACCAAAGGTTATATTAAAGATATAGTTTAATTAGTTTATTTTAAAATTAAGGGGACGCTTAAATAATAATTTAATTTTAAATTTAAAACTAACCCTTTTTAAATATTTATTAATACATTTTAATATTAGCGTTTTTCCTTAAACTTATTACTTTATTCTTAAGAATATTTCGATTTAAAATCGGTTAAAAGATAAAGAGTAAAGAATAATAGTAAATATTAATTATAATAATCATTATAATAATCGTCTCTCTATAGTATAATCTATAATATATCTTATTATTAATCTATAATGGGGGTAGTAGTAGCCATGAGTGCGCGTATATCTATAAGGGCAGTAGTAGCCATAAGTGCGCATATCTATAGGGGCAGCAGTAGTAGTAGCCATAAGTGCGCGCATCTATAGGGGCAGCAGCAGCCATGAGTGCGCATATCTATGGGGGCAGCAGTAGCAGTGCGCGCATCTATGGGGGCAGCAGCAGCCATGAGTGCGCATATCTATGGGGGCAGCAGTAGCCATGAGTGCGCATATCTATGGGGGCAGCAGAAGCAGTGCGCGCATCTATGGGGGCAGCAGCAGCCATGAGTGCGCATATCTATGGGGGCAGCAGCGTTATTAGAATAATTATTAGAAATCCGCCTTGGCGCAGTGGGGATCCCCAAGGGATCCCTACCCCACCCCACCCTAGCTTGGAGTGGGGATCGAACCGCGATCCCTACCCCACGCCCCACCCCACCCCACCCCACGCCAGCATTCCCTTTGGGGATCCCCACGCCAATCCGAAGCGTAAGGACGACTCTAGGGAAAAAAGGGTACTAATTATAAATAATAAAATATAATAATTATAAACTCTAAAGAATAAAGTTATAGAGTATTTTTAAAGCGATACCGAATACTAAATTAAATAATATAATAAAATATATAAACTATAAAGTTATAAAGTTAGTAATTTAATTATATTAATAATAAAGAATCTAAAGTAAAAGCGCCTAAATAAGAAATTATCCTATAAGTTTATAAAGCCCTTTAGGATTATTAATAAAATAAGAATATAAATTTATCGCCTACTACGACTTTCTATATATAGAATTTATAATACCTTTTATATATCGTTATTTAAATTATATTATCTTCGCGATTATATTAATATAGCGGAATCTTTTATATAAACCCCTAAATTTATTAATAATAATAAACTATAGGAGGTAGAAAAAATAATCGATAAAATTAAGAATAAAGAAAATATCTAATATAAAGTTAAATAAACTAGTTAAAGCGAAGAATATAATTAATAACTACTAGACGAAGAGTTTATTAATATTAATAAATTAATTAAAGCCTTTAAATAGGCGGGTAATAAATATAAATATATAAATATAATTAAAGAGGTTACCTAGTCGTATAAAATAATAAAACGGAGTAAACGGAGCCGATATTAAAAATAAATATTATTACTTTTATATTAATATTTATATAACGGACATTCTCCTTTATATTTATAACTTTATTATATAGTTTTAAAATATAACTAAATTTAATTTATTATTAAACTATTTATATACGATAACGATAAAATATTATATTTATAAAAATACTTTTATTTTAGGTATAGTCTATATAGATATTTAGAATATATTATTAAATAATATATCTAAATAAATTTAGTTAGCGCCGATTTAAGAAAAAAAGAATTCGATATTATTATTATATCGTACGAAAGATTTAGTTACTATCGAAATTACTAGAAAAAGATATAGTCTCTTTAATATAATCTTTAAAAATATTATTTTCTTTAAGACTCTTTAGGTCCCGTTTATATTAACGGAAATTTTCGATCTTTTCTTCGAGAATTTTATTCATCGTCTTTAATTCTTTAATATACTAGTTCGCCGCCGTTAATTAATTTTATAGATTAGCGATTATAGTAGGAGTTTACCTATTAATTATTATTATTTTATTATATACTTTACGTTATTAAATAATTTCTTTATTTATTAAATTATATTTATATTCTTTTTCAGGAGTCCTATTACCAATACGGGTATATTAATATATAAATCTCTTTACCTTCCTTCGGAAAGGTTTAGGGATTTATTATTATTAATATATATTTCTTTAAAGTTTATAGTTATAACTTATCTTTATATAATAATCGATTCCGTAGCGATTAATATAATAAAGTATATAAAGAGGGGACGTACCTCGAATATAATTATTATTAAATTAATAAAAATAGACTCGGTAAGGGAGTTATAAAGCGTAGTAAACTACTACTATAATTAATATTATATAGTCGCGTTAATAACGGACTAGTTATATTTACTAGTATATTTATAACTAGAATAAATTAATATAAATAAATTAATACCGTCGGTAAATAGAAGTTATTTATAGAGTTAGAAGAAAATTATATATAACGAGAGTATTATTTATATATTAGTTATAATACTAGAATACTATTATAAAGCTAGAGTAATAATATATAAAAAAGATTAAAGAAGTTACGAAGAGAGAAAATAAATAGGCGAGCGAGTTTATTTTAATAATAAACCGTCGCGTTAAGTATCTTAATATCGTTATATATTAATACGCGCCTCCGCTCCGCTACCTCGCTCTTATTAATAGATATAACCGTTACTATAATAGTTATATTATTACTAATCTCTTAATATAATATTAAAGCTATACCGCTTATATATAATATTTATTATTAGTATTTTTATAGTATAGTAGGAGTATATAATAAGGGTAACTACTATTATTCCGTTATTAATACTATAAATACTATAGGAATAATCTAATATACTATATTTACTATAAATATTATAAGCGCTATAAGAACGATAATATATACTATTTCGCTCCGTTACTATTATATATAATAGTATTATAGAGACGAAAGAAATATTACTTAATTAACTACTATTATTATATATTAATACTATAAAGATAGTTTTCTAAATATACTATTTACTTACTACTAGTATTATTATATAGTAGAGGTAATTTAATAATATTACTTTTCTACTACTAATACTATATAATAATACTATAAAAAATAGTTTTATATCGCTCCGTAACTAGTACTATATATTAGCGTTATAGGACTAATAATATAAATTAAAAAACTCTTTTTCCTTATTTCTTTAGGGGGTTTAAAGGTTTTTTAATAAATTTCGATTAATTAATTAAATACTACTCCGTAACTAGTATTATAGGTATTAAAAAATTAGGTACATAACCTTATATTTAAATTACTATATAATAACGCCGTTATATTAAATAACTTTTTTCCTTTATTTCTTTTAAGGGGTTTAAAGGGTTTTTAATAAATATTTTTTAACTAAAATATTTAAATACCTAGAGATTAAGGCCTAAAAGGAGAAGTAATTATAAAGTAATAATATATTATATATATTTACGCCCCGTTAAAGATATTAATATATTATATATACCTACGCCCCGCTACCTCTATAATATTATTATTTATCGATATAAGGTTCTAGCCTTAGTATCGCGGGGTTCTAATTTTTAATAATTCTATATCGAGTTAATATTCCCCCGTTTTATTAAAATCCTTAGAGATTAATTCTATTATTAAATCTAGGATTTAAAAACTATTTAATAATAAACCCCGTAATTACTTTATATCTTTTATATTATTACTAAACTACTAGCTCTACGCTAGCGGCCTTAGATATTATATTTAGTTAAATACTACTCTATTAACTATAAAGAATCTTAAAAAATTAAAGGCGAATAAAATCGGCGATAAAATTAAAAAGATAAAACTCGGTTTTATCGACGGCGGCGAAGACCGTTAACTCCGCTTAAAATAAATATCTCCGTTACTATTTATATTCTATCAATATTATTTATATTCTACCGACTATAACCCTAGCTATTATACTATATTTAGATATACTCGCGGCGAGTATTATAAAGAGGGAGTATATTATTATAAAAGTATTAAAGAGTTTAGCGCGCCGGGGTTTAATACCGCCTATTATTTAATAATCTTAACTAGTTTATAATTATCTCTTTATAGAATAATATATTACTATTTAAACCCTTAATCTTAACGTATTTATTTTTATAATAATCGCTATCTTTTTTTACGGGTATATATTTAGGGTTTTTTAATTTTATTATCTCTCTTCTATTTCTATTAATAACTAGAAAATACTCCGATATATATAGAGTAGGAAGCGAAATATTATAATAAAATACTATTTTTAAATAAAAAGAATAAATTAAAATTCCGCGACCCTAGTAAAAATAAACTATTTATTATATTAATAAATCTTTATTAACTATATAAAAAGTTTCCTCGATAATCTATTAATAAATTAGTAAAGTAATTTAAAAAGTTCTTTATTAACGTTATTAAGGTTTATAAAATATTCGAGGAGAGATATTATAAAATCTCTACCGAGTTTCCTATACCGCCGTCTATAAAAAAAGCGTAGTAGTAAATATTAATAGTAAAGAAGAAGTATAATAAAGTAAATATATATAAATTAACTATTTTTAAAGCCTCTAAACGGGATATTAAAAATAACGAGTAAATAGTAATAAAACGAGAATACGAGGAATATATATAAAAGTAGATATAAAAGTAGGAGTAATAATAAAGCGACGGTAATATTATTAATAAACTATTTAAAATTCTATATTTATTTATTTAATTATAATTTTCGTTTTTACCTCTATTTCTTTAATTAAAGCCGCGCCGCCGCTAGCCTAAAAAGTAAATATAATTATATAAATTTATTTTATATAATTAAGAAAACTCTTTTACTTCTTCCGCCTCGTTAATATTTAAACGACGATAATTTAAATTTATTTAAATATAAAAATAAATTAAAGACGAGTTATAGTTTTATTAAATAAAAGTAAAGAGTTTTATATTAAAAGTAGAGAGTAAAATTAAATCTTTTACCTCTATAAGAAAGTAATTTAAAAATAACTTTATCGCCGTTATAAATATAGACGAGTATTATATTATACTAAGACTAGCTTCATAGTAATTACTAAATATAGTATATAGATCCTATATAGGGAGTATACGGCGTGGTTACGCTATTTATATTATAGTATTATATTATAGTTTCCGGTACTCCGGAGCCCCTTTAGAAATAGGAGGCTCGGAGCCCTCGCTCTAACTCTTTAAAGATTAATTCTATTTTTTAAATATAAAGATTATTTTCCTATTAAGACTTTATATTTACTTTTATATTATTATAAATACCTTAGATACTATAATTTAATAGTTTTAATCTCTCTTAACCTTTTTAAATAATAATCCGTTAAAAGTATAAAAGATCTCTTTAAAAATAATCGTCCCGAAGGCGAGATATATAGGATTAATACTTTAGACGAAAATATAGGAGATTTACTAAAGAATATTAATTTTACGGTAAATTAATAATTTATAGAATTAAAATATAAATAGAAAGCCCTCGAGAAAGAGGCCTCTATTATTACGATTTAAAAGAATATCGAAAATTTACGACGTATTATCGTAGGTAAAGGAGATAAGGAAATCGAAAATAATCCTTAAGAATTAAACGTAGAAGATAAAAACGGCCCGACGGTAAATCGTAGTTAAATCGGTTATAATATAAATTAAAGTAATTTACGGCTATCGAAACTACGGGATTTTTATACGAAGAATCCGTAAAATTATTAAGAATAAATCTATAATATAGAGACCGCGTTCTATTTAATACCCGTAAACTTTCGAATAAACGAAAAAAAGAAATTATATATAATACCCTACTTAAAGAGGTAAATTAAGAAATTATAGGATAAATATAAGGAACTTTATCTAGTAGATATATTAACGTAGAAGTTTTTTACGAATTATTTATTTAACGTAATTAAAGACCCTTTAAACCGAGCTATAAATACGAATCTTAAATATTAATATATACGTTAAAGGAATAATTAATCGGTACGAGATTTCGATACCTACTTTAATACCCTAGAAACCGAACTACCTCCCTATAATAAAGAGTAATAAATAATTTATTTAATAACCCGTTTAAGACTTAATATTTTAAAAGAAGTTAACCGGGCCTAAAGTATTCCTATTAAACGAACCGAATTTATATTATTTACGGCGCGTTATAAATATAATCTTAATCGAGACTTTAAGATATAAAATAATAATTAAGATAATTAATTAAGACCTCGGAAGAAGTATAAAAAGGGGTTAAAAAGCGGAGATAATAAAAATAAATCTAATATAAAGGGATAAGGTTCTAATAGGGGTAATCGTAGAAATATAAATAAAACGTATACGACTCGCGCGAGCGATAAGAATCTTAAGGATATTAAATACTTTAATTATTATAAACTCGGCTACTACTTTAATAAATATCTAGAGAAGAAAATAAAGACTATTAATTATATCGGCGATTATACCGCCGATTTAAAAAATAATAAACCCTTAAGGAAGTCTTTATCCTAAGAGAATAAAAAGAAATAAAAACCCGACCGAGTATAAATATCGATAGCGAAGTTATTACGAACCTAATTAATATCGATATAAAATTTATTCGTATTAAAATAAATAAAGATCTAGGAGCGGAGATAAATATTATTAACGAGATATTTATATAATAATATAACCTAAAGCGTCTTAAGAGCGAGCCGCTACCGACTCCTAAATAAATAAGCGGGTAATCTATTTATTACTATAATATTTATAATATCGTCTACTAGTTAACCGATTTATAAAGATAAACTAGGGAGTATAATAATACCTTTTACTTTATTAATAAAAAAGGCTCGTTTATTATTATAAATATACCGGCTATAAAAAAGAAAAAGATTTAAACCGACTATAATATACGTACCTAGCGGTTCGGTATCGCGCTAAATACGTATATATTAAAATTACTTAAGGATTTTACGAAATTATTAAGGACGTAATTAATTATATATATATTAATTTATATTAAGGCTAGTCCCTTTAATTAAGATCTTATTAATAAAAACGAGGCTAGGAAAGGCGATACTACCGTTAATATAATATCTTTTAATAGTTCCGCTATCGTACCGCCTACGCTTCTTAATAAATTTATAGATTTTAATAATATCTTTTTAAATAAAGAAATAGGTCGATTACCGTTATATAAAGGCGGCGACTATATAATTAATATAAAGAGTAACCCGTTATACGGGCCTCTTTATAATTTATCGAATCTAGAATTAATAGAGTTAAGGAGATACCTAGACGACGCCTTAGCGAAGGGTTAAATTAAATATTTTATAAACCCCGCCGGGGCTCCTATCCTTTTTATTCTAAAAAAGGATAATAAATTATAACTATATATCGACTACCGAGGTTTTAATAAGATTATTATTAAGAATCGTTACCCGTTACCCTTAATTAATAAAACGCTGGACCGCCTAAATAATATTATATAATTTACGAAACTTAATTTAAAAGATATTTATTATCGAATAAAAATTAAGGAAGGCGATAAATAAAAGATAATATTTCGTACGGGGTATAATCTTTTCGAATATATAATAATATTATTTAGTTTAACGAATATACCTACTATTTTTTAAGCCTATATTAATAAATCGTTAACGGGCTTAATAGATATATTTTATATTATTTATTTAAATAATATCCTAATTTATTTAAATTTAAAAGAGGAGTATATTAATTATATACGATAAGTACTCGAACGCCTACGAAAATATTCCTTATTCGCGAGTCTTAAGAAATACGAGTTCTTTACTCGGTTGATTAAATTTCTAAGATTTATCGTAAACACCGAAGGTATCTTAATAAATAAATATAAGATTAATATAATTCAGTCTTGGCCAAAACCAAAGTCCTTTTATAATATATAAGTATTTTTAGGCTTTATTAATTTTTATTATCGATTTATCTATCGTTATTTATAGCTAATAAACTTATTAACGGGTTTATTAAAAGGTAGTTAAGATAATAAAAAATTTAGTCTATTTAAATAGCCTAAAGAGGTAGAGTAAGCGTTTTACCTACTTCGCGATTTATTCTCGTATATACCTATTCTAGTATACTTTAATCTAGAATTAAAAATTCGGATTAAGATAAATACTTCTAATTTTATTATAACTACGATTTTAATATAATTATAAAATAATAACGAATAATATCCCGTCGCTTTCTAGTCCCGTAAAATATAGGGTTTAGAAATTCGATACGAGACTTATAATAAAGAGCTCCTCGTAATCGTTACGACGTTTAAATAATAACGATATTATCTCGAGGGTAGTTTATATAAAGTAGAAGTTTTAATTAATTATAATAACCTAAAGAGTTTTATAAACGTTAAATAATTAAATAATCGCTAAACGCGTTAAGTAATAAAACTCTTATCTTTTAATTTCTTAATTTCGTATTATTCTAAAAAGAGTAACCTAGCCGATAACCCTTTACGTTATCTTAATTATAAAGACTAAGATAACTTTTTAAATAATATATTACTTATATTATAATAAAAACTATTAAATTTAGAAGGTATTAATTAAGGCCCTATTTTTATTATAATACGAGATATATTCGTAGATATAAAAGATCTAGAGGTAGATAATACTTCGCCGGCGTTAAATAATATATCCGTAGGCGTCGCGTAAAACTTAATATACGTAAAATTTATATTATTAAGGTCTTTAAAGTTTACCGTAAAAAAGATATATTCTTTAATAATATATTTATCTAGGCTTAAGGAGTTAATATTTAAACGGGAAATTCTAAGGAGTTTAAATAAAATATTTATTTAAATCGATTACGATATAATAGAGAAATTATTTAATTTTATCGCTAGAACTATAAACTATAGACTATTTATTCCACGTATTATTATTAAATTAATAGTACTTTACGAAACGGCTTATAACGTTAAAAGTTTATTAATAATTAAAATAATTCGCGCTTTATAAAAGGATAATTCCTTTTCGTAAATAAGAATCGCCGAAATTATATAGGCGGATTACTAGCGTTCCGCCGGAGTATAAACTTTAGATTTTATATTAATTCTTAGATATAATAATAAGATCTATATATTTAAAGAAGGATTAGTCCGCGAAGAGTTATTAAAACGATATTATAACGATATATTAACGGGGTACTTTAACGTTAAGAAGATAATAGAGTTATTTACTAGAAAATATTTCTAGAGTACTCTTAAGGCTAATGTACAGGAATATATCGATATATACGATATATACTAGCGGGTTAAGGTATATCGATACCGCCTTTATAACGAGATTAATTCTTTATTATATCCTACGGGGTCGTAAAAGGAAATTATAATAGATTTTATTACTAATTTACCTTTAAATAAACGATACGGGCGCGTTTATAATACGGTCTTTATAGTTATAAATAAGTATATAAAGATATTACGATATATCTTAATTATTAAAATAATCGACTCTACGGGGTTAATAGAGTTAATATTCGAAAAAATTATCCTAAAGTTTAGAGTTCTTAATAGGATTATTTCTAATAAAGGTTCTATTTTTATAAATATATTTTAGTTAAAAGTATATTATTTAATGAAAATTAAGAGGCGCTTAAATACCGTATTTTATCCGTAGACGGATAACTAGATAAAACGCTAGAACTAAACCCTAGAATATTATTTAAAAATCTTTTACTTAAGCGAGTAAAATAACTAGGTAATACTCTTATTTATAATAAAATAAATATACTATAATATATAGTATACGATAATAAAATAAATATTATTTATAATTATATATAGTTATAATCCTTCTCTTAAACCGCGTCTCGAGGGCGAGATATACGGGGGAGAAGTACTATCGGTATAAAAAAGAATTAAAAAATTAAATACTTTAAGAAAGTATTTAATAAGAGTATAAATTATCGCGGTCGAAGTATAGAAGCGTAGTTATAGTAAAAGATATAAGCCGAAATCATTTAATATAAATAACCTTATATTATTATTAACTAAAAACTTAGCGTAAAAATAACTAAATAAGAAGCTCTTTTATAAAGTAATTAAATTATTTAAGATTTTAGATACCGTCGGAATATAAGTATACCGCCTAGGATTATTAACTAGTTATTATATTTATAATATTTTCTATATATCGCTTCTAGAGCCGTATTATTAACGGTAGGGCGATATTTCGATTCTTAATATACCTCTACCGGAATTAATAAATAATACGAACGAATAAAAAGTAGAAAGGGTATTAAAAAAGAAGAAGATAAAAAACGAGGTACTTTACCTTATAAAATAATTAGGATAATTAAAGACCTTTAATAAATAAATTAATATAAATACTTTAAATAACGCGCTAGAACTATAAGAAGTATTTAAAAAGAATACGAAGATAAAAAAAGTATAGAAAATAAAGAGTAGGAAGAGGAAGCGTTATTAATTATTAATTATTATTAATTATTTTTTACTAGTAGACTTCGAGCGAGATATATCTTTACGGCTAGCGGGGCGCTCGCGGGTAGGCTTATATTTATAACGGCCAGTTTTCTTAATATTAAGACTCGGCTATTTACGAGTAGGGCCGGGGCCGAGAAATCGAATTAAAAAATAAAGGGTAGAAATAGAACTAAGATTAAAATTATTAACCTTATCTTTAACTTCTTCCTTAAAAGCCTCGCGAGAAGATATTAATTTATTTAAAATATAACGACTTGTACTCTTTATACCGGCGTATTAAAGGCGAGGCTTTATAATATTCTTAACTAAAAGAGTTTTACGACTAGACGTTATAGCTCTTTATATACTACTAGAGAATAAAATAAAATCGATAATATCGAGATTATTAATAATAGGTATTTTAAATTAATCGGTAGTAGGATTAAAGCCGAGAGAAGAATTATATTCGGAGGCGTCTCGTATATAACGAGTATAAGTATCGTCTTCGTCTTTATTATCGGCTTTATCTTCGTCCGTCGATTCGAGAAGATCGTTAAATTAATATTATATAATCTTACTTTAGGGCGTACCTATATCCCGGGTAATAATCCCTCCCTAAAAAACTATTAATATACGAATTATATCTAAATTATATTAATTTACTAGAGTATAAAAGGTATTATCTATACCCTCGACGCTTATAATAAACCGAGATATTAATTATAATATATCCTTCCCTCTTTTAATATCGCCGCTTTTAAGTTTAATCTCCCGAAAAAAGGCTACGATATCTTTCGTATACTTAACGACCCGCTCGCGAAGATATTTATTAGGGCCTCGACGTTCTAAACGATTAAGAAGAAAATTCATAAAAGTATAAAATTTAGACGGAATCTAGATACGTTAATATAATTCGGTTTTAGAATATTAACGATATATAGGATTATATAGGTATTTATTCTTTATATAATAAATATATTTTATATATAGTACCTTATTATATAAGATATAATTATCTAGGTTTATCCGCTTAGAGTAACGGAGGTATAGAAATACGAATAAACGCGGGGTAAAAGTAAAGCGGGCGGTTATTTTACGGGAAACGAGAGTTAAAAATATATTAAATATTTAAATATTATCGTTAATATTATATACTATAAAGATTAAATTAATATACTAAATATTAAAGTAATCTAGTTATATATATATCGCTAATAAAATAAAGTATAAAACTAATAATTTAAAAATAAAATAAATATCACGATAATATTAATTTTTTTAAAATATAAATAAATACCTTATTTAAAGATAGAATAAACTATTTATTTACTTTAATAATTATAAGTTTAAAAAAAGAATTTAAAAGAAGAAAAAAAAAAGATTTATTTAAATTATAATATATTAGCTCTAGCCTTACCTACGGAATATATATATAATATTTACAACCTTAAAGAAAGAGTTTAAAGATACGGCCGAGATTATTATAAATTAGTAAAAGTCTAAATATAGTATAGTTATCGATAGTAGTATATAGGAGTTTATATATATAGAAGATAATAGGATATTATAGAAGAAGAAAAGTTAGAAGGTCGGCGAAGGCTTCGTACCTACGTTAAGACCGTTACCCGTACGTATTTACTCTTATAACTAGAGTTCTTCCTAAATAATAAAATAGAATAATTTACTCTACCGCCGATATCGCTAAAGCCCTACTAATAGTAAAGATTTATAGTTTTCGACGGTAATTATAATATTCTTTCTCTTACTTTTCCTTTTAGGTTTAGAGGTTTTTTTTAAATACCTAATATAATCTATAATTATATAACTACGCCGATTACGAACTATACGCGACGTATTATTAAACTTTAAGATATAATTTATTTCCCTCCCTTTTTCTTATTAAGTTTAGAGGTTTTTCTTAATATATTATTATTATAAAGATAAGAGATTAATAGAATTAAATAGGAGGCGTAGGCGTTACGCGTATACCCTATTTAATTTAGATTCTCCTATATTATACTCCTTCGTCGGAGTATTAAAACGTTAAATTAATATCTACTAGTTTCGAGGGCGAAACCCCTAGAAGGGGAGGTAATTATTATTTTATACTAAAACTAGCTTTATAGTAACTACTAAATATAGTATATAGATCCTATATAGGGAGTATACGGCGTAGTTACGCTATTTATATTATAGTATTATATTATAGTTTCCGGTACTCTAGAGCCCCCTTAGAAATAGGAGGCTCGGAGCCCTCGCTCTAACTCTTTAAAGATTAATTCTATTTTTTAAATATAGAGATTATTTTCCTACTAAGACTTTATACTTACTTTCATATTATTATAAATACCCTAGGCACTATGACTTAATAACGAGCGAGAGTCGTAGGAGTAACGGACTATTAATATAATATTCTTAAATTAATTTAATTAATAATATAGCGCGGAATAATAAAGTAGAAGAGTAATAGCGATATATAAAAAGTATAAATAAAGTAGATATATAATAACTATATATAAAAGAACGATATACTACGCTAGCGTTTAAAGTAGTAACTATATAGTTAATACGGGGGTACTTAGATTTATATATAATCCTCATATAAATCTAAGGACCTCGGTATCTACGGCTATATCCGAACTGTGCGGTGCGCCCCCTAGTGCGCGCCCCCAGGGCTTCCCGTTACCCAAAGCACTAGTAGCCTAATATAAGCCAGATTGGTACTAACCGACCCACTTCCTGGGAATCAAGACTGAGAAACGGCGTGCTTTCTAAATCTGCAATGAAATATCATCCTCCGAGCTGGCATACAAATATGGGTAGAATTGTTCATATCAGTCTCGAAAACCTTGTACATAGGCAGCCATGTGTCTCCCCCTCTTCTGATATTCATGTCCTTAGCCGATGACCAGGTTGATCGGCTCCATATCATGATTACTAAGTGGCCATAGGACCGATATACCAACAAAAGTGTGACGATTTTAACGGGTCTAACTTTAAACGTCTACGGTGCAAAAGCGGTCGACGAGAAAACCTCCAACTTCAACTAACTATAGATCTTTCACGGTCGGGCCTGCAAACTTATAGTAGCTGAATGATTTCTAGTTCAGATGTTTCTCTATAACTTTGCACTAGACTACTTGGACGCAAGCCTTACCGTTATTGAATTATCTCGATTCCCGCGAAGTCTGTAACTTCGACACCGCCACCAAACTGGACCGTTCTTGCCTCAGTCCCTCAGATGTGCCAAGCTCCGCTAAGCCCCTTCGGGTTAGCTTCCGCTCGCTAAGCCCCTTCGGGTTAGCGCCTTCTACTTACTACGGAACCTCTAGGTAGCACGTCTAAGCGTAAAATCCGAATATTATATTTAGTTCGCCTTATTTTAACTATCGATTATTAAAATACCCGTACCATTCTACTTTTAGATTAATACCGTAATCTTAACGATAAAATCTAAATTCATTATATATTAATATAGCCGCGTATAGAAATATTATAGTTAATAATTACTTTAATATTAATAGAATTTAAATTATAAACGACTATTTATAGACTTTCTTATTATTATTTATAAGATTATAATACCGACGTAATAAAAATCCTATTAAAAGTATTTATTAACTAACTAATTATTACTATCTATTAAATATTAAAGAGTATATATTTATCGTTAGAGATTAAAGACTATTCTTTACCTAGCCCCCCCGATAAAATATAACGCGTTTAAGCCCTAGAACTTTATGAAGATCGCGTTCTTATTATCCCCGTTATTATTCGTTACCCCGTCTTCTCCTTTTTCTCTTTCCGTCGGTTTATCCTAATTTATATCGAGGCCGATTATTTTTATATCCGTTTTAGATTTTATTTTAATATCTAGTATATTCTTATTATTAAGGATTATATTATTAATTCTAATATAATTATAAAGCTTCGCCGGCTCGAGCTCCTTTCTATATTAAAAGCTCTTTTAAATTATATAATAATATAAATTATATAAAGCCTCCCTACGATAATAATTATTTAGATAAAATAAATTCTTTATATTAAAAGTTAAAGATCGTAGTTAAGTTATTCGTATTAAACGCTCGTTTTTTTATTTAAAAGAGTCTATTAAATTCGTTATTAAGGCTCCGTAAACTCTATCTTTTATATCGAATCCTATATTTCGTTACTCCGCTTAAATATTTATTATAATAGGAAGACGATTAAGACTATTATTTATCGTTAAATAGATTTTAATATAACGGAAATAATAACTAAAGTAAAATCATATATCTATAGATCCGGGATCTTTATTATACTCGTTATTAATCGAGTAATCGGGATAATTTAAGCGCTAGACGTTATACCTAAAAAGAATACTCGTTATATCTTTACGAATAGCTTTATTAACGCCGAGTAGGGTAATATAAAGTTAATCCGTTACGTAAATAACCCCCCCGAGCGTTTCGGGGTCTCCGATTAAAATATCGTAATCTTTATTTATACTATACTTTATTAGTTTATAAAAGCCTCCTTTAAGTATTAACCTCTCGTCCTTTATTAAGTAAAGGATGATTTCTTCGGTATAAATAAAGTAATACCCGTAGATCTAGTTACGAGTCTTTTTTAGAAGTATTTCGAATATTATTATAATATAGTAATAATCCGATAGGTTTTAACTATAAAGTAAATTAATTAATATATATATTATATTATAATAGGTATTAGGAAGAGAGGGTATTAACGATTTAGATAATAGTTCCGATATTATAAATTAATAATTAAAAGGGGATTAATAATTAAAAAGGATTATCCAAAATTTTATTAAAACTAAACTTTAGTCTAGGAAATAACTTTAAAAGTTTAAAAGTTTTAGGCGGGGGGCTAGCCTTCTAATATTAAACTCTTAAGGATAATTAATAATAAATATACCCTAAGGTCGAGCCTAAGATTATTTAAATTTAAGGGTTTAATTATTTAAGATTAAAGCTTTAGTTATTTAATATTAAAATTTCAAATTCATTATTACTATAATCGTAGCCTTATCGTTACTATACGTAAACTTTAATTATTATTATTATCTAGAAGTCTAGGACGTTAGTACTAATATATTTATAGTTATAAAAGATAGAGTTAATATATTTATAGTCTTAAACTCTAGTAGTAAATTCGAAATTTCAACTTTATTATAATTATTCGTAGGCTTAGTATTACTATCTAGAGGACTATTATAAATAATATAATAAAACTATACCGCGCGGATTTACTAGCTTTCTAACCGTTATTAAAAATTATCGTAATTATATTTAAAAATACTCTACTAAATTATTATTATTACTTTATTAATCTCGGTTTATATAATATTATTCGCGATTAAAGAGGAGAGTTCCTAGGCGGCCCCCTCTATAAATAATAATAACTTAATATATAATAGTAGAGTTAAGAAGGTCGGGTCGTTAGGGTATCCGGGTATAAACTAAATAATCGTTTTATAAAATCGTTTTTATACTAGTTTCTAATAACGGATCTTCTCCTTAGCCGGATATTTAAGGTATAGGTTAATATTAAATACTTTTTATCTACTTAATATATATAGGCCCTTCGTTTATATATAATATTATCCCTTCTCCCCCGTTATTAATACGTTCTTATTAATATCCATATCCCCTACCGCTTTTTATTATTTAGCGGTATAACCGAGAGGGTATTTTAAGCCACGTATTATTCCGGCTAGATCGAATTCGTTTAATTAATTTATAAGGATTCTAGCCGGGTACTAGTTAATTATAAATAAGATAATTTAATTATCTAAGCGGATACTAGATTTAAGGATCTAGTCGACTCTTAAAATTCCTAGATTCATAAATAAAGTAAAGTAATTATAGGTTACGAAGGTTATATATTAATACTCGGCGGGTCTATTAACGTTCTTTCTAGCTAGGTTATAAAGGTCGTAATGAATAATATTATATATCGTTATTCCTTAGGTTAGAGGCTTAGTAGTTTTAATATCGTATTTTTTTTTTATAAATCTACTAGAGTCCTCGTCTCCCTTAATCTTAAAGTTTATTCTCTTTTTCCCCTACTTTATAGGTATTTCTTTAATAAACCTTATAACCTTATCCTTTCTAGACTTAATAGGTATTTTTTATTTATATTTAATAAGTATCTCCTCGTTATTAAGTTAGTCCTTTATATTCTTATAATTATAGTTAACGTCGTTATCGATTAATATAGCGTCGTTATCGATTAATATACCGTTATCGTCGCTTTTATTTATTTTCTCCTTCTCCTTTTTACTATAAATCGATTATTCCTTTTTAATTATTTAAGCTTTAAATATCGCCGGTTTAACTTTCGGGATTAACGCGTTACTCTTATTTAATTTATATTTTATACCTAGCTTCGGGGTAGGCCCTTTATACTTCGGTTTAATATTATTATCTTTAAAGGCTAGTCTATAGTCCTCCGTAAAATAATTCTAGTTATAATATTAATATAATAAACGATAGAGGTTAACGAGTAGGATTTATTAAAGTTCCGTCCTTAAATATCTCGCCTAAGATTATCCCTATATTTATATTATCGGAGGACGATTTACCTAATAAATCCCCTTCGTTATTATTATCGTTAGGAAAAATACGATATTTAAGAGATCGTTAGTCTCCGTAATTAATATTAAATTATAAATACTATTATCCCTTATTATAATTAATATTAAAGTATAAAGATTAAATAAAGAGATTAAGAAAATTAATTTAAAGAGGAGAAAAAAGAAATAAAAATTAAAATAGGAGCTAGTTTAAGAAATAATTTTAAAGTTTAAAGATTTTTAGGCGGGGCTAGGGGCGCCTAAATATTATTATTAATAATTATATTACTTAAAAGTAAATTTTTATTATTCGAAAATGAATTTTAAATTCTTATTCAGTTTAAGGACGTCTAAGATTTAACTATTATTAATATTAAATAGAGAGATTAGATTAAAACGTTATTATTTAATATTAAATACTTATTTAAGCTTCACCTCCTAGCTAAAAATATTCAAATTTCAAAATAATCTTCTAGACTAATGACTTCGTATATTAATTAATATTAAATATTTATTTAAGCTTCACCTCCTAGCTAAAACTATTCAAATTTTAAAATAATCTTTTAGAGTACTGACTTCGTATATTAATTAGTATTAAATACTTATTTAAGCTTCACCTCCTAGCCAAAAATATTTAAATTTTAAAATAATTTTCTAGAGTAATGACTTCGTATATTAAGATTCAATACGTAAGGCTTACTAACGATTATTATTACTAGTATTATTATTAGTATTTACCGTACTAACCCTATTATTATTATCGTCGGTAGTATAATAATTTACTTTATTTATTAGTTTTATTTAAACCTTTATTACCTTTATTCGTTAAAGCTCCTTACCTCTCTTTACTTTTTATCGACTTATTATTTAATTATTCATAATATTATCCTCGTTAACGTCTCGTAAAGATTCTCCTTCCTTAGTGGTTATTAAAGTCTCGATCCTCGCGCTTATATTTAGAGCCTCTAATAAATCACTAGTAGATATATATTAGAAGATTAACGAAATAATACGTTAGGCTAGAGAATTAAAGGTATAAATTAATCTAATCTAGAATATACTAGAAAAGTTCGTTAATAGTATAGAGATCGCTAACGAGATTATTACGGAGGTATAGGGTATATTAATAAATGATAAACTTTAGATAATAAGATTCGGGAGTAAATAAAAGGCGTATAAAGCGCTAGACTCGACGATTCTATAAGATATCCGAAAACGGGCGATAACTAATTATAGATAAAAAGAGAAATACGTTAAAAGTATACGAAATATATAAGGGACCGTAGTATAAAATTAATAATTCGATACTATAGGGGAAAATCACCTCGGTTATATAAATTAAATCGCTAAGAAATTTATCTATAACGACGCTTATTCTATAATTACTTAATTAACGGTTAATTATTTAGAACGGAACGATTATAGACGAGGATCTACGCGTAAAAATATCCCGAAAAACTAGTAGACGTTAAATAACTTAAATAAAATTAACGCTCGTACTCTTTTAATTAAGTCGGGCCTAATAAATAAATAATTAATAAGACTAGAGATTAATCGAAAGTATCTAGTAAGGTTAAGGATAAATAATAATAAAGAACCTTTATTACGAGGAAAATATAAGAGATATAACCGTCGAATTATTAATAATAAGGAGACTAAGCTTAAATCGGTAGATTATAAGATTAATAATAGTGATTTAAGTAGTACCTCGGAGAATAAAGATATAGTACCTTCGAGCGGTAACTTTAATAAGGATAATAATAGCGACGACGATAATAACGACGACGATAACGGCGATAAGGATCAAGGAATAAATAATCGGGTTAAGTATTTCGGTTATAATTATACGGGCCTATCGGTTAATTCCCTTAAGCGGGTAGTAAAGAAAAATCTAAAGGCTACTAGTATAGATAGCGAGGTTAGTTAAATCGGTACCCTCTAGGTATTTATAAAAGCTGGGTCCGATTTACGATATATTTATTATATATACTTATACGCTATAGCTAGATATTTCGGCTTATAAATTAAATTATTAAACGAAAAAAATATCCGTTTACGATTAATTAAATACTAGCGTTATCGAAGTAATATAGATACTTTTAAGATTAACGTAGCTACTAAGAATTAATAACGGATAATAACCCGACTATAAATAGACGATAATAAATATAGGGTTTATAGATACCGAACGATTAAAGCGAGTATTAAAGTATTCCTAATCGATTAAATATCGCGGTTTATTATTTATAAAATAGAAGGGCTAGAAGTATAGAATACCTAAAAAGAGACGGGCAACGTTATTATTAAAGGTATATTTAATTAATTATAAACAGGGGTAAACTTAAAGGGTAACTCCGAGGTTAAAGTTAGAGATATTATAGCGGAGGAGTTCGATATATATCTTTATTATTAAATAAGGCGGAACGGATAACCTAATAAAGGGTAGTTATAGATAATATTTTATTTATTAATATAGTAAATTATCCGGTAAAATCCGATATACTAGGCTTTATATATATACCTACGACCTAATTATAATTACCGACTAGTTTTATATCTTTATTATACTAAATATACTCGGTCTAAAGACTCGACCTTCTTCCGGTATATTGATATAAATATATTTAAATATCTCGCCTATAAATATAGAGCTAATATTATATAAGGATTAATATCTCTTAACGATAAGACTACTAATAATTATACGGAGATTATTCTAGGTTTTTATAAAAATATAGCCGAATAATAAAAGAGGGTAAAGAGGCGGGGAAAGGTAATAAACGGTTATATATATAGGATAAATAAGATCTAGGAGCTAATAGATACAGTTAATTATAATTAATTTATTTCGGTATCGTATACGCGTAGAGATATAAGGATCACTCGGTCTAAAATATTATATAATTTAATATTAGGTTACGTCGGCAAATCGAAAACCGGCTCTAGCGGCTCGGGGCCTAAAGGTAAGCTACCTCAGGCGCCCGAAATAGGCTCGGGGCGCTTAAGCGGCCCCGAGCGCACATCGAGCGCCCCTTCGAGCGCTTTAATACTCGATAGGTACTCGACGGGCGCCCGAGGCCGTTATAAAATCAGCGTCGGGCTCCCTATAAGCGCCTTTTAAGCCCGTAGCTTCAGGGGCCCTAACCTTAGAAAATCACGTGATTTACCACCTAAAATTTTCAAAAATCTTAATGTTCTATGATCGCCCCTATCGACGGTAGCGACCCCCTGGAACGACCCCCAACGCCAGCAAATTTTGATGCCCGGAATCGATCGATTCAGGCGAAATCCTCGCGGGGGTGATGCGCAGGCCATGCGCCAGGGCATGCGCCAGGGGTTTGGGGGTGCGACAGTGACAGTAATGGGGGTGCGACAGCGACAGGACCATGGCCATGAATGGAATGCGCCATGGCCACGAATGGAATGGGGCCATGGCCATGAACAGGGGCCGTGGACGGGGGTCAAAATTAGTGGCGCACCCCTAATTTAGCGCCGGTTAGTGGCGGTTTTAGGCTTGCTCGGTATGCGCCCGAGTGGCCCTAGGCCCCCTGGCTGCATGCCTCGGGCGCACCTCGAGTCGATAGATAGGTATCGCGTTAGAGGCTCCCGGGGCGCCCGTCGAGCGCCCTAAGCCACGATCGAGCCACTTTTCGTTTTGCCGACGTACCTAAACGTTACCCTTCGAAGAATTATCCTCCTATAATTTATAGAGGTAAAGGAAGATAACGAGACCTTAAATAATAAAGAGTCCGATAAATAATTAGACCTCGCTTTTATTTATTTAAAGTAGACGGCGGTAAATCTTATATTATCGGGGTTACCGAATAAATTTAGCTTAATCCTTTATCGATTTCCGGCCGGTATTTAATTTATTCTAATATTACCCGTTAATTAAATATTAATATATAAAGTAACTTAGGAGGACCTAATCGTCTAGGGTTATATTAATTTACTATTAAGAATTAACCGAGGGCGCGTATAAAAAGCTATTTAAAAATATTATTTAAAGATATTAAGGTTATTTAGGGTAGCCTAAAGTAAAGTAAAATAAACGGAGAAAAAGTTTTATAACGAGAGTAGTTTTTTTCGGTAGGCGAATAATAAGATTAAAGAGCGCTAGTATTAAACTATATAAATAACGTAGGATATTATTAATTATAAAGTAAAACCGCGCGGCGCGGTTTCGCCTAACTCTGTTATTTTAATTTTAATTATAATAATCCTATACTAGCTATTAATATTAATCTTTAATATTAATAATCCGCGTTATAAATTATATTAAAATAGAAACTACGTTACTATTTACTAGTTTATCGTCTAGCTTTTTAATATCGCCTCCCCGTTTATCTCCGTTATATATAAAGACCGTAAACCGCCCGTTTAAATAAGCGCGTCGTACTCTTATCTTAAACCTCCGCTCTTATATAACCTTAAGTAGGTTAGCCTCTACCTCCTCCCCCCCGAGTTTTTCCTCCGCCTTTACCTCTACCCTTACCGGTAGTAATAATTTATTAAAAAAGACGGAAGCGGGTAATAAAAAACGTCGTCGACGGTAGACGGAGGGCGAAAAAATTACTAGTATATTAATAATAATAACCGATATATAATAAGATATAAAGAGATTTTTAAAAGCGCTTTATAAACTATATAAAGTTTATACTTTCCGTTTAATATAAAAATAATTTTTTAATTTCGCCTATAACGAGCTACCTAGCGATTTTTAATTTAAAAAGTAGTTAATACCTAAACGACGCGACTCGCTAGTTAGGAGGTAGGGCTAACTAGTCGTTAATATACTTTAACGAGAAATTAAAGTCTTAAGGGAGTATAAAGTATTTAATATTTTTCGTTTACTCGTAAAAGGGCTTAAAGGCGGTACCTTATAACTATTTAAAAATATTATTCCGGTTATATTATAACTAGCCCCGTAATAGTTTAATATCTTCTACCGAGTTTACTACGAGAATAGACTAAATAGTCTATTATTATTATTAATAAATCCTACTACCTAATAACCCGCCGTTCTTATATTATTAATATTCTATTATTTAATACGGCCTTATAGGTTAATTAACTTTTAGACGATTTTAGGGCTTTATTTATATTAAAAGGGGGTACGGCGACGAGTTCTCGATACTTTATACTAGTTTAGTTTAATTATTTTATATTTAATACTATAACGACGTATAGTAACCCTAAGAAAGAACGCCGAAGTAAGGGTTTAACTAGTAAAGTAGGCCGTAAGTATTATTTTAATCTATAATAATTTTAAATATATAGAAAGAAGGCGTAGAGAAAGAATAAACGACCACCGAGAATTCTAATTAATTACTATTATATTAATTTTAGAAGGGCGTCTCTTCGATAAAGGGGCCCTTCGGTAAGATATATAATACCCGATAACCACGTTATTATTAACCGAGATAATCGCTCGTTAGTTAATACCTACCGATATAAATATAAAGGTACGTTCTTTATTTTTAATTTTATTACTTTTCCTTTTACGCCTTAATATTAATTAATATATATTAACGAACCCGAGTTCTAGATTCGGTTATATTATATCGAATTAATAATCTCGGCGGTATATATACTTTATTTAGGTAATATAAAGTCTTTATAAATAAAAGCGATACCGGTTCTAAAGAAATTAGACCTAGTAACGACGAGATACTTCCCGATAATACTAGTATTTAAAGATAAGAGTACGACGGCCAATAATATCTATATATTAAAGGATATATTTAAATATTAATTTAGATTAGACGATAAGAGCCCTATTTTTAATATTAATATTCGATTAATATATAGTAACCTTAAGATATAATTACGTATATAATTTATTAAGGCTTTACGTAGCGATATTTCCGAGCTCCTATTTAATACTTTTAACTAGTTATTACCGGGTTTAGGTTTTTAATACCTTCGCTTTAATATACTATAATTACTCTATAAGATTTATTAGGGCCCTAGTAACTCTACGGATCTATTTATTTTATAATACGCGGCCGATCGCTAGGATCGCTTTAAGGTTATTTATTTAACGGACTTTTAGGCGTTAAAGGACCTAATTATTTATAATTACTAGGTACGTATAATAGGAACCTAGGTTAAAATTTTAAAATAGTAATTTATAGACCTTTAATATATAAAGGATATCGTATCCTAGCTCGCGGTATAAAGTACCTTTAATACCTAGCCTCGCGTATTAAAAAAGATTTCTAAAGTTATATACGCCTAACCTTTATCTACTCGCGATTAATAATTCTAAAATTATTAATATTTCTATATATACGTCGAAATCTATTTAACCCTACGATATATTATTAAATATATTAATATTAACCTACTCCGTTACGCCTTATACTACGTTACGATTCTTTTCTAGGCCGACGCTATTAGTACCCTAAAATATATATAAGCCCTACTTTATATACTTTATATAGTAGATTCACCGGTAATAATAATAAGGTTATAAAAATATATATTAACGAATAGTCTTATAAACCTACGGGGAATAGCGGATATAAATTTTAAACTCGACCGCTTTCTTAAACTACTTAATAATAATCTTAAAATATTTTAATATAACCGGTCCTATTATTCTAAGTATAGTAATGTATTATTTAAGAATTAAATCTTTAATAACCTATACTTTCTAGAGTTAAAAAGAATAATAGAGTTTATATTTAAAAAACCCTCCTCGGCTATATATCTAGTTAAAAGCGCGGCCGAGGATATCTAAAGTATAATCCTTAACCTCGTTTATAGGTTATTTATTTATTATACCGAGTAGGATAAATTCTCTCTAAGTTTAATTATTAATCTTTTCGATACCGGACTTAAGCGATTAAATAAAAACGTATTAAAATATAACGAGCGGTATACCTAAAAGTATATATTATTAGCGGATAATAAATATAAGGATACTCTAACGGCTAGGCTAGAGGTTAAATATAATTTTATATTAGGGAGTTTTATAATCTTAACTTCTACCTTAAAGCCTTCGAGTACGATATTTATTAATTAATTTAATAATAAATCCGCGCGGCGCGGGTTTATTAACTAGTCTTAAAATCGCGTAGGGCGTTATCTATATTAACGGGATCGAAAGGGGGTTAATTCTACTAGTTAATTCGCCGATACCTCCTATAATAACTAACGTAATCGTTATAATATTATTAATTCCCCCTTTAATTTACCCGCCTTACTACGAGGGCTAGGCTACGAGGCGTAACTTTTATTATTATACTACTCTTTAATAATATAATATTTATTATTTTTATATTAGGTCTTCTTCGGCTCCGTATTCCGAGGTTTATTAAATTAACTCTCCGCCGCGTTAATTTTAATACGAGATTTACTTTTTATAACGGGTATATTTAGTCGCTTAACTCCTACCTTATTAATTACGGTTCTACTTTTAATATACGTTTTTTTAATTATTAATTTATACTTTATTTTAATTAGCTAGTTATCCCTCCGCTCTTTAAACTTAGTTTATTCTTTATTAAATAACGGATCTAGCTACCGCTTTCTTTTAATATTATTATATATTATTTATACATCGAATATCTTACCCCGATTTAACTCTTTTTATCGTCCCTATTTTAGGATATTTAATATTTTAATATAATATAGGTAGAGGCTAGACCACGCGTTATTAATTTATTAATATATAGTTTATTTATCGCGAATACTCTCTACCTACGTCGCTAAATCTCTTAAGATTTTATCCGGTATTATTAAGAACGTAAAGAAATATTAAAACGAGTCGACGAATTTCTTATTTAATTTTTAATATCGTTAAGCTCGAAGTTTAAATATATACTATAAATATTTAAATAAATTCTCGTCTACTAATTTATTTAACTTTACGTAAATAATAATAGGCGCCTATAACTTTAAATTATAAACCAAGTAATAAAGGAATAACTTCGTATAATTCGACGTTTTATATTCCGTATTATTAAAAAAGGCGAGGCCGATATTACGAATATAACCGCTCCCGGGTATATTAAGAAGATCGTATAAACTAGGTACTATTCGAGCTCGTCGGTTAATATTTATATAATTTATATAAGCTCTTCTAAACCCCGATAGAGATTTTATTATTATATTATCGAGCGAAGCCGGCTCTATTAGAGACGTACCGCTTCTAGGGCCTATATATTAAGGTAGATATAATAAAATAAAATACGCCTACCTCTAACTATAACGTATCGCGCGATTTATACGTTAATATATCTTTTAAATAAACGAAGGGAGTAATTATTAAATAACTCTTTTTATATCTAGATTATTAACCCCTAGCTTATAGGTATCCGTTATAATAATAATATATAAAGATAAGCCTTAAGCGGATAGTAGACCGAAATATATCGCGATATCTTATTTATCTCGAGTAGCTATCGCCGCGAAAAAAAGTATAATTAACTTCGTACCCTCGATCGGATACGATAATCGTCTTATTTATATATATATTAATTAATATATATCCCTAACCTAGGTTACGGAATCTATAAAAATAATCGTCTTCGGAATATCCTAGGCGGTAGTAATCTACGACGGTAAAATATATTATAGGTTAAATATACCGTTAATAAGATTATAGGTAGTATTAGTTTAGATATATATCTCTAACTAATTAATCGGAGTCTTTATAATAATAATATCTTCCGTAAAAATATATCGCTCTTATATAATCTTAAATATTTTAATATTAAATATTATAAAGACCCCTAAAAGAGGGACGTTAGGTAATAATTACTTTTAGAGGATACCTAGATTAAAGTATATTAATCGAAACTCTTTCTATTTAGTTACTAGATAAAGCTCGTCGATTATTAATAAATATAACCGTAACGTAAAGCTAGTATACCGTAGTACGTCGGTATTAAAATCACTCGAACTAGTAATCTTAGGACTCGTAAAGATTATTATTATTAACTACTTATTTATAAATCGCGTTTAATTATTATACCGTAGGTAAACTAGCCGGAGTGTATTACTATAATATTAACGGGGTTATTACTATCGCCGTTTAGAATAAAAAGTCGGTAATTAGGTATATAATTTAATTTCTTATATTACTCTTCTAATAAAGTATTTAAAAGGTATAATAATTAATACTACTTTAATAGGTAAAAATATTAATAATAAAACCTAAAAGACGATACTTTTATTAAATCTAATTTTCGTAATTAAGATTAAATTCGTTCTCTAGTTTAATAATATATTTAAAATATTATATTATTTCTTTTTAAACTCGACCCCGAAGTAATATATCGCGGCGCCTTCTATATACTCTCGATCTAAAGTTTTATATAAATTATTTATCTTTATTATAATAGGCGTAGACGCGAAATCGTTTATTATATATAATACTATTATAATAAATATTAATTTTAACTCTAAATATATTTCGCGGAGGGTTCTATAACGAAGGGGACCTACCGATAATAAAGAATAAAAACTAGTAATAAATAATTATTATTACGGTAATAATCGAAACTCGAGTTATAATTAAGGATTTTTAGATAACCTATATTTATTTCGCTATATATATAATAGATAGTATTATAGATAACTATATTCGAAAGAGTATATATAGAAGTATTAGCGCGCGATTAATTTAAATCTTATTCTAAAATAATTAGATAACGATTACGTTATAAAGTTAATTATTAATAAAGAAAAAAGTTAACGGAAAAATTTATATAGGCGGCCTACGAAAATAATACGAACCTAATAAAAATATAGGGTTTTACGCTCAGACCTGCCGCCGTTTAACTACGAAGTTAGTATTTCTAACCCGAAGGGGTTTAGTAAACGGGAGCTAACCCGAAGGGGCTTAGCGGTGGCTCGGCAGGTCTGAGGGACTGAGGCAAGACCGTTCGAGACTCCTATCCAAGCTTAGTAAGCAAATTACTTGGCATCAAAACCGCTCACAGCTGAGTGAATCATTGGTAAATGCACTCACCAAAACTGCTGGGAAGTTTTTCTTCTTCAGGGAACCATGAATCGCACGAAATAAGTAGCAAGTCCCTACCTTACTCATAAATGCGTAACTTAAGAAATATTGATCACTCCCAACTTGGGAGCCCAACTGGACTTGAGTTAACAGCGTCGGCTTGGGACGTTGCAACTGACAGTGTGCTATGCGCATTCGGGCCTACCAAGGACAATGTACTGCTTGAGCTTAAACGCTGGAGAAAGCGTGAGGAAACCTATGAACCCATTGCTTCATGGGAAGCGCCCTGTCCGCTGCCAGATCTCGAATGTGACCAGGTTCAGGATCTACATTACTTTTCTGATTCCTTGACAACATGTCTCATTCTAGCTGGTGGAGACATTGTCGTTGTTCGGGAGGAGCCGCAGCCTGGGGAGGAAAAGGTTGAGATTGTGGGCTCGGTTGATGCAGGAATTGCTGCCGCATCCTGGTCGCCTGATGAAGAGCTGCTGGCTATTGCAACGGAAGTGTCGACTTTAGTGTATATGACAAGAGAATTTGATCCCGTAGCTGGTGTTACATTTACAACCGATGATCTCAAAGCTTCCAACCATGTCTCTGTCGGTTGGGGCAAGAAGGAAACCCAGTTCAAGGGCAAGAAAGCGAGGGCGCTTCGAGACCCAACAGTACCAGAGACAGTGGACGAGGGTATCCTGAGTGATCTTGATACGAAGGACCTTACAATCAGCTGGCGTGGGGACGGCGCTTACGTTGCAGTAAATAGTATTGAAGCCGAATCACGTCGAGTCATCCGAGTCTACTCTAGAGAAGGCCTTTTAGACAGTGTTAGTGAACCTGTCGATGGTCTTGTAGGCGCCTTGAGTTGGAGGCCTGCGGGTGATCTCCTCGCCGGTGTACAGCTCCTCCGCGATCAAGCCAAAGTGGTTTTCTTTGAGAGAAATGGATTGCGTCACGGCCAATTCGATCTACGTCTAAGCAAAGAAAAAACCCAGGATTGGGCTTCGAACATTTCTTTGCAATGGAATGTTGATTCATCGGTCCTAGCTGTCTCTTTCAGAGATTGGGTTCAATTGTGGAATATGGGAAATTATCACTATTATCTCAAGCAAGAAGTCTTTTCCCTGCCAAAAGGCCCAAACGGAAACCCAGCATCGGTAGTGTGGCATCCAGAGAAAGCCTTGCACATTTTGATGCTTTCTAGTACCGGTATTCAGAGGCAAGCATATGCATCAGTCGTCTCCAGCAGTCGCCCAACATCACCGCATGATTATGGTATTGTGGCGGTCATTGATGGTAAACAGCTCAAGCTTACTCCCATGCGATTTGCTAATGTTCCGCCGCCAATGGCATTCTGTGAACTTAATTTGGACCGCAATGTCAATGATGTTGTTATCAATGCCTCGTGCGACAATATGTCATCGATCTTGATCGAGGTGTACTTCAGTCATGGGGGACATGCAGTATATGGTTGGTCTATGGAATTGAAAGGGCAACAGCAGCCTTCGCTTGTTGATCCCACAAGTCCACTCGCGAATATCGATCCTCGTGGTTTACCTCTTGAATGCAATTTACCAACGGTTGAAGTCATACCTTGGCTAGAGGAAATGCAGCCTCAGAAGAACGGTCTGCCAAACGGTGACGAAGCCTTACATGGGAGAGAGATCAGGTTCAGTCTTCATGAGAATGGATCTCTATTTGCCAACGAACGCCGCCTAGTCCGGAATTGTGATTCTTTCCTTGTGACGCCTGCCCATTTAATTTTCACCACCAGCCAACACCTGTTGAAGTTTGTGCACTTAGGTGCACATGCAGATGGTAAGGCGCAGGATCGCACAAAATGCTTAGTCTAGCTAAGTGATGATTACAGATCTTGAGATACCCCCTGATACACCCGAGTCAGATGAGAGGTGCCGCAGCATTGAGCGAGGAGCCAAACTTGTAACAATCATGCCTTCAATTTTTGCTTTAGTATTGCAGATGCCACGAGGTAATCTGGAGACGATCTATCCACGAGCGTTAGTACTTGCAGGAATACGAGACAGTATCAAGAAAAAGAAGTATAGGAAGGCGTTCTTGGCCTGCAGAAATCAGAGGGTCGACATGAACATTCTGCATGATCATGATCCTCACCAATTCATCTCAAATGTTGACCATTTTATCGACCAAGTCCAGAAGGTGGAACATATCGACCTTCTCCTTTCTCAGCTTCGGGACGAAGATGTATCAAAGACAATGTATAACGAAACTCTCCCGGGTGCTGCAGATACTCAGGGCCAGCAAGCCGCCAATGATAAAAGTTCCAAGATCAATCGCGTCTGTGATGCCTTCCTCAGTGCTTTGAAAAGTCGAACGGCCACCCATTTCCAGAATGTGGTCACCGCTCATGTGTGCAAATCGCCACCCAATCTGGATGCTGGCCTGACGCAGATCGGTGAGCTCCGTGATCAGAGCCCAGAACGGATCGATGCGGCCATAGAGCACATCTGCTTCTTGGCCGACGTCAACCGACTTTTCGACAACGCTCTGGGTCTCTACGATCTCAAGTTGGCTTCACTAATTGCTCAGCAGTCTCAGAAGGATCCCAAGGAATATGTTCCATTCCTACAAAGCTTGCAGAGCATGCCAGTTCTTCGACGCCAGTACGCCATTGACGACCACCTTGGTCGATTTCAGAAGGCTCTCAGACATTTATGCGATCTAAACGCTTTCGATGAGGTCAAATCGTACGCCGTAAAGCATAGTCTCTACGAAAAAGCACTCGAATTCTACCGTTACCAGGAGGACAAATTCAACCAAATCATACGATTGTATGCGGATTATCTCCAGGCGGACGGCAAATTCAGAGACGCTGGGATTGCGTATGAATACCTCAAAAACTACACGCAAGCCAGCGAATCTTTCCGTCAAGCCCACCTCTGGAAAGAGTCACTATCCTGCGCGACTCTCATCCCATTAGAACCTCCACAGCTCCGCTCTCTCGCCCAATCATTAGCCGACGCCCTCGTCGAATCCAAAGACACCTTCTCAGCTGCAACAATCCATCTCGACTACCTCTCCGACATCCCCACCGCAGCCCGTCTCTACTGCAAAGGCTACTTCTTCACCGACGCAATCCGTACCGTCGGTCTCCACCAACATCCCGACCTCCTCGACTCCGTCATCGACGTCGGCCTTGTGGAAGGCATGGCATCCATGACCGAGCTCCTGGCGGACTGCAAAAGCCAAATCAACGCACAAGTCCCACGGATCCGCGAGCTACGGACTAAGAAAGCAGAAGATCCTCTAGCCTTCTACGACGGTGAGGGCATGGAAGGCGCAGATATCCCAGATAACGTCTCCCTCGCGCCCACAGACGCCTCTACGACCGGTGGTGGCTCGCTGTTCACGAGATACACCAATCGCACAGGGACTGTGGCGACGAATGCCACGAAGAGGACGTCGAAGAACAGGCGGAGGGAGGAGAGGAAGAGAGCGAGGGGGAAGAAGGGGAGTGTGTACGAGGAGGAGTATTTGGTTAATAGTGTTGGGAGGTTGATTGAGAGGATCAACACTGTTAATGAGGAGGTGGACAGACTGGTCGTTGGGTTGATGAAGAGAGGAATGAAGGAGAGAGCGGGGGCGGTGGAGAATGCGATGGTGGAGGTTGTGGGCCTTTGTAGGGGGTGTATCGCGGAGGTCTTTCAGGAGGTGGCGAAGAGGATTAGTGCAGAAGAGAGAAAGGAGAGTGGAGAAGAGAGACCGAAAGGAGGTGAAGGGGTGCTATGGGATACTTTGGAGGGAGACACGCCTAGAGAGGCGCCTACGGTAAAAGACTTCGCACGGCTTTCGCTGCTTGGTCGATAGCGTCCATACAGCAATTACTCTCATAATGTATTTACAAGCCCAGCATGTCACGCGTTAATTATGCACTCGTGGGTCTCCCCTACTCATCTGCAGGTGATCTCGAATACTTCTCACTGCTTGTTCGCAAAAGCTGTAATGCCAGCTCTTGGGGTATAGAAAGTTACCTGTATACCGCTCGTCCCCCTTCTGGCCGTAGCCTTCCATACACGTCTTCTAAGCAACCTGCCACACTTTCGGATCCTTCCCTCATGATTATCATGACGACTCAGCCTCTTCGAGTAAAGCAAAGTGCCGGGATGCTTGCGCTCTTTTCATGTCTCACAGCAGGCTTTGCTTGATCATGATCAATCCATTCGGGATACTAATCTGGTCTTCTCCCAAGTTCTGGGCGACCATCCTGCGCTAATGGTACCTAAATGGACCACTATGCCGCGCCCCCTTTATGCTATTACCGGCTTTCCATGCTCATCAATCAAATGATCCTGAACACTTATAGGGCCCTCTCCCACACTGGTCATGATAAGCCTGCTCACCCCGCGGTTCAAAGTGCTTTCGATGTGGGCGTAGTCCGTTCCAAATCCATGACTATTTCCTCTTGCTACCCACCCTTCCTTTCCGTCCAGAGCAGAAGCCAGCTTTTCACAGAGGATGGGCCAATTTTTCTCCAGATAGTAGATAACGCAGTTTGGACCTGCGTCGAATGTATAGGCTGCAACAACTTTGCCAGCCTGTTGGTTGATAAGTCGAACCGCTTTGATGGCAGCGGCGCTTACATCGTTCATATACTGAATTGGGGGATCAGTATCCAAGCAAGTAGCATGAAACGAATTGCTCTCCCTCATCGTTATCCTAGCAAATGCATCAAAGTTACGCTCTTGTATGGCTTTCTCCATCTCCGACATGCGCTTGGGTACTTCTTCGACTCTCGCTGTGAACAGAGTCGATGTCTTCACCGTCTCTTGCATTCCTGCGGTACTGCTGACGTCCTTCTGCGCGGCACTGGCTACCAGTATCAACGCTCTCATTTCAGGCCAATGGCTCTTCGGGGCAACCATCCTCGCGCAACTATCCGACCCGTCGTCCTTTGTGCCCATATCCCATGCCACATACCCGCCAAGCAAACTCCTGCATGCTGAACCACTGCCCTGCCGCGCTATAAGTGAAAGCTCAGTCGGCGATTGCGGCAGCTCATATAGATCTGCAATGGCCCGTACTAATGCCGCGAAGCCTGCTGCAGAGGATGCAAGCCCAGCGGCCGTGGGGAAGTTGTTCACGCTTGCGAGGCGAAGAGGGTATGTCGATAGCTTTGGCAGTGACGAATCTGCACTTTCTAATTCTGCGCGGAGCGAACGTAGTGATTGCAGACAAGCCGTAGAGCGGGGCGTGGTAAGGTCTTGGGGTTTGCCGTCGAGTAGGAGGATGTCTTCTGGAGGATGGTAGGTAGAGGAGCAAGATGCGGTGGTATGAGTCCGTAGATCAGATTGGGATAGGGTGACAGAGAGCGAGGAATTGGTCGGTAGGTTGAGCTTTGAGTCACGTTTGCCCCAATACCTACATTCTTAGAGCAGAATGGCTAGTATTTCAAGAACTCCTTACTTGATCACTGCTATGTTCACCGGTGCAGTCGTGCTGGCACGGTAGATCTTCTGCTCGTCCATGCTAATTCCTCGTATTAAGGATCCGAAGATTTTTAGAAATTTCGACGGCTTGAGCGATGAGGTAGTAGTATCGAGGGGCCTTAGGCGTTCAATATGGCACTTGGGGCTCAAGATATGATCCTAAGATTCCAATTGCTGCGCATGTTGCCATCGTAGTAGAACGTGTTGTGGTAGACGTGACGACCCAAGCCCTCCGCGGCCGAGTTCCGCACTTGCTCGGTGAAGTCTGGCCGCAAAAGCACCCATTCCCATCGTTATTTACAAGGCATCAAGATGGGAAACACCTCTTCAAGTCGGGTCCAAGCCCCTCTCAACGACCCTCCACCTTCCGCTTGCCCAGTCGACCCATCAGCCCGCGAAGCATGGCTCGAAGCCGCCAAAAACGCCCGCCATCCACCACCCCCTCCAGCATCTCCGCCCTCGACCACATCCACACCGTCTCCAACTCCCCAACTCGCAAAACACAGACCCTTAGCTTCAGATCGCGTAATCAGCTCGATCCCCCGGGCTGAATTCGCTCCCGCTACCACCACACCCTCCCCCATCTCGCCCGCCACAGATACCGTTCCGCCTTCCTCTTCAAAATGGATATATCCCTCCGAAAAAATGTTCTTCGAGGCTATGAAGCGGAAGAACCACTCGCCCAATGCCAGTGATATGGCGACTGTCGTGCCGATACACAATGCCGTCAATGAAAGAGCGTGGGGCGAGATCAAGGATTGGGAGAGACAGTTCGCCGCACAGCAGAATGTCAAGTGTAATGGGCCGATGCTGAGAAGTTTCAGTGGGGATGCGAAGAAGATAAGTCCGAAGGCGAGATTCAATACATTACTAGGATATGAAGAGCCATTCGATCGGCATGACTGGGTTGTGGAGAGGTGTGAGGGTGTCGCTGTGGAGTATGTGATTGACTTCTACAAGGGCAAGGGTGGGGGATTGAGCTTTTATTTGGATGTTCGACCGAAGCTGAATAGTTGGGAAGGGTGGAGGATGAGAATAGGGAGGACGGTGGGGTTGTGACCAAGCGTGAAGAGGGTGCGAAGGAATTGTTTATTGTGACAGAGATGTACATTGCAATCCCAGCTCAAAAGCTGCGAGATGGGCTCCCAGATGCCAAAAGCTCCGGGTAAAGCATCTGACTTTGGAACGCCTACCAATGCTGCCCGCCATTCCAACCTCATCCCAAAACAACAGCCAGAACAATGATGACAAGCACGATAGCAAGAATCACGAGCAAACAGCACGCCTTTCCTCTCGCGCTCTTCTGATACCGACTCGCACTCCTGAGCTCTATGTCCGCGTGTTGCGTATCCGTAGCCACGTTCTGCACATTCCCACTTATTGTATCTAGCTGCCCTCCCTGCTCGTGTACAATGTGCGCCACGTCTCTGAATAGCTCGTTCAGCTCCCCGACGCTCTGCTCGATGTTCCTTATCTCAGACTCCCGCTCGACGATCAGTGAGTCCTGGAAGTCGACTTCATCTTGCGATGCCAGGCGCAGCTGGTCTTGATCTTGAACTTGCGACTGTTGCCCTGAGGGGCTACCGGAGTAGGGCGCGGAAGCGTCGTTTGATTCGAGGGCAGTACGTGCGGCGGAGGCGGAGGCGCGTTGTTTTTCGAGGGCGAGACGTTGGATAGATTGAAATTCAGTGCCTGATGCTTGGAATTCCCGGGACAGCTTCTGTTGGGTATACTTCTGCGAAGCCTAGAGCGCAGTAGCTGTCAGCTGTGTCCTGAAATTTTTTGAGACACTTAGTCATACACTCAAGTCCTCCCATGTCGTCAGTCTCTTGACGCCCTCCCCAACTTCCTTGAATCCATCTCTCGCCTCTGCTAGAAGATCATTGACTCGTTCTCGGACTCGTTCTGTCTCGCGCTTTGTGCCCAGGAGGTTCAGTTGTTGTGACAGGCGGCCGATCTTAGATGTGAGGGAGAAGAGCTGTTCAGAGAGGCTTTCGCTGAACCGACTGAACTCTGGATCGTCTCGATACTCGGGGTCGTCGCTTCGGCGGTATGTGGTTGGCTTTTTCAAACTTAGCTCATGGTCTTTAAAGTGGGAGGTCTAAGTCTTACTTGCGATTCCAGCGCTGGAGACCGGTTAAAGGACATGATGCTATGGAAATCGAAGTACTTGCAAAGGATCTGTTCTGACCTCTATGTTGCGGCCTTGAGCATGACGTTGCCGCTTTAATAGCGCCAAGCCCCTAGATATCGCACTTACGACTTGGCACAGCCTTTCAGCAGTAGTTATCGATTATGAAGAACATCCTTATCCTTTTTGTCTTTGGTGCAACAACGGCCATCCAAACCATTTTGGTGTAAAGGTGCTCAATTCAATAAGTGCGATAGCTTTGCAGCTGGGCGTAGAGTACCTTGATAAGAGCCTCATTTTGGAAGATAGGTATTGCCTATTCTGGTTGCTGCTAGAAGTCCAAAATTTCCACCTATTGAGAGAAGCCCTTCGTCCATCGCATCATAATTATCTAGAAACATAGCACACATTGATACTGTAGGCACAAAGTAAAGGGCGTTCGCACATCCCGAGCTCGTAGCATCGGCAGGGATTGCACAGTCACGGGATGCCCTGGGGGCGCACAGTTTTTTTTGGTACAGTACGGGATGCCAAGCCACTCAGATTTGTATGGGGTTTACACCAAGATCTAAGTAGCCGTCTATTAACTATATTACCGTCGCCACCATAAACACCGTGCGCAGTATATCGCTGTCGTATATATAGCTGTCGCTTTCTACCCCACTTATCGCTCTTATAGGTCGCTGTCGCTTATCCACCCCAGTATTCCGCCCTATACCTTACTGGTTGAACTTATCTAAGAACGCCGAATTAATAATAACCCGCTCCTGCGACTCCGCGTCGTCTACGTCTATAGCGGCGGCGGTGAGATTATTCTTGGGGTAGACCGACGGTTTAAGCGAGAATAAATAATAATTTAGCGGCTTTAAACTTTAAATAGTATAGTATAAATTTTAGCGCGCCCCGAAACCTTAAAACTAAAACTTTATAAATTTATTATTTTCCTTATTTTCTTTTTATTAATTATATACTACTTTTAACCCCCCCCTTTTAACCGCTTTATAAATTCCTAGTTATTTCGTAAATCTTTAAATATATATTTATTTTTAAAGTATAATACTTTATCTTTAATAATTTATATTTTTATATTAATATACTAGCGAATCTAGGGTAGCCCGTAAATAAATTCTTATTATTTTTATAATTTCGTATCTAAATTTACGTTTTTATCGTAGAATTCGTTTAATAATTATATATATTACGCGCTAGGGTATAGACTCGAAACCTACTAGCGATAATTTATCCGAAGAAAATAAATTTCGGTAATTTCGTAGATTTAATAATTAATTTATAATATTAATATAGATTTAGTTTTAAATTCTAGAAGATTAAAAAAAAACTACTAAAATATTATAACTATACCCGTAGTTATAAAGTATGTTTTTATCGACGATTATTTATTAAATTTATAAAACTAACGAGGATTTAATCGATATTTAATAATTTTAATAAATATTCGACTAGCCTAGACGAAGAAGACTTTCTTTTATATAATTATATATATAATAAAAAAATATCTTCGATATTAATATATATTCTTAATTTAATCTACGTTTTTTTCGTAAATTTAACGGGTTATACTCGAATTATTCTTCGTATTTAAGGCCGGATTTTTTAAATATAAAAAAACGATATACTCGATTTTATTATAAATATCTAGAAGATATTTATTTTTATCGAGGATCTAAATCCCGGTACTATTAGTTTCGGTAATTATTTATATAATATATTTAAAGTTTTTAAATTCTACTTTAAGGGTAAGTCCCTAGTTTTTATATTAATTTAATTATTAATATTCGATTTTTTCGTAGAATAAACCTTTAATAAAATAATTCGTTATCGCGGCTATATAAATACCGCGACCTTAATCGCCGATAAACTCGAAGGTGAAATTAATATTAATAATAAAAACTAAGATAATAAAAAGAATTAAATATTACCTATTTAAATATTTATTTAAAATAAATATTATAATTAAAATACTTATTAATAATAAATATATTAAGCGAGATATTTAATACTCTAGTATTTAAATATAGTTATTTCTAGTTAATAAAAGAATTAACTAAATTATTTTTAATATCCTTATATATAGTATTACTTAATATATATAATAATCTTATATAATATATATATATAATATCTATATATAATATCTATATATATATCTTATATAAGTTAATTTTATATAATTAAATATTAATTAATAATCTTCTTTTTATATAAAATCTTTATATATTAATAATTATAATTTATAATTATAATTTAATTCTTATTTATAATATTTATATATAATCTAACTTTTATATTTAATTTAACTTTTATATTTAATTTAATATATATATATATAACTTTTATATATAATAATATAATTTTTATATAACTTATTTCTTATTTATTTTTTATTTATAATTTTAATAACTAATTTAATAATTAATAATAATTAATATTTATATATAACTTTTATATATAAAAACCCAAATTTTATTTCTATTTATAATATTAATATTAATATTTAATTTAATATTTAATTATAGTTTTTATATAATAATAAAGTAATATTTATATTATATACCTTTAATAAAATTAATATATAAAATTAATAATTTAATAATTTAATTCCTTTAAATTTTTTATTTAGAATTTAATTTCTATTTATAATTTAACTCGTATATATAAATCTTTATTAAAGAACGAGATTATTATTAAATAAATATTAATTCTAGAATATAATTATTATATTAAAATAAATAAAGATAAAATTTAAAATTTTAAAATTTAAATAAATTTAATTATTATTTAAATAAAAGTATATATATTATATATATCTTTATTTCTTAATTTAAAGATATTAGAATAAATATTAAAAAATAAAATAAATTTATATAAATTTATATTAAATTTAGATTTTAATAATTTAGATTAAATTAAATTAAATCTAAAATTAAATTATCTTATAATAATATTAAATTATAATACCTAGGGTATTTATAATAATATAAAAATAAATATAAAATCTTTATAAAAGAATAATCTTTAAATTTAAATAATAAAATTAATTTTTAAAAAATTAAAGTAAAGACTTTAAATCTTTTATTTTTAAAAAAAGCTCTAGAGTATTAATAATTATAATATAATATTATAATATAAATAATATAATTATACCGTATACTTTATTTATAAAATTTATATATTATATTTAATAATTATTATAAAGCTAGTCTTAATATAAATTATAGAAAGATTAGTAATTATATATATAATATATATATTAATTATTTTTAATTATTAAATTATTAATATTATAATTAAAATTATAATTAAAATTATATTTATTATATTTATTATTTTTAATATAATAATTCTTAATTCTTAAACTTTAAAGTTTTTTAAAGATTAATTCTTTTATTAAATAATAAAGATCTTTAAATCATTTATAATTTAATACTATTATAATATTAATTCTTAAACATTAATTTAAGAAATAATTATTTACTTTATTTTTATATATAACTATTTATTCTATTTATTCTATTTATTCTATTT
>JAABUW010000758.1_pt1 | contig 60057 bp, 110 predicted proteins | sample 5560081 | NCBI WGS metagenome assembly JAABUW01 (sample SAMN10711882, study PRJNA513363) | rock metagenome | isolation source: Antarctica rocks | place: Antarctica: Victoria Land, Knobhead sud | reverse complement strand
GGTGCGGCAGCTGCAACGAGCCCTCCCGCTCCAGCCGCGCCAGCGTCTCCTCGTCAAAGCGCGCTGAAATGCCGGTCTTGAGGTGGCAGCGGCCGCACACATTGACGATCCGGACGCCGTCGCCGTCGTGCCGAGACGCATACAGGATGACATTCGTGCCGCCTTTTGAATGCCCCAGCAGCCCAAAGACGCGCTTGCCGCGCGACTCCAGGTACTTGACTGCCGCCTCCATTTCATCCACCTGCCATCATTTGTCGCTGTGTCGTTCTGTGGATGCCGTTTGAGGATGAGCCTTTGAAAGCATTGAATTTGCGTTCCGACAACGCACTGCACGGGCTTGCGGTGAGCGGCTCACCTCTGCAGGATAGTTGGCGAATTTGAAGTCGCCCTGACTCTCGCCGTTGCCGCTGTAATCAAACCTGGGGGTAGGGGCACAGCATTCTGAGAGGCCCGCAATTCTACAGCTTTCTTCATGCAAGTCACAAAAAGCAAGCACGATTTGAAAGGACTCCAATATGCAGTGTATGGAGCTTATGCACGTCTCGTGCATCATCATCATCACCTGAGGGATGCTGCGCCACCCGCCGCTAAGCGCTCGGCAATTGCAGCGAGATGGAAGCCGTCCTTGGAGGAGGTGTAGCCGTGGCACAGAACCGCAACGTCAGGAGTGTCAGGCAGCGTGAGAATGCCTACAAGCGTCTCCCCATTGCCGTTCTGGAATGTGACCCGCTCGGTTGAGAGGCATGACATCGGCGCCGCTGCCGCACCCCGCTCCTCTGCCATTTCAGAGGCCTCCACGGACAAGCACCGCCACGGACGTGATCGCGATCCGTTCCGCTGCGATGAAGAAACCAGAGGGAACCGTTGAGCTACGGGAACGCCGTGCGAGATGCTCAGGGATTGCTGTGGTGATCTCACGCAGCAGGGTGCGCTCGAAGACCCAGCCGCAATGCTGTGCATGGATCTGTGATATTGTTGTTGATACTGCACGCAAGTGCAAATAGATAATTGACGGCTGCAGTACCTTGGTAACGAAATTTGGTGCATGTTTCAATCAATAGCTTCGCCGGTTTCTCCGGCAGCATGCTGGGAGGAGACGAGTGCACACCTATGGTCGCTTGATTGGCACGGCGTGGATTATTCCTTTGCGACGCTTACAGATACACAACATGACATGCTGTCTTGGTGCAAAAAGGAAGACCCATCAAAGAGCAATATGATATGAAATTGCGTTGACGCGATGCAGGTGCTGAGTGCGCCGAGTAGGAGAAGCAAGCAGGCAGCTCTAGCTATCGTGCATGCATACAAAGAACGAAGAGGTCGCAAGATCCAATGCAGATGCAGGTGCCCTCGAGTCAGTTCCACGCCAAACCGGCCAAAAACATTTCTTGTGGCGCCCGGGCAGTGGCTGCAAACGGAACAGGTAGGTACTTCTGCCCTCGCCGTGGTGGTGCCGCCGCCGCGTTGCCCGAATTTGTGCATTGGCGTGGCTGGCCTCCGGTTCTGGTGCCGAGCCCACCCATGGATGATGGTGGGCGGCGGCCAATTGAGTAAATACACGCCGTGCTGTCTCACGACCCGCCTTTGGTCCGCAGGGCGCTACGAGAGCGCGCCGCGTGCAAAAGCGGAGACACTCCTGAGTCGGTAGGTACCGCCTGGCTCTAGTCCGGCTGTTGTGGTCCGTCACGTGAAAGGCGACGGCGGCGCATGGGGGAGACCGTCGCCTAACGCCGGCGGTCACCCAGCGTGCCCCAGCCGCTGCAGCCGCAGAGCTCTAATTTGACTCGGCCGCTCGTAGATGTACATAAGAATAAGGAGCTGTGCTTGTGGGCCTGCCCGCCACGTGTGTGTTTGCTTGATTTGCAGCCGGTGCCCGATAATATGCGGACGGCCGGCTCACAGCCGCTCCGCGCCGCCCTCGCAGCCATGGCAGCTGCGGCGCCTGCGCCGCCGGCGCCTCCGCGGCCCTCGGGGCCGTCGGCGGCGCTCGACGACGCCTCGGCAGCGCCGCTCGACGAAGGAAAGGCCGCGGCGCATCTGGTGCCGCAAAGCGGCGCATCTCTGATTGTGGTGATCAGAGTGCCAGCGCGTCGACGCAGTGGCGCAGTAGCAGCGTGGCGCCACCGACGACCAGGATGACGGAGGCGGTCACGGCGGTGGAGGTCTGGTCGAACACCGTCGGCGCAAAGGCCAGGCCGAACATGTCGCAGTCCTGGTAGTAGTCCTCGTACAGCCGCGGCGGCATCTCCATACGGCCGCCCTCGCCCTTGCTGTGCCGCTCGCCCTCGCCGCCTGCGGCACCGCAAACATACATAAAGGTCCAGCAACCAGCAAGATGTAAGGCAGTCACTGGGAGACGAGCGATGGATGGGCCAGGCGCCCACCCTCGCCCTTGCTGCGCCGCTTGTCCTCGCCGCCTGCGGGCAGCTCAAGGATAACGAATCTCCAGCCAAAAGCATATCAACGGCAGCAAATGGGCTCCCAGTACGCCGCCCTCGCCCTGGTCGCGCCGCCTGCCCCTCGCCGCCTGCCAGTTTCGGTGCAACATGGGTGTCTGTCTTGATCGAAATGCCGTGCGTGACTGGACAGGAAGGCTCGAGCATCAAGGGACTCAGGACCCCTTTCAACGCTGAAAACCCAACAGCAGATTTGCAGCGCTGCCGGACTGAAGAATCTCTTGCTGGTACTGCTCTGCACTGCCACTCGCCGCAGAGCCAGCGAGCGACAGCAGTGCCCATCTACACTGATGCCCATCTACACCGGTACCACGCACTCCAGGTAAGCAGTACCATGCCAAAGCTATCGTGGCACTTGGAAGAAGATAGGCGTGTTCGTACTAGGTGGCTCTGTACTAGAGCAGCCACAGTTTTGGCCTTGGTGCCATGACTGTTGGTCGTGACTTCTCAGCAGGCCTCGCGAGTCCCCGGAGCGGCATCCGCTAGGTGGCATGAGGGCGCATAGCGACCTAAACCGCCCTGAACCGCCGCCGCACCACTCAATGGAGCAATGAGGTAGCATTTGCGACGGTACACACAGTACTGTATGGCAGTGCCACACAGGACAGCGGCGTGAGCAGAGGCCCTTTGTGTTTTGAGGCGTTTTGTGGCAGAGCAAAGCGCGACGCACCCTTCCCGAAGGACTTGTCGATGACTTCCTCGATAAAGGGCTCGCCGGCGGCAGCGCCCGAGCTGCCGCCGCTTTCCATCTCTTCAGCTGCCGCGCCAGCCACCTTGCCGCCCTGCACGGCCAGCAGCTCGGCTCTGCAAGGTGCTTGTGACAGCAGAACCACAGAAGAAGCAGCGCAGGTGTCCTGTGAAAGTGTCAACCAGCTTAGGACACCGCAGCAACACTGCAGGGCCACGCTGGGTGCCTTGTCCAAAATGGCCAGAGGAAAGGCGAACGGTAACAGCCTGTTGTACATCAGAACTGCAGGAAGTTTCTCACCGTATGATCGCCGTCGCGTATGGATGTGTTGAGTGCATCGCCCGCAAAGTCGGCAGGCGTAGACTCATCCTCGGCACGCGCCGCAGACCATGCCGCCTTGCTGGCCGCTGAGGCGCCTGCGTGGCAACCAAGGAGCAGTCAGCGCTGGGTGCTGGTGTATCAATCTCCTTGCAATGTTGAGATCAGCGCTAGATATTGAGGTTGCCGCACCCTGGATACATGATGACGACGATGAAAGTGTGTCGCTTCCCAGTGTGCCCATTGGAGAGCTCTACCAATGGGGGGTGCACCTCGCCTCTGATGCGCCAGATGTTCGCAAGCACGTTGTAGCCAGGAGGAGGCAAACGAGCGCACCAGCCAGCAGCTTGGCGATGGCGCCATCAGGCAGCAGCGCGGCCAGGTGCAGAGGGGTGAGGCCGCGCGGGCCGGGCACGGAGACGCTCCACTCGTAGCCGCCCACGGATGCCCAGCCCAGCAGCAGCTCCACCTGCGAGGGGTTTTGTTTCAGGATTGGAGGCAGGAGTGTTGGGGCATAGGCATGCTGCACATGTGTACTGAGGCCGGGCGGCATCCACAGGGCGAGAAAGAGATGAAGCGCGACATTTCAAGCGTCGAGAGACACCAGTTTCACTGTGACTTGCCGCATCACTGGTTCGTGCCTCAGATCAGGAATTGCATAGGCTGGTTGTCAGCGACCATGACTGTGGACGCAGAGCAAAAGCAGCAACTTTCGCGAAACTCATAGCATGACGCACCAGGTCGGCGCTGCCTGAGCGCACGGCGAGGTGCAGCGGCGTGAGGTCCGAGTCCATGCGCTCCTGCAACGCGTCCATGACGTCGCCCACGCTCTCCGCGCCGGCGCACGCAGCCGGCAGCACCAGCGCCGCCACCGCCGGCCAGCCCTGCATAGATCCCGTTGGCGTCAGCATCCGTCATCCACAAGCAGCACTCTGGTGGGCGCAAGTGCCTGCTGCCGCTGCTCACAGCTGGCTGCTGCACAGGGCGAACATACCATAAACACGCCAAGTCATCAGACAGAAGCGCCGCCGGGTTGCATGGAGTCTGCCAGACGGCGCCTCCCAGGGCACTGCAGGGGGGGCGGCGCACACCCTCTCGCAGGCGAGGATGAGCAGCCGCTGGGCGCAGGAACACACGCACGCGACGTCCGCCGCCTCGTAGGAGCGCGCGGCGCCGGCCGCGCCGGCCGCGCCGCCCGCCTGCGCCGCCAATGCTGCGCCGTACGCCAGCACCCGGTCCATGTCCAGAATAACCGCCTCCAGCTCCTCACCTGCATGGGGCGTCATAGGAACAGGTTTTGATAGGGGTTTTAGGGTTGGTTGCTCCAGGATACTCGCTCCTCGCCTGCCGCATGAGCAGGTGCCCCATCGCGGCCTGAGCTTGCGGCGTCAGTAACAGTCACATGGTACCAGGTACTGGCGATACTGATTATGACGAACTGATCATACCCGATCGTACTGAATGATGGTGTACCATCACAACAGTCACGACCCAGCTGCTGGATAACTCACACGCGCTCTGCCATCGGCATCGCTGCATCGCTGAGACGAAACTGGGCGTACGCTGGCGGCTGCAGCTGCTCTGTCCATGCTTACTCCGCCATCAGGCCATCGTGACAAGCCGCCCGGCTGACAGTCGCCTGATCACACTCTGAATCAAATTCAAAGTCACCAGAGAGGGCGCCCTCCAGATGGCGCAGCTCCGCCGCCGCGGCCGCATTGGGCAGCACCAGCAGCGGCGCCGCGGCGGACAGGCAGCCGCTGCGGGTGACCTCCAGCTGCACCGCGCCCGCCGCGCCGCCGGCCGGCAGCTGCACCACCACGCTCTGCGGCGTGCCGGGGCCCTGCTCCGACGGCACCCTGACCACTCGCTCCACTTGCACGAATGCGCCTACAGTGCAGCAATTTGGGCCGGTCACGAAGGGCGCGCGTCCAGGTGGATGGCGCACTATATTGCAATATTGCATATATATATGCCGGCACGGAGTGGATATATATATCACCGGCATGTATATATGCCATGCTAGGCTACCTAATGTCTATGGGCCTGCAAGTCGAGACGGCAACGTCTGCGCCGTCCAAGGCAACTGTCGCCAACGGCGCCGACGTCGCAATACACGGCGACACTGCCTTTGGACAGAATCCCTTTCTGCAGAAGCCTCTGCTGCCTTTCCAGGCTTGCTGACTGGTGGGGCGAGACGCAAGCAACTGTCGGCTCTCACACAGAGTCGTGGGACCAGTTGCGGATGAATCAGTTCCTCAAGGCCGGTCGAGTCCAGTGGGTCCTGCTATGCATCCAACATGGAGAAGAAACTCACCGCCGCTGCGGGCGAGCACGGCGGCGTCCTCGCCGGCAATGTTGGCGCCGGTAAGCGCAACGAGCGGCGAGTCGTCTGCCGCCACAAAGCGCGGCGACACCGCCATGACCGACGGGAAGACGCCGCGGCTGCCGCTGGCGGACAGCACGTGCAGCACACGTCCGTCGCCTACCATGGCCACCTCGTCGAACAGCTGCAGCTGCGGCACACAACAAGAGGGAAAGACGGGGTCGATATGGAGGATGCCAATGCTTGTGTATGACGTCGTATCAGCATGTTTGGGCACCATTGCCACCTCGTCAAACAGCTGCAGGCGGCGGCTGATGAAAAGGGACACATATGAGAAAAAACCCAGAGCGTCCATGGATGATTGTGCCTAGGATCAGAAGTCTCTAGGCTTGCCACAGTGCAGTCCACATGCGCCATCCAGGCTAGCAGTGAGCGGACGAGCGACAACGACAAACCGTGAAGGTGCGCTCGCGCCAGAAGGAGGCGGTGGGGCCGTCCAGCAGCGCCTGCGCGGTGGCGCGCACGCCCGACCGCTTCAGGTCCTCCACCTTTTCCCGCGCCAGCAGCACGTCCATCGTCAGGTGCGTGCACCTGCGTGGGGGAGCCAAGCTGTCAGCCGGGTGCAGGCTGTTTGAGGGGCAGAAGCTTCGAGCCGAGCTGCAGCAGCCTCCGATGCACTGCCTGCAAGGCTGTGTGAAGGTGCAGCGCATGTCCGCTCAGGTTCCTGGAGGAACCTCAGGTGTTCAGGCAGGATCAGAAAGCCGAAGTGCTGCAGCAAGGGGTTTTTGAGCTTCCAGGATGCCGCAGGGCTGCCGGCAACGACACAAAAGCTCACCCGGGGCGGATGTAGCCCTGTATCCCGTTGCTGCCGCAGCTGAGCAGCGACATGAGCTGCACCTGCAGCTCCGCCGGCAGCTGGTCCGGCATGCAATTGAACAGCTTGGCCGCCACGCGCGTCAGCTGCTCGTCGCCGGGGAAGCCGCCGCCGCGGCTGTTGAACTCGTCCACGGCGCCCGCCGCGGACTGCAGCAGCGCGCGCGCCTCGTGCAGCACAGACTTGCCCGCGACCGCTGGCGGCGGGCCACCGCCGTCGCTGCTGCTGTCGCCACCGCCCTTTGGGAGTGCGCACAGCAAGCTCTTCAATCCAGGCCGAAATCAACACTGCAAGTCTGGAGTGTGACAATCACAGGCAAAGCGGCTCAGTCTGATGCCGCCAGTGATGCCCATTGCCAATACCCGGCAACCGTCACAAATTCACCACGGCGGCAGATTGGTCAGACAGCGAGCGCATGTCGTTGGCGGAACCCTGCGGGCCGACGCGGTCGCCGCCGCCGGCGCCGCCTTTGTACAGCTGCTGCTGCTCCCCCTTGAAGCCCATCGGCAGCGGCGCACTGCCCATGCTGTGCAGCCCGTTGCCCATGCCACCGCCGCCCCCCAGTTGGCCAGGCGAGGCGCCGCTGTTGCTGGCCAGGTGCATGGCGCTGTTGCCGAATGCGCCCATGCCGCCGCCCATGCCGCCCAGGCCCATGCCGAGCGGCAGGCTCATCGTCGCGCCGCCGTGCTGGAAGGACTGCTTGCGCAACCCATACATGTCGTTGGGCAGGCTGCCCACCATCGGCAGCGGGCCGCCGCCGCCGCCCAGCATGCCGAACACGGTGCCGGAGTTCTCCGCAAAGCTGTTGGCCAGCGGCGGCAGCCCATTGGCCTGTCCGAACGGCATCAGCGGCAGCCCAACGCCGCTGCCCTGCGCATTACGCCGGTCGTCGTCCAGGAATTCCTGCGTGGTGGGCGATTTGCAGCGGTTTAGCTGTCCAGCTGCAAGGCTTTCGGGTGTTTGATCAGCAGCAGCGGCAACGGCAGCAGCATGCATGACACACACAATATCATGACACAGACGGCATCTTGATTGATCCCTATCGATAAGAGTGACCGCAACAATGCGCCTTGCATTAGCAGCCTTTATCAGCGCATGCAGGTGAGAAGGTGTGCGGCACCTGGATGGCCTCCAGGCTGACGGCGTCGCCCGGGTGCCGCGTCTGGCTGTCGCTCAGCAGCTCCGACAGTGCGTTCTCCAGGTTGGGCCGCTGGCCGGCGCGGGCGCCGCCGCCGCCGCCGTTGGCGCCGCCGCTGTTCCACTCCTCGCCGTCGGCCGCGACCGACACGGACGGCACGCCGTCGCCGCTGTCGCCGAGCACGTTGCCGCTGTTCACGGCAGCGGCATTCTCTTCCAGCAGCGCCGCGATCTGGCGCGCCGAGTGCCGCCCAGCGGACCGCGGCTGCGCGCCGCCGTCGCGGGCGGCCGCCGTCGGGGAGGTGGACGCGGATGGGCGCCGCGTGTTGCCGCCGCTCAGCTTGCGGCTGGGCACAGACACGCGCAGCGAGGCCTCGGTGTCTGACGCCTTCTTGCGCCGCCGCGCGTTGTGCCGCTGCAGGCAACGCGATACAAAAGTCAATACCGTGCGAGCTGAGGGTGTCATTCGCACGGTTCGAGAGGAAATGGACAATCACGGTTGTGCTCTCTGCTGTGCTGCGACTGGCTGGCCCAACGCAACGTGTCACTGATGGTGTTGATACGCCAGCGCCGCCAAGCTCGGCGGGCAGTCACTTGGCAGCAGCCCTGCCTTGTGCTTGTTGTGCATGCTTTGGCAGAAGAAAGTCGTTGCAGGCTGCACATGCTCATCATAACAGCGCACCTGGAGGCGTGCGCGGCAGGAGCGCTTATCGCCGTCAAATTCGGACAGGTCGTGGAAGCGGCCGCACTGCTGGCAGAAGCGCTGGCGCACGCCCTCCCGGATGATGGACGTCACCTTCAGGTGGTACTCGCAGATCTTGTAGCGCTGGTGGTACTCCTTCAGCGCCTTGAGCGACCCGGAGCAGCCCTCCACCTGTTTGCGCGCAACTGCTTGTCGACCCTTGAAAGTGTGTGTATGGCATCAAATGCGGAAACATATGCCTCGTGCAGCAGGCTGAGCGATAGCTTTCGGGTTTGCCTTAAGACATGAATGATGCCGCCAACCTCTGCGCAAAGGCAGGGCGGGAGCAGCGGGCGTTGGGCAGCGCACCTGGCAGACGGTGGACGACCGCGGCCGATGCCGCGGGTCCAGCGTGGAGTCCAGGCCCGTCAGCGGCGCCAGCCCGGAGCCGTAGAGCACCGACGCCGCAAATTCCGCTGCGGCGGCGGCGGCGGCGCTCGACGGCGGCAGATGCGCCTCGGGGGCCGGCAGCGGCTCGCTGGCGGGCGTGGCCGTGAGCCGGAAGGGATTCCAGTTGTACTCCTGGACGCCAGGGGCAGGAGAGGGGTGTCAGCACGGCGCACAAGGACAGCTGGGGCTTGCATCGCCAAAACAGCAGGTGCGTACGGTAGTTTCAGGAGCGTGTATGCGGGGCGTGGCAGCGCTTCGAGGCCTCCAGATCGTGTAGTTGCGCCCCTGGCAGCCAAACCCGGCGCACACGGCTTGGAGAAGCGGCCGGCGACGGGTGCCAGGGAGGCAGCAAGCGAACAGCGACTTAACAGCGGCAAACCGTCCCGCAGGCGGACAGCTCGCAGCAGGGGCGGGTCAGACACGCTGCTGGTTCGCGACTACGCATGAATGCGCTGCAGCCGCACGTGCATGCATTGCCTTTGGTCGTGTGCCTCAGCGAGTCGTGACACTTGGACCCACCTCCGGATGCCAGGGCTGTTGTGCCTGCTCCATGGCTGCGGGCACCACCTTCCGTGGCGTGCCTCCTCCGCGCCGGGGGGAGGCTCTGCTGCGGCTCCGAAAACCTCGTCCTTGCGCGCTGTACCAGCGCACCGGCCGAATGCCGCGAATAGACGGGCCTGCACACCGTGACGCACCTGTGAGACGGCGTGAGTGGCTGAGACCTGCCGATCGGCGCAAGCCGGCGGGTTGTGGGGAGTTGGTTCAAGAGGCCAGCAACGTGTGCAACAGGGAGGGCACAGCAATATGCTGGGGTACAGGTACTCCGTCACCTGATCAGTGCCCGCCAGACGCGAATCAGGCCCAGGTCAGGCGCACGCCCGCCGGTATCGTGCGCGGGCTGTCAGTGGGGCAGGACTGCTATTGCGGAAAAGTTGTTGGTGGTCACGGGACGTGCGTGTTACCAGGGTGTTGATGACAAGCCGCCGCCCAGGTGCCAAGGAAATGACAGCGACAACGACGCCACAGGAAGCAGACGTCAACGGCGGGTCACACGCCTGCATCGGCAGCAGGCAGGGGGCCAACTCACCTGGGTGCTTGCAGGCTAGACGCGCGATGGCGGCCTCCGAGTGCCACCTGGCGAGCTGATGCAACAGGTTGCGGCGTCGGCTCAACTTTGATGGGCAGTTCCGTTGGAGGAGGCGATCAGCTCGCCAGTATTGTACACGAAGGGCGCAGAACAATCTTCTGCGATCGTGCGTGGCGATCTTTGCAGAACCTACGACCAAAACAACTGTACTGCTCACGTGCTCATCGGTTTCAAAGGGATATTAATCAGGCTCCCAGCCTCGAGGCTGCGTGCCACAATTCAGGGGCCCTTGCACAATTCAAGTCATTTGGAAAGGCTACACTTATCTCTGAGCTCTGATCAACAGCCTCTGGCATCATCTCAGGCACAAGTTTCGGTCTAAGCAGCGTTCACAGCACCCGACGGCGGAGGCGTTGAGTTTCACGGGGTGGTGCCCACACCTCCTGTGCAGAAGAACTGGCCTAGCAGTGCTGCGAGGAGGCACTGCTAGCGCTGTAGATATCATGCATGGGCGGCACTGAGCAGCATACAGCATGTCGGCGCTGTTCGACTTCAACGCCTTCTTGATCGTGGTGCTCCTGACGATCTGCACCTGCACCTACGTCAAGACGCGGGCGCCGCGCATCCTGTCCGTCAAAACAGGGTGGGCACTGCCCGGATGCTGCTGCGCATGCCTCCTTGCAAATTTCTGTTCTGTGCACCATGCTGTGCCGCGCGCCGCGCCGCGGCGACGTCAGCAACCATTGGCAGTCGACCTTTGTGAGGCGTCTCTGCTGTGCCCGCGCCATGCAGGTTCCGAGGCCTGTTCTGGAAGGCGGCGCGCATAGGTGTGCTGTTCTCCTTGCTGCTAAGTGCTGCAGCGCAAAATGTGGCATTGATTGGTTCATGCAGCTCAAAATCCACTCGGAGCTGGAACAGTCTCGATTGGGATTGGTGCAGGCGAACGGTTGAGCCCCTGGGTCGCAGTGTTCTGCATCGTCATGGGGGTGGTCATTCTCGTGACATGAGGGCGCAGCCGCGCGCTGGAGCGGCCAGCAATGACTCGCACAGCCGCAGCCGGGGGAGACCGGAGCGGCCGCCACAACACAGGCTGCGGCGCCGCAGCTGCACCCGGCTGCATGTGGCTGGGCTGCCGCCAGCACGGCCGCATTATGGGCGCCTTCGCGCTGCCGGATTCAGACAGAAATGGAGGAGCCCCCCATCAGTAGGACATTGGATTGCTTGGCTGCGCGGCTGTTGAAGCACCTGGCTGCCTTCGTCGGGCTGCTGTCGGTGCGAGTGCGCCATCCAGACGCACAAGAACAACCTTCCTCCGACAGGACACTAGACGACTTGGTTTCCAGATGTTATAATACATGGGTCGGCACACCTCCCGCAGTCAGGATGTGTGGCAATACAGCTTGCGGTTAAGGCAAGCCCACAGCACGCAGGAAAACACGAAACCTCATAACACAAATACATGCTGACCAACACGAAACGCTGCAAACCACAGAACCTGGTATGTGCTGCTGACAATCGCGCAGCGCATGCTTGTTCCCTCAGACATGAGCCGAAGACCCTGCAACAGGAACGAAACCTTGCAAGGAAGAACATCCGCCGATTCTTGTTCCGGCAGCGCCAGACTTATTCCACGAGTTTAGTGTTGTGGTTGCCAGCGCCGCGATGCGTCACTTGCCCAGCAGCTGCCTTATGCTGTTGCCGACAGCCCCCACAACCTGTTGCTGCAGGTTGCGGGGGCGCTCGGTTTCTGCGCCGGATGATCTCTCCGCCGCGCCTTCCGCGAGGTCGACATCCTTCGGCCGGTCCTGCGAAAATGCATGGAGTGCGAGACGTGACTGCAATTCTGGGGCGTTCAGCACGACAGTCTGTCCTCGGCAGTGGGAAGGGCAGCACGTCACGACACGGGCAGTCCCAAGCAGCATCCTATGCGTATGCCCAGCTGCCCAAAGCCTGTTGGACCAGCGCAGCACAGGCTGAGCCGCATGGCACTGCACGCACCTTGAGGTAGCAGAAACCTCCTTCTGTCATCTTTTTCTTCTGCGCCGCGGCTATCCGCTTCTTGCACCTGACGTTGTTAATCATCGTGTACTTGCACTTGCCCGCCGCCTGCAGCAACGGCGTCAGGACCAACCGTCAGCGTGTGCACATGCTGCACAGCACACTCGCTTGAAAGACGCTGCTGGAGAAGCATCGCGGCAGCAGAAGGCTGATGCGGAGCCCCTTTTGAGGCCTGAACAACAAGAGGCCGCAGGTAGCATTGTGAAGAGGCCGCAGGCTGCTCGGGTGCAGCACCAGGCTGCCGGTGTAGGTCTGCAGCGGCGCGTCCGCGTGCGGCAGCTCCTCGCCCTCGCTGTCGGACCGAAGGCCGCTGTCGCTGTGCGGCGAGCCCGGGTCGCTGTCCGAAACGCCGCTGCCCGCGCGCATCGCCCCGCCCGCTGCGGCGTCGGCGTGGGGACCGGCTTCTGCTGCGCCGCCGCCACGGCCGGCGCCGGCGCCGGCTCCGCGCGCCGCGACAAAGGGGCTCGCGAGGGCGGCCGTCGTTACCCCGCTGCGGTCTGCGCCGCCGTCAATTGGCGCCTGCGCCGTGGCGGCATTGCCGCCGCCGCGCCGCGCGCTGCTGACGCCCTCGACGCTGTACTCCGGCGCAATGTCGATCGCGACATCATCTGAGTGCCCCTCCGGCGGCTGCCCGTCGTCCACGTGCATGTCGCCGCCGGCGGCGAGCGTCGCCGCCGCCTCGGAGCTGGATGGCCGCTCCAGGACGCCGTCGTTCTGCACGGTGGGATCAGATGTGCTTCTGTTGGGATTACTTGTTGTGATACTGTTGGAGGAGGAGGGATTAGTCCCATGTTGTGCCGCTTGGGTCAACGCGCCAGGCCGTGAGCCAGGTCTACAATGCCACAAGCGGCGACAGCCGCTCGACTTGCTGCCGTCGGACCAGGAGTGGTCGTCCGCCTCGCAGGCCTCGACAACATGTGCAGGCCACTGCATGGCCACTGCATGGCCACCGCAAGGCCACTGCAAGCAAGTGACAGAGAAAGTTGATGCGGCGCACCAGGGCGGCCATGGCGGCGGCGGCCTGGACGTCGTCGGGGGAGGCGCGCAGAGCGTCGACGCCTGCCTGCACGTTAGTCTCGTGCGCGTGCGCCAGGCCCTCCCCCTCCGACGCCTGCCGTTCCAGCTCCTTCCACTCCTTCTCCTCTGCGGTTTTCGCATGGATTTGCAGAGTGGATACAGGGGTTGTTTAGGGTGTGAACGCGCCAGCATGGGCAGCGCTTCCGAGCTGAGACACGCAGTTTGCACTCAAGAAACACTTGCTGGCATTGCTGCACCATTTGGATGGCAAGCGGCACATCAGACACATGATCCAACCGATGAACGTGTATAACCTGTGCGAGCAGCGCCAGCAGGTCTTTTCAGGCAGTTAACCTCAGCAGCATGCGTAGTGCAGCTGCCCACCTTCCTCGTCGATGGCGGCGGCCACGGCGGCGACATCGAAGTCCAGGGAGAAGGTCGACGTGGATGACTTGCGCATGTGCCGCTGCGCAGCAGGAGGACCACACAGTGTCAGCACAGCGGTTGCCGACCTGCCGCGGAGCTAGAGCCGCGACTTGCCGAGCAGACTTCATCAAGCCTCCAGCGGCGGTGGGCGCACCTTGCCGAGCAGCCCGTTCCTGTTGCCGGAGGAGGGGATGCTGGGCAGCGATTGGATGCCCGAGTCCCCCAGCCGCTGCAGCTTCCTCAGGTCCTGCACACAGCGAGTCACAGGGCATGAGAGTGACACCTTTGTTTTGTAAAAGCCCTGCTGGCCCAGCTCCGTTCCAGGGGTTAAAGGTGTGCCGCTCGCCATGACCATGAATGTACGAGCTGTTAGTCACTATCGTAGTTATGACCATGGAATACGGACAGTGATCAGTGGCCAAGCCTTGTGCAGTCACGAGATAGATAGGTGGCTCGCCGCTAGGAGAGAACCACATCATCCAGCTTCAGGGTAGCAATGTATGCCTCTGACAGGCAACTCTGACAGGCAGCTGTGCCCACGCAACTCACCTGGTACTCGACGCCCGCTGCCTTCAGCAGATTCTGCATGCCGCAGGCCTCAGCGATGGCCAGCACCCCCTGCAGCCACCAACCAGCGAAGGCTGTCAGCACTTTGGCCGGTTCACCAGCAGCAGGCCGCTGACATCAGCTTGGCAGTGCGCTGATCATACTAAGCTTCCAAGAGGCAGAGTCCACGAGCCGGTGCTGGATGCTGTGTTGCACCCCAAGCACCAGTAGCCGCACACCACAGCAGCGAGGGCTCAGGGGCGGCACTGAAAGGACACGCACCGACATGCCGTCGCGCAGGCGCTTGACGGTGAACTGCGCCTTGATGATGGCGATGTGCGCGCGCTGGTAGTTCACCTGCGAGTTTCATACCTGTCCGTCAGGAGGAGGCAAGGTGGGGAGTAAAGTGGCGGAGCGGCTAGCACATGCCGTTTTCAGCAAGGGATGACAGCTCCCAGCGTCAGTACAACTCAGACAGCATGTTTGCATGTCGCAAGTGTCGACTTGCGTTTCCGTTAGGTGTAGCGGCAGAAACAGCGCATTCACCAGCAGATGTTGCACGGGGCTGCTGGTGGCGCGCCGCTGCACCGCCGCCTCCACAAAGCTCGGCCGCACCTGCAGCAACAGCGGTGACGGCTTTACGTGCTGTCTGCCAGAGCAGAGCATGTTCCTCCAGCCGATTAGCTTGGCTACCCACAAATCAAGCGGAGCGCTCTTGATTCCGGCTTGCATGCATTTGTCAATACACCTGCCGCTGCCGGCCTGTGCAAGCAGTTGCTCCCCTTATCCAGAACAGAAACAGCAGGCATGTAGGTCCCACTGAGTTTTGGCGTGATGAAAGGATGCGCACAATCATGTCGCCGTCGCTGTTGATGAGCACCCGCTGCCCGGCCCGCTTGTACATGATGCCAAACTTGCCCGACCGCGGCACCGTGTCCTGATCTGTGCGCGCAGCACAGCATGTGGTGAGCAAGACTTTGACCACGTCACGCTTGGCTGTCCAGGTGGGCTGTAACACAACTGATAATCATGATTGATGAAACAAACTCGGAAAAAATGCCCAATAACGACTTTACATTTTTTGGCGCCGGCCGCGAGCAACAGAGCGCAACAGAGAGCAAAAGAGAGCTGCTACTTTCCATTTATAACATTCCAAGTCTCGAAGACAGCCTGGTTGTAGTCGCGCGCGAAGGCGTGATTGCCGACGCGCGGCGCGCCAAAGGTGTACACGCTCAGGCCCTTCTTCGGCAGGCACTTGCAGGCGGCCTGGATGTCGTACGCTGCCAGCGTCGCCAGCGCCCCGCCCAGGCTGTGCCCTGCACGCGAAAAGGTCCAGTATGATACACATGTGCATGTGATGTGAAAAGTTGAAGGACAGTTGACATCATCTGCGCAATACGTGCAACTCCGTTTGTGCGCTGCAAGTGCCGCTGGTGCCAGCAGTAGCAGCAGTGATCCCGTCGAAAGATACAAAATTGTATTGATTGATGCACTGGCTGCTGCCGGTGCAAACACAGAGCATGGCTGCCTGGGAGGTAACGACGATGAGTAGGTGTGATTAAGTGCAGCTGATCAACCCCAGCGCTGGCCTGCCGACAAGAGCTGTGTCAACCGCGCAAAGCCCCTTCAACTCGCAAAAACACCTAGATTCAGGATGTTGCAGCAGCAGGCCAGAGCGGGTTGGCAAGGCGTCACCTGTGACGAAGACGCGCACTTTGCCGCCCTTGGACTGGGACTTGAGGCTGGTGACGACCTCATTGACGCGATCCACCACCTTAGTACGCAGCCCGCTCGCCAACCAGCTGCGCAGGAAGCCCTGCGTGCCGGTTCACACACGAAGGACGTCAGGTGGATGGTGAGAAATGGGCATGGGGCGCATGGCATGCATGCGGAGTGCTGCGGGCTTTGCCGTCTCGGCACAGCTGCAGAGGCTGACTAGTCAGAGCCACTAGTGCACAGCATGGTTGTCAGCTGCGTCACGGCGTGGAGGAGTGGGTAAGTCACCTGGTGGACGAAGGGGCGAGTGCCGAGGTACCACTTTCCGCGCTTTGGCGGGTGTGTTGCATACCACGCCTGTAGGCACCGAATGGCAGGCGTCATCAAGTCACCAAAATGCCATTCGCTCTGTGTGCGGCTACCAGCCAGAGCCACATCGCACTGCACTGTAGCTGTACCAGCAGCACGTGTTGCAGCAGTGGTCCCGCAGCAGCAGTGGTCCTGCAGCAGCTGCAGCAAGCCCGCCATCGGAGCCGGCTGTCCGCTGCCGTCCTCAAATCCCAGAAAGGCAGCTGAGCGGGCACGCACCTTGATGTCGGACAGCACGTTGCGGAAGGAGGCGGTGCCGCGAAAGGAGAGAACCACAGTGTCGTCATTCCATGCCATCAGCGCCTTGGTGTCCAGCTTGCGCTCCCACATCTGTGTCGAATGAACAAGGAACAGAGGTGAGCACGGGACGCACATTGCAACGAGCATGAAACAGGCTGCCACAGGCTGAAACAGTGCATCAGAATGGTTCACCATAACGATTGCTGCCAGGCGGCAGCAGCAGTGCCACACTTCAGAATTTGTGGTGAGCATGTGCAACTGGCGCCTGTCGAGCACGCGCAGTCCACAGGGCTGCCAGCCGTGATTCTAGGCTCAGCTGCTGCTTCTGGCAGAGATGCGTGTGGTAGGGAGGTGATGACCATCGCCGGCCACTGGTCACTGGAACCCTGTGGGGGCTCACCAGCTCGAAGTTGGTCAGGTCGTACAACGCCATGGCGCCCTCCAGCGAGACGCCCCGCAGGGGTGACTCCTCGTAGCGGTACACCAGCATGCTCCAGTACAGCATCTTCATCGACGTCTCGAAGCAGTACCTGTGAAGATGATGAAAGAAATGCAAGTTCGTCAGGAGCTCATCAGTGCGAAGAAGACTTCTTTGCTGTCCAACTGCAATCGCGCTCACACAGCTCGTGAGACTGTGCAACTCTTGACGTTGCAATCGTGATGTTGCAACCAAACGCACATTGGCTCGTTGTCCATGGGGCAGGCGCCGTCGCCGCACAGCGAGCTGCGGCGCTCAGCCCGTCGCGGCTCCAGCTCCGACTCTGACCATGCAAATTCCTGTGCGCCATTTCGATGGAATCTTACTTGAATGCCGCGTCAAATCAAGTGGCGCTGGGAGCGAGGCTGGAGGAATTGCAACAGATGGGAAACGAGAAACCGTCCGGTGCGTGCACCTCCCACACGCAGAGCGCCGCACAGCGCTGCAGCTGCGCTGTTGGACAGAAAAGGCATGTGAAACCCAACATGGAGCAGTCTGATGTGCGCGCAGCAGATGCAAGAAAGCTGGTGTATTTGCGCGCCTGGAGCCAGACTTGCATGATGCCCAGGTTCTCCTTTGGATTGTTTGGCATCGTCAGGTACGTTGACGCGACAGTGACCTGCAGCCATTGCCGAACGACTTGAGTTTGAGGCCATCCTTGAGTTTCCAAGTCCGTTAGCAGCTGGCATATTGCGCTGGCAGGGCAGCTGCAGGCTGGACCAACATTCATGTGCATGGCGGAGCTTGCAGGCACATGGGCGCATGCGCGCCGCTCACCCCGGTCATGACGATGATCATGGGCGCAAAGCCCAGCCACGACTGCAGGGCGGCACAGGAGCTGCGTCAAATAAGTGGCGCAGCGGCTGCAGTTAGTGGCTTGTGTTGCCGTGCTTTGCAACAGCCAGGCAGCGAGGTCCAATTTCCAACCGGCGGATCCAGCACAGGACATGAGAGGCAGCAGGTCACGACTGCCGGAGCACTCAGAAGCAGCCTGCTGGACTGCGGGCGACCCTGAAACCTGAGGCGGCACCTGGAGGTACGAGACGCAGGTGCCATAGCCGACATAGACGTACAGGATGAGGCACAGCACGAAGAAGCCCATGGCCAGCCCGCGCAGCCGTGCCTGCGCAGAGCGGTTAACGTTTCCGAGAGGATTGCTGGCGATAGCTCAAAGTGCGCCATGGCCACAGCGAAGCATGTGCTGTGCGAGGGCGCCAATGCTCTGGACCTTGCATCCCAGGGGGAGAGCCAGGACGTTGTCCACTTAGAGGCATACGGCCTGCAAGCACATGCAGGCGGCAGAGGGGCAATAGCAAAACCCAGTGGCACCTGCAGGCGGACGTTCAGGTTCGCCATTCGCATCGAGTTGTCTGCAGCCGCAAAAAGCACCCAAAGTCGGAACCCTAAGCTTGTACTGACGAGACATGGCGTGACGCACATGGCTTAGTGTTACTGCGGTACTGCATGTGACCACGGAGGCAGGCGTCAAGAGGCAGTGTTTGGCGCTGCGACTCACATGACTTCTGCCGGAGAGCCGCGTACGCTTTGTGGAAGAAGTACATCACGGCAGCGAAATACCTGCAGCCACGTGAAATCCCACATGAAAGCCCTGATGTCATGTTTTGCCAGCTGGGTTTGTGACCGCAGTTTTTTCATAGGTCTTACAGTATTTGCAAGCTGCAAGCTGCAACAACTCCATGGCTGTATGAAACAGGGGTTGGTAGTGCATTTATCGTTGTGAGCAGCGCACGAGATGAAGGAAACCACGACGAGGGTGATCAGTACAGTCTCTGCTGTGGTCGTGCGGCAATGGTAGTCCAGCGTAACGCACACCACCTGCTTCGCCGCCACGGTCGCCCCTGCGCCACCCTCTGCGAGGCGCATCGGCACCCTTGCATGGTTTGGCCGCACCGACAGGCACGACTCAACTGGTGGCAGACACAGGGTGGGGCGTGCCAGTCGCGCGGCTGCAGAGCGCTGCAGTGAGTTGCAGAGCTCGTAAAGGACGTATATGCATGTGTGCCAGAGGAATACAAGCTGCGGTGCAGCATGCAGCGTGCATCACCGCATCGTGCACTCACTGTAATTGAGCACCCCGACGCCGATGAGCACGCCCTCCACGACAAGGAACGCAAGGAATTTCGACAGGTGGTAGATGCGCGGCGCGTCCATGATGATGGCGTCCGGCCGGAAGCCCTTCATGCCTGCGTCCATGCAAAGCTGTAGGGTTTTAAGGGTTTGTGGGCAGGCAGGTGTGAGGACAGAGGCGACCTTGTGGTCGAGGCACGGCAGTCATGGCAGCCAATACACGGGAGGGGGCAGGCCGCTGCAGGAATGGACAGCGGGGAGAGCGCTGCGCACGTGTGCATCTGACCCACGGGTTGCCGTCGTGTGCGTGCATTACGAAGAGGGCGAAGATTGCGTTCCTGCATAGTGTGTGTGACGAACAATCAGACCTGAGGCGGGGCGCTGGCAAGTACAACATGCTTCCGAACACAGTAACAAACTGTGCTATGCAGCACTGGTGCGGCTCAGCAGACCCACCAGCACGACCACTGCACTGTCCCTGCATCATCAAAACCAGTCATGAGGCGTTGGTATCTAAGGCATGCTCGCTATCTTTGCACCCTCAGGTGCGCAGCGGTTGCAGCAGGACCAGAACATCATGCGCACAGCGAGTATTTTGAGCAATTGACAGCGAATCAGGCTCCTATATCATGGTCCATAGCATAAAAGAAGCATGCACAACAGTCACCGGTATCTCACCCATGACGGTCACAAAGCCGTCAAACCAGCGGCACCGGCCGGACACGATGTAGATGTTTGCGATCAGATATGATGAGATGTTGACGAACTGCAGTCACAGATGGAAGCCATGGTTTATAGTCCTGACGTAAGTCACGCCGGCCGAGCGAGACCTTGGATCATTTGGCGCCAGGTCCGCTGACCGGCAACCGGCCCGATGCACTTCGTGTACAACGTGGCAGCTGCTGGGACACTGCACCATGAGACAAGCTGCGCACCACAATGGAGTGCTCGAGGCACGTCCTCAGCACCACTCGCTTGCGCCTGTGGCTCCTGCACGATGGCCACGGTGTCGTTCAGTCCGGGCAGGCACGCAGCACGCGCCAGCCTCGTGGGCCGCATCCACAGAAGGAGCAAGGAAGGAGGGAATTACGTCACTCAGATAGGCGTACTAGCTTGTGCAAGGGCTCCGGCGGGAGCAACATGCGGCAAACAACCAAAGCTGGGAGGAGAATGAGCGAAGTCGAAACAGAGAACGGCGCACCAGCGCTTGCCGCTGGCTCGGGCGGTCCGCAGTCGATTCAGAAACAGAAAGCCGCCCGTGGCCAGCGCAAGCCAGCACAGCCCGCCGACCACCACGTTGCAGATGTCCTGGTAGTGGGTGTCGAAGAACCAGTACTGGTTCTGCGAGGATTGAGGCCGCCACTGTCCGTCCAGTGTTGTGTACAATGTTTTCTGCAAGTGCCCGTTGTCACCGGCACTCCAGGCAATTTGCGTGTGAGCTCATGTCACAAAAAAGCACCATCGCAGACCGTGGCGAGCGGGCAGCGGTGCACCCGAGCTGGCATCATTCCACAAAACCGTCAAGGGACACTGCCAGGACAGGCAGAGGCAGACCGGCAGCTCACACCCCAAAATCGAGTGCCCCAGGGCTGCCGAGTGACTGACTGCTTTGGTTTGACCTAAACGGCACCTTTGTGGACTTCAGACCGACGCCGGTGAGCAGGCCGATGAGGGCTAGCGCCTCGACCCACCATACCCCGATGAGTACCCCCTTCATCTGGCTCTCCCTGATGAACTCCAGCCGCAGCACGACGTCGTCGCCCACCTGTTGTTGGTTGCAATGCAAGACACGGCGTCAGAAACGTTGTGTGCGGCGCAGGCGAAAAAATTGACTTTTGCTTCGCATGCGCCTGAGACATGCAGCAGAGGGTGATGGCAGGCGCCGTGCGCACGTTGTAGTGCTGCTGGATGTAGCTCTGTATGTAGCTGGCGCTGTCCGTCGAGTCCGAAGTCTCCGCCGACGACGTGTTGGAGACTGTGCGCTTATACTGCCTGTTTGCTGCCTTGGCCGCGTTTATCGATGACCTTGACGGCAGCGCCACTGCATCCGCATACGGGTTCTGAACGACCAACAGCTCCTGCAGGGGCACGAAGAACAATCACGACTGATGAAGCTTCTGCATTTGCGAAAGCAATGGGCGCTCAGCGGACTGCGGCGCCGCTCATGAAGCCCCCTCCCGCTGGGCGCACGCGCAACCGATGACATGGCAGCACACCCTGCTCAAGCGAGACTGGTTGGTTTCATGGGCCGAAATACAACGCGCAAGGTCTCTTTGCTCACAGGCCCATCCCTATATGCGCCAGCCCTCTCACTGAGGATGAGGAGCTGTGGCTGAGGCCGCCCTCCAGGTCCTCCCTCGAGCCATCTGATGGGTATGCATCCTGCCCCTCCTCCGCTATCGGGTCGATGTTCCCCGTGCTGAAATCAGGCTGCTGCTGCTGCTGCTGCTGCTGCTGCTGCTGCTGCTGCTGCTGCTGCTGCTCATCCCTGGAGCAGTGTGTCGGGTGCCGCACCAGGCGCCCCAGCCTCCCAAAGAATGCGTTGAATCCTTCCAACATGCTGGCTCTTAAGCAGAATTTCTGCTCCTCGCCGTTTCCCGGCTGCATATTGGGCTCACGTGCTGTATGGGACCAGTGGCATCGCTGTTCGAACGGGCCTCGAGTGAGTACGCCGTGCTCAACCAGGATCTCACAGCAAGCCTGCAGTTTCAGACAGCAATGCAAGCGTAGTTGAAGACCGCTGCGGCCAGGCCGTGTTGTGACAGCATCCGGAAACAGGGCGCGCCACTTGGTGCGAATTCTTACCTGGTGATCGGGCTGCAGGAAGGAGCCCAGGGGAAGTAATGAAGCCAGCGCCTTCCCCCCGGCCTCGCCTAGTTGCCTGCACACAGCGGAGTCTGTAAGATCGTTTGTGGTCATCTGACATCTAGGGGGCTGGCTCAGTGCAGCGAAGGAGGGCGCCGGCTGGTTCGCGGTGCGAGGCCAGCCAGTGCTCTGTCATTACCTCCTACCACTGCACAGCAGGAGGCAGCACTCTGCTCGCTCTGATCAAGCACGATAACAACGAACCGTGGCTCGCGAAACGTGCAGGTCGCTGGTCGCTGGGCCGCAGGCATCGACACCGTTCGGGCGGGTGCTGGGTGCTGCAGCGATGGCGACAAATGGCGTGTGGCAGCAGGTGCTGGACGGGCTTGCCTGGTCAGAACTGAGCATGCCTGCCTGCCTTACGTACTGACCGTGCAGTCTGCCAAGCCAGCGTGCATGGCTTAGTTTTGCTATCGTGTGTGCTGCTTTGCAGGGCGCTCTGGCCAGGGCGTTTGAGCCTTTCCTGGGCTGGGCAGCGCGGCGGTACCAGGCAGCAGTGTCTGCGCAGCTGAAGAACTACGGCCTGCGCTACGAGGACCTGCTGGACCCCATCAACAACCTCGTGAGTGCTCCCGCAGCATGCTGTGTCGCCGCTGCGTCTGCATGGCAGTCCGGCGCTAAGCAGGCAGAAGGTCTTGCTGCACTCAGCAAGTGTGCGCCTTTGCATCCTATCAACAAGGTGCAGCTTTGCGTGTTGTGGTGTGTTTCAAACCATGCCGCCGCAATGGGCGCTGAAACCCATGTGGTAAACTAGCAGGTCGGTACCATCACAACAACGCTGATGTTTCATATGTCAGGACGTCGACGAGGCGCTGAAGCGGTTGCCGCAGGAGGTGGTGGACGCGCGGAACCAGCGCCTGAAGCGCGCCAGCGACATCTCCCTGAAGAAGGTGTACCTGGCCAAGCCGCTGCAGGCGCAGCAGACGCCCTACCTGTCCTACATGCAGGTGAGCACCCTGCAGCTTCGTGCCCTTGCTGCGCCGCACCACCTGCGGCGCGAGATGCCTGTGATGTTGCACTATGGCTGTTGCAAGTGGCTGCTTGGCTGACAGGCGGAGCCTCGCGATGCAAACATTGGCCGGGCATGATAGCGGTCTGAAGTGCAGATGCTTTTACTGACGTTTCGAGCTTTGTCGCAAAGCAGGAGGCGCTGGACCAGGTGGAGGCGGAGAACAGGGAGAAGGCCCTGCTGGGCACCGGCAAGCCGTACCAGCGCACGATCCCTTGATCAGCTTTCTTTAGAGCAACACTGGGCGTAACAATCATGCTTGACGAGAGGACTTGCGGACTGCGGCGGTCGACTGTAGTAAACTGATGGATATGATCATGTACGGCACAATGTCACGTTGCAGAAGCCGTGAGAGGCACACAGCCACCAGCACCCCGTACACGTGCATCTGGCTCCAGGCATGTATTTCCTGCACGTCATCCTGTTGACATTTACTGTTCCAAGGCAGAAACACCACACGAGCCCCACATGTGAAACGAATGTTGCAAGCGGGGTTATGCTCATGGACTTGCATCCACAAGCATAGCGGCCACAATCCGTCAGAAGCAGATGGCACGAGAAATCCATGCAGGTATACTACAGTCCAAACCGATCCGAGGCAAGCCAATCCAATTGATACAACGCCATGAGGCTGCAACCACGTTCTATGATGACGGCTTTTGTGACGTGGCGTCATCGTCTGACGGCGGCTGGTCTTTCTGCGCGTCGCCTGCCTTCTCGCCTTCCGCTGTCTCGGAGCTGGGTTCGCTGTCTGGGTTCGCTGTCGTGGTGCCGAGCGACTCCAGCGCGACCGCCGCTCGCAAGTAGCTCACATGCTTATCCAATATGTCCGACAGGCTGCGGAGCCTGCACGCCAGCAGCCACACGTGTGGGGAACAAGCAGCTCGGAGCAGCAGTTGACCTGCAGCTGCACAGTGCTGATACAACACTTGATACGACAAAGGCACACTACAGAACATGCGGCTCACCTGGTAATGATGCTGTCCTCCTGCGAAGAAAACAACCAGAGGCACAGTGAGCGACCATGCGTTTGGGTAGTTGAGGCATTCCTGGACAACAAACCCACAGACACTGCATCGTCGCAGAGCTGCGAGCGTCACCTGCAGGAGCAGCTGCTGCACGGGCTGCGAGTCGCCAAACATGCTGGCGATCCAGAAGCTCAGGGCCTTGGGCGCCATCTGGCCCAGGTCCGAGGGCACCGCGTCCGGCGGCTGCCTGCGGATCTTGTTGCTGAGCGCCCACACCGCGCGGAACCTCTCCGTGACCTCCTCCATCAGCTCGTGGGCCTGCACACAGATGATGAGCTTTCCATTTCGATGCCTTGCATGCCAACACTGTGTGCATCGCGCAGCCCGAGACTCGGACAGGGCAAGGCCATCCGGAAACGGAACTTGTTCTGTCGGCCATTAAGGTTGCTCTTTCATGTCAGCGTGATAACAGCACACACAGCAAGCAGAAACTGCAGGCACAGCAGAGCCCAAGCCGCCTGGCGCGCACCTCCACGCTGTCCTCCTCCTCCGACTTCTCGTCCAGGATCTCGCACTCTGCGATAAGCACCGGCCGCTGCTCCAGCACCTTGAGGATCCTGAAGCGCTGCGTGCCTGCCACACACGCACAGCAGGACCCATTTGGTCGGTATGTGGTGACCAGCAATACGCGCTTCTGATATCATGATGTGCTGGTTGATTGAGCCACGCCATGCCAAAGCAGCTATAGGTGCGCACCTTTTGTCGTGATTAAGAGCCTGCCATCCTCCAAGGGCGAGTACCCCACGATCTTGAGGATCGTGCCGACGTCTGCCACGCCACCCGTCGGGGTGCAGTAGGTCATACCGAATTGCCGGCTGGCGCGGAACTCGCTCGTTTCCTGGACCAGCTCCTCGTCGATGCTGCGACACACGGCGCAATATGCTGCTGAGCTGGACACGATGCTCTCGAAAGATCCGAGAACATCGTGTTAACAGATGTGGACAGAGATGAAGCATGCTTGTGCATGTCAGCGCTACCGGCGTCTGCAATCCTCTCACCCCTCTGCGCCCGCCAGCAACGTCGAGAAGAGCACCCTGTACCTGGCCTCAAATATCGTCAACGGCACCTGCGCATGAGTGAACGAATTAACTAGCACAGCCAAGCAGAGGCGCATACAGCAGCCGCACACGACCGCAGCTCAGACACTGTTAGCATAGACCAGTGGCTAACCTGAGCCTTGGGAAACGCCACCATGCCCAGGGGAAAGATGGGCAGCTTCCTAATGCTGCTGGCCTGCACGCTGCAGCTGCGGCGCTCGGACCGCTGGCGTGCGCCGCAGCGGTGCAGCGGATGTAAGACCTGCGCTCTGCCGGCCCACGGAGGCCTGGAATGCTGCATCCTGATGTTTAGCAACGAGCACTGCATGGTGACGCTGCCTGGTGGCTGGCCTGGGTCTGTTGGGCAGGCAATCCCCGCAAAGGAGGTGGTGTCGTCACGTGCCAGATTGGCCCGAGGTGTCAGGAGCCCGGCGCCTTCGACTCTGCACTTCAGCGATCTTCTGCGGCGTGTTTCGTCTCCGGGGACAGCAGTGCAGCTTGTCCGGAGGGACTTGGGGTTATGTGCATCTGCATCGGTGCCTCGTCAATCTGACGTGTCGCCAGATTGCAGGGTTTTTTGGCGAGTGTCTTGGCCTGCAGTGAGCTGCGGTCGGCTATTACGGCTGAACAATACATGCATGTCCGATCGTGAAATATTCGCTTGATCAGCGGACACGTCGAGCCGCCCCCTTTTCACAGCGGCGGCCTTTCGAGCTCCGTGCTCCGGCCTGCGGCTCCGCTGCGGCTCGTTGGGGCGGCCGATCATTCAGTCTTTGTGGAAGACCGCTTCATTGCTAGATAAATCGGCCGTCTGGGCCGTCTGCGCGTCGGCCAGCGGAATGTGGCGACATGCGGCCTCCAGCCACAGCCAGGATGGCTCGGCAGTCTGCAACCCTGCAGCCCAGCGGCAATGCAGGCGGCGGGGCGCCAGCAGAGCGGACAACATCGCTCATGTCATTCGGCACCAGTCCCCAGATTTGAACAGACGCACTGCGGCCGCAAAGACGAGCGTCGGCTGCAAAGCATCCGATGGTCAGCAGTGGGGCCATGCCGGCCGCTCGCACGGTGAGCGCTGCTGGACGCTGCCTGTTGTCGATATGTGCTGCATTTCATGAGCATGATCTGCACTTTGGGCGAGCGTTGCCATGTTCTGCCTGTGAAAGGTGCAGGTCGACCAGGGTTATTTCTGCAGCCGGCGCCGGCATGTACTTGAGTCCAGGCATGCTTGACCACACATGCAGGTGCCCATGAACGCTCGGAGCCCTTCGCACATGCACTCAGCCGGGGAGGCGTACAGGCTCGCGCCAGCAGCCGCAGCGGTGTCGGCGGTGCCGCCTGCCGCGGTCTGCCAGATGACGGTGCAGCCGGCGGCGCGCGCCAGAGCGGCGTCGGCAGCAGCGGCGTCGGCAGCAGCGGCTTGCAGCAGAACGGCGGCGCCGCGGCAGAGCCGGCGGGGGGTCACATCGACAGCACGTACGTGCAGTCCTCGTGGGCGGAAATGCTGCTCGGCATGCCGTTGGAGCTGGCGGCCGCAAGCGCCAAAACCAACGACCACTGGCTGCAGAAGCGTAAGCGGAAGCATTGGTGGAAGCGGGAGCAGTTCCCCCGGGTGTGGCCTCGCACCAGCCTCCGCCGCGGACTCTCTCCTGCAGCGAACAGTTGCTCCTGATGCCTCAAAATTCTAGACACCAGGAATGAAATGCTGAGCGCACACGGGAGAGCCCGGCCTCACTGCCACGACGACGCCGCACAGCCGTGGCGGTCACCCGCTGCGTCGCACCCACATGCATATTGAACCTCAAGTCTGTGGCGGGCTGCAGGTGCCGACGGACACCATGGAGGACGTGCACCAGTCGCTCAGCAGGGCAGAGCCGCCCGTCAAGCTGTGGCAGAAGCTGCGCTCACCCACAGGTGGATTGACTCATAAATCTGGTGCGGCACAGGTGCCCATGGACACGATGAAGGACGTGCACCAGTCGCTCAGCAAGGCGGAGCCGCCAGTCAAGCTGTGGCAGAAGCTGCTGCCGCTGGCGCTCATCTTCTTCTGCGCCAGCTTCAACCTGACCATCCTGGCCAACCTGAAGGACGCGATCGTGGTCACCTCTGCCGGCGCCGAGGCGCTGCCCTTCCTCGCCTCTCTCTGCGTGCTGCCAGCGTCGCTCGCCTTCTTCTTCGCGTACGGTGAGCAGCTGCTGGATGCTGGATCAACACCACCACTCTTTGCAGGCTGCATCAAAGCCCCTGGCATGCACGCGACAGAACAGCCCGGTTTTCCATGCATGCAGCTGTACAGCCAGGACGTTCAGATTATCGAATGGTCGCTCCCAAGAGTGAGTGATATCTTGTCGCAGGCCGGATGGTGTCCATCCTGCCGGCGCGCATGGTGTTCTATGCCTCGGTGGTGCCGCTGGTGGCCTTCTACGCCTTTTTTGCCAGCGCGCTGTATCCCGCGTCGGTGTACCTGCACCCGCATGGGTTCTACTCGCGCATGGCGCCGCTCGTGCCCATCGGCCTCCACGGCCTGCTCAAGGTCAGCTGCCTCTCTTGTTTCCTTGACATTCGGAAAGTGGAGCTGCCTGGATACCGGAAACTTGAAGGAGGATCTATTTGCGGAGCGTGGCACGCGCCGGAGGCCGGCAGCGCCCTGAACGCGGCGGAGCCTGATCGGGCATATCGATGTGAGCTCTGCCGGGCTGAACTACGCGCTTGGCGATCTTGCTTGGGGGACCTGTGACCTTTGAGAGCTGGCAACCACGGCGGCGCCGAGCATGGCAGTTTTGATCAACCATTGCTGCTGCCAGACGATGACCTTGAGGAGTAGCAGAAGCGGTGTTTTCATGCGCAGGTCATCGAGCACTGGACGTTCAGCCTGTTCTTCTGCATCGCGGAGCTATGGGGCTCTGTTGTCATCTCCGTCCTGTTCTGGACGCTGGCCAACGACGTGTGCACCGTCGCCGACGCCAAAATCATCTACCCCTCCCTGGGTGAGTTGCCCCTTTGCTCAGCCACCCTTGCAGGTCTGCCGGCGGTGCTCTACACCTGGCTGACATGCAAGCCTGGCACCCATTTTCCTGAGTTACTTGAAGCGTTCATGCGCCTCGTTGCATCTGAAGTGCTTGCATCACGCACTTCAGAAACAACAATCGCAAAGGAAGGGTGGAGCAGCTGGACGCGCCAGATGCTGATTCTCCGCAGGCGCCCCGGCATGGCCAAGGCAATGTGCTGCCCGTTGACATTCCAATCGGGCCATCATTCAATTGTACCTGCAGGCATCGCCGCCAACATCGCGCTGGTGGTGGCGGGCAGCTACATGAAGTGGGTGAACGCTGCCTTCACGCAGGGCAGCCTGCTGCTGTCGCTGCGGTACCTGGTGGCGACGGTGATTGTGCTCAGCGGCGTCATGATGGGCGCCAAGGCGTATGTCGACGCCAACATCAAGTCCGTCGATGTGAGATTCCAGAGTTCACATCTGCACCCGACCCCGAGGCGGCACAAGATTCTCCTTCTTGTCACCTGCGGCGGAGACGTCTTTTGGGCACTCCGTGAAATCCTCTGCCGACGCGTGGATGCATGTGATCAGAGGCAGTGGCAGCGTCACTTGAGCAGCAGCATCCTGCCAGCAGTCTACATGCTGGGAAATAGTCATGTGGAGCGATTGTGGCAGTCTGGGCGACGGCATATGATCCTGAAAACCCTGGACCCCTTAACCTATCGGAAAAACACCCACAGGTGCCGGACAAGGTGCCGAAGAAGAAGACTAAGAAGAAGGGGTCGATGGCGGACAGCCTGGCGGTGCTGAAGGCGTCACCAAAAACCATGAACCTGGCGCTCCTGGTCATCTCCTACGGTGTCAGCCACCGCCTGTTCGAGTTTGCGTGGAAGGGCCAGCTGCGGGCGCTGTACCCCTCCGCCCAGGCATATCAGGTGCGAGGCTTTTTGAGGGATGCAGTATGTTAGCGTGTACGTGTGCGCGCTGCTGGCAGCCAATGCTATGAGTGTCCACGAAACCCCCCAAGAGGCTCCTCTGCATGATCGCCCGCGGAGGGCCGCCATGACCGCCCATCTGTCCGAGGGGTTTCGATGCCTGCTGGAAGCCGCAGAGCTGCAATGCTCGAGTTACTATCAAGCAGGGAAACCTGGCGATATACTCGTGCCAAGCTGCTGATACAAGCTGGTTCATCGGCGCAGGGCATGCTGGCAGATGTGTCCATCGCCACCGGCTGGGCGACCATTGCACTGATGCTCACCGGCCGCTTCGTCTTCCAGGTAATCCTACTGTCTCATGCTTCCTCACTGCTGCACACCTCCATCTGGTGTGCCCGATGTTGCTGTGCCATATTAATCGAGCATTGGATTCGCCAGTCACTGGAGACTGCTCTCAGCATCTGGTTGCCACATCTGACCTCTATCCGCTCTGTGCCTGCTGTCCTGCAGCACCTGGGCTGGGGCGTGGCCGCCACAGTGACGCCGGTCGTGATGCTCCTGGCCGGCGGCACCTTCTTCGGAACGTCCATTCTGTCCCGAGTCGGCACCGGCGCCGCGGCAGGGCTTGCAGCGGCGGGCGCAACCGCAGGCGCTGTTACACAGGTATGGCGCCCATCCTCTGTCGCAGCTGTGGTCATTCGGATGCTGTCTGGCTTTCATGTTTTGGGCTCTCAAATAGAGGTCCTGCTGCAGAGGTCGCTGCCTCTGCACGACTGCCCGTCGCTGGCATGGCGCTGATCACAGGGGTTTGTGAGAGAGGCTCCTCACTGAGGTTCCACCTGCGGCACCGCAGGTCTTTGCGCGGTCGTCAAAGTTCTCGCTTTTCGACCCGGCCAAGGAGATGGTGTTCATTGAGATGAGCAAGGAGGAGAAGTCCAAGGGCAAGGCCGCCGTGGACCTGCTCGGCAGCCAGATCGGCAAAAGCGGCGCCAGCTGGATCACCCAGGTGTGGCATAATTCACCTCTGTTGGTGGCAGCTTTTGCAAAACCAGTGGCAGCAGCGCTTAACGGATGCTGAATCTGGCTGGTGGAGAGCGGCAGGAAGGGTGCGACTCGCAGACCTACTGCTTCGTCGTTGTTGAGCGCAAAACTGGACTGAAGAGTCCTCGCAAATGGGCCGCGGAGGATTGCTCAGCCTGGTGCAAGTCACCATCGGGTGCCCTGCTCTGCCGCAGGCGCTGCTACTGGTGACGGGCTCGATCCAGGCGGCCCTGCCGATCATCTCTGCCGTCTTTGTGGGCGTCATCGCCTGCTGGATCCGCGCAGTCTCAGTCCTCCACTCGACGATCAAGGTGCAGCTGCGTCCAAAGCATGCCTGAATGACGATGTTCTGGTGATGCTGAAAATTATTCAGCAAGGCGTGAACGAGGCCGACGCCCCGGCCTTGCATTGCTCGCCGCTTGAACTGTTTGCCGGTTGCTCGGATGCAGAGGGAGGAGGCAGAAGCCGCACATGCGGCGGCACAGGATGCAGCAGCTGCCAATGACGACCTCAGTGACGATGAGGGCGGCACATTCGGCAGGGCCCCGCCGCCTGTCTCGCCAGCGCCGGACACTGCAGCGCCGCTGGCAGCAGCCGTGACCAGCCAGCACGCGTCGGCGGCGGCAACGCACGACAGGCAGCATCCAGCCAGGTGGCCCGGCAGCGTCACTGACGCCATCAACAATGCTGCGCCGCATGCTGCGGGGGACGCGGCCGGTGATGTGGCACACCGCCATGTGGGATCAGGGAATGGCGCCGCTGCACAGGTGCCGGGGGCAGAGCGGAGCCCGTGACTCCAGCCTACAGTTTAACGACAACCTATATGTCTTGTTGTAGGCTTCGATTGCCAGCACTTTATTCAGTTCATTCTTTCTGCATTGGAGGGGTGAAACAGTTTTCACGGCGTCTTGTGCGGCACTCAGCGTCTTTCGCTATGGCATACTATGATCTAGACAGGTTGAGGCCGCAGGTTGAAAATCGCAGTTGTCACTTCGACCTCCGCCTATAGACACGATTTGCTGCCCGTCCTTGGCACTCCTGCCTGCATCTGTGCATGGACTCCGTTCATTCTCACCATCATTCCCCGCGGCTTCATGCTATGGCGGACGCCTGTTCTTCAATCGGTCCTATTGCAGGGTGTCGAGACGGCTGCAGCACCTTCACAGTTTTTGCCTGCTTCGCACGGCCGCCTCTCCGTGGTTCAGGAGTCCGCTTGCAATTGGCAGCATGACAGCAGCAATAGGGCTGCCGTCTGGCAGCCGTCGCATGCTGCAGGAAGTCAGGACCACCGTCCAAGACCTTCAAGACACGTCTGAGCCCGGCAAGTCATTGAGCAGCGCCAAGGTAGAGAAGCTGCGCAGCGTCGTGTATGGCCTCAAGCAGTCCATCGGGCTGCGGATGAAACGGTGGAGGCCTTCGGAGGAGGAGCAAAACAGCCTGTGGCAGACCGTTTGCGACCTCTGGGTGGGAACCCGATCCGCCATTCTCTGCCCCAAGTCTGCTGCGTTTCCTGTGTATCGATCAGCTGTGCAAGCAGAGGGCAGACCTGAGAGTCTGATCCGTTGTGGCGACCTGTGCAGAACCTGGCAGTGGAGCGGCACAACCATGCGCCGGCCACAGGCGACAGAAATGAGCAGGAAATCCGCCAGTTTGCCAGGTGTGGTGATACATTCTTCGCCTGTGTGTGCCTGCTCCTGTTGCGGCAGCTTTGCTGCAGGCCTGCCAGCCGCAGTCTGTCGAATTGACGCCGTGTGCTGCTGACGCCCCAGTGACCTGCTGTTGATGCTCGACGACACCACGCTGACGGACGAGGGGCGCATCGCCAAGCTCGAGTTCCTGTGCCGGGTGCGCAGCAACTGATTCATTGCCAATTTCGGGTCAGCATGTTTTTGTCACCGCATGTTGCTCACTGACGCTGAAGAACGCGGCAGCACACACCCGTCCAAACTGACAGCAACCATTGGCATGATTTGGTGGCAGCGCGGCGCGTCCCCCAGATGATTTCGGGCCTGCACTGCAGACGGGGCAGCTGTGGCAGAAGCAAGGCGAGCACGAGACGGCGGAGGGTTGCTTCGGCACCGCGATGCAGCACGCCGGCCCTCTCGCGGAGCTGGTTAACAGCCGTGCAATACCGGTGGCCTGCTTTTCGTACTCTACACATGCTGAACTTCAAAGCACATAGCAAATTTTTCGCGGTAATACAGCCGTTTCGCTGGAAGTCGTCACTTTCAAAGTTTTGAGGTACCCATGGAGAGCAACAATGTGGATTTTCTTTTCAAATGCAGGACGTGAAGCGCCAACAGGTGTCCGACCTGCTGTTCCAGCTGTACTCGCAGCGCGCACAGGTGGCGTGGGCGCTGCAGCAGGAGGTGCGTGCCTGGGATCTGCAGCATCGCCTCAGTGCTGATGGCCTCGTGTCAGCGAGAGGCAAGCGCCACGGCGGCGCTTTGCACCCACCGCCCTCCTGGGGTCCTGCAAACATGTCACGAGGGCTGCTTTGCCGCCTTCTGTGCATCTGGATGAGCACATGCTTCTTCACGATACCGTGTCGACCAGTCCCTCCTGGAGACGGACTGGAGCGCGGCGTGATGCACAAGCTGCTGCCTCCGCAGGAGATGGCGGATGATATGCTGCAGCGGGCCAACGAACTGGCGGGCAACGAGCTGCTGTCCGGCCGCCAGGCAGTCAAGCTGTCCGTGGGGCTTGCCCACGTCCTGGTCGTTGAGGTGCGCCTCCCAGTTCTGTGAGCCTTCAGCGCCTGCCGCAGGGCGGGCACTACGGGTGAAGCGGTGAATACAGCAGTCGGCATGCGAGGCAGCATGCATCTAGGGTTCCCAAGCTGGTAACACTACACCTGGCTGAATCACGGGCGTGTATTTATGCAAGTCTTCTCCCGTCTGACACTGTGACATGACCCGCAGCCAATGTGTCTTCGCAGGGGGAGAAGCGGCTGGAGGCACGCGACTGCGAGCGCGCCGCCACGATCCTGGATGCGGCGTTCCAGCTGCTCAACAGCCTGGCGGATAGCGAGGGCCTCGACCACGCACACGCGGCTGTCCAGGCGATGCAGGCCCGGGTGAGTGAGGCCTCACAGTGTGGTGGTCTCCGATACTGCAGACAGCGGGCAAACATGTGCACGAGGCCGCTGGACCTCCCGCTTTGCAGCGCGCGTCTCATTGGATGCAAGACACCGAGCTGCCTGCGCGTTGGCATCTCGTGTCTCCTCGCTGAGCCTGCTGCTGCTGTGAGATCATGGCACCATGGTGTGTCGGGCGTGCAGGTGCTGAAGCAGCTGGCACATGCGCATGTGGAGTCGCAGCAACCGGGTCCCGCCCTCAACTGCATCCAGGTGTGTGTGGACAGTCTTTTAGCTCGCCAGCTGCACGATTATTGGCGTGCGGGCAGCGATATTTGTGTCATATTTTGACAACAAAGGATGTAGCAGCCGCGTAGAACAGCCGCTCGAAAATGCAGTGCCGCTGTTTTGCCGCCATGATCGTCCTGAATCCCAATTCCCTGTCACCACAATGTGTTTGTCATGCCATGGTAGGCGCTGCGAACGCTGCCGCGACAGAGTGCCGACGGCGGCAGCAATGCAGCCGACGGCGCCGCCGAAGGCGATTCAGCCAATGGCGGCGGCGACGGCGGCACAGTGGCCTACCTGGCGATGCGGGCGCTGCTGCTGGCCGGCAGGGGCGACGAGGCGCAGGCGGAGCTGCTTGCCGTTGTGTCCGCCGCCGACGCGCCGCTTGAGCTCTGCCTGGCCGCTGTCAAGGTAACGACACATCGGATGCACGTCCCATCACCAACAGCGCCGTTTACGCAGATATAATTATAACTTGCACGTGAGGGATACACAAGGGATCCTGCGGCATCGGCCTCAGCGTCAACCCCTGAACCCTAGACGCATCAGCACCCCAGAGGCGGAGCACTGGCGTGGAAAATCGCATTCAGCTGCTGTGCCGATCACGCCGCAGGAGCTGGTGATGGGCGGCGCCGAGGCGCAGCTGCCGTTTGTGCCGGCCGCGGCGCAGGTGCTGCGGGGCATTTTCTGCATTCCTGTCAAATCCAACACATGAATTCGCTTTGGGCTGACACCGCAGGAGCTGGTGAAGGGCGGCCCCGAGACGCAACTGGCGGGTGTGCCGGCGGCGGCGGACGTGCTGCGGGGCCGCTTCCCGCGCGTCGCCGGGCTGCCGGTGGCGCTGGTGGGGGCGCTGCTGGCCGGCGCCGCGGCAGGCGACGGCTCCGCCGCCGAGGCCGCCGCGCTGGACCTGCTGCATGACGATGCCACCATGGAGCTGCTGGCTGAGGTTTGCGTAGAGCGTGAAAGGTCAAAGCACAATTCCTGAATTATGTTTGTGTTTTAACGCCTTTCATCATTGGAACCTCATTCAGTCACGCTGCACGACGACGCCAGCATGGAGCTGCTGGCTAGGTGTGTGGACGCACTTTGTCGAGGTAAGTTGATACATCGATTTACATGTCTTGACATCAGCGCCTTGCGTCAACAGTGTTCATTCAATTGCGGTGTACACCGCAAACAGTGCCACCATGCAGCTGCTGGTGACGGAGGTTTTACGCCAAGTCACATCAAAACCTGCACATCAATTGTTCATTTCGTTCACATTTCATGTTCGCCGCCACTCATTACTGTGCTGTCAATTCTCGTGCTGGCTTGCCTATGTCACCGTTTGAGATGATGACGTAGAAACAATGTTTGTGAGCAGGAGGAGGAGGGGGTGCGGCAGCACCGGGAGGCGCTGTTCGCCATCCTCTGGAACCAGGTGCGGCCTGCACGCCGCCTTTAGCCTTCTGCATGGCCGCCTGCAGCAGGCGTTCCCTCGCAATTGAGCTTAGGTTGCGTCGTCCTCTGTGACATGTACGCTGCCTTGACGGCAGTGCCGTGCAGCGCTGCGACCCGGCAGCGGCAGCTGCACCCCATGTGTGGGGGGCCGCAGGCTCGTCGTCAGTACAACCAGGCGCCAGTACAACCATGCGTCTCAATGTGAACTCAGACCAGCCAGTTCGGGAGCGCAGGGCACCGAGCGCTTCCACGCCAAGCACTACGAGGCGTGCAGCAGGCTGTATAGCGCGGCGATGCAGTTTTGCAGCGACACGGCTCAGCGCGCCAAGTCCGCCCGCCTGCTGGCGCTGTGCTCCCTCGCCTGCAATGCCCCCTCCAGGTAAAGTTTCTTTTGTTCTGTTTTTGCATGGTGTTCTACACCGTTGTCGCACTGAGCGTTCACCGGCATCTGGACTCTCAGGCTTATACACCAAAACTTGTCCTGACCTGGAAGCCTCGCCATGTCTTCAAATGTGAATTTGCGATTTGTTTGAATTTCTGCATCCGGTGCGCTGCAGGGCGCTGGAAGTACCTGGACATTGCGGCGGACCTGGAGGCTTCTTTGCTGAATTGACTCAAACCTTGAAACCCTGAAACCTCACCTCTGGACGATCCACGATCCTTCCATGTCCTGCAGGGCGCTGGAGTACCTGGACATTGCGGCGGACCTGGAGCCGGACAGCGTGTACAACCCCTTCGTGCGCTTCAAGGTGCTTTCCTGGGCACCCCCCTGATCCAGGCTCAATCCGAGCTGCAATCAAATACCAGGCCTGTAGATACTTGAGATTGCCTGAAGTGTCATCTTAGTCTCATTCTGACATTGCGATCCTTTTTCTTCTGTTTGGGTGCTGCTGGCGTCTGGCGACGTGGGCGCGGCAATCGCGGAGGTCCGCCGCCTCGTCGCCTGCCGCGGCTTCGACCGCGACGTCTTGGCAGTGGGTCTGCAGCGCAAAACAGCGCCGCACTGGCCTGTAACGCCTTGCATACAAGTAGCCAGACGGCTGGCGCTGGCTGCAGACGCCAAACATGTATCCGCAGAAGCGCTCGCCAATGTCCCTCGCTCACCACAGCCTTGTTCAAGGTACACTTCTGCAAGATGTAAAATTCTCAATCTCATCTGGTTACATATGTGCATGGTGTGTGCGCCGACCCGCAGGCGGTGTGCACCGAGTCCATCTCCTGTGGGGAGCCGACGGCGGCGCAGGAGGCGCTGGAGCTGCTCCACGCCCAGCTCGTCAAAGGTATTGCGCAACAAACTGCTTCCTATGTCACAGCAAACACCCGGGTGTATCTTTGTGCGAGTCCTGCGTGCAGCACAGCCTATGAACTAAAGTGCTGATGACACAACACTAATCACCGCGCCATCCAGCCTCTGTTGCACATCGCTGAGCGCTGCTACAGTGGCAGCAGCATGCTGCAGATGAATCAAAGCGGACATCTTGACCTTCTGCGCAGACGAGGCGGCAGCCGAGCCGGGCCAGGAGGCGGCGGTGCTGCAGAACCTCATCAGGGTCGCCGCAGACGTGCTGGAGAAACGGTCCGCAGCCGCCGCAGGTGCTGCTTCACTGCTGCACAGTCCTATGCCGATTCTTTCAGTCGCCAACCTTTTAACAGATCTCACCCAGGGAACCAGCTGTCTGAGGCTGATGGCAGCAGTATGCACCTCTCGTTCTGCTTCCACACACCACGTCTCGCTTCGGTGCATGCTGTGCGCCAGGCAAAACCCTCACCCAAAACTTCCCAACCGCAATTTGAAACTGCCAGGCCAAGGCGACCCGTCCGCAGACGACGGGACGCCGGCGCAGGAAGGTGCAGACGAAGAAAATACGCCCCCCACGGCGGCCGGTGTCGGCAGCATGTACAACAACTTGGCCAAGTACTGCAGCCTGGCGGCGGACCGGCTGGAGCACCTCGGCAGCGACCGGTTCTTCGACCCCGAGCTACAGAAGGCGTGGGCCATGTCCAGTAACAGATGTTTCTCTATCTATATTTAGGGTCAGGACATTTGCAAGCATGTGATCAGCATGGTATAGGTGCAGCAGGCGCAGTATAGCCGAAGCTGGCCCTTGCCTTGGCATGGGTTGGTCCCATGATGAAGCCTATGTGCTGTGCGCACTAGAATCATAATGTACGCCGTTTTTCTGGCCTGCGCAGAGGGCAGTGCTCATTCAACATTTTGTATCATCCTCCACCACCGATGCACTTGATGCTGGCACTCATTGCTAGCATGGAGTAGTCCAGCAGGTGAAGCATGCATGATGCTTTCTGAGGGTTGAGGCATCGCATTCGAATGCTAGCGCAACTGTACACGTCTTGCTGCGGTTGCGGAATGCAATTTCTGCATCATGCTGACCACATACTTGCTGGCCGCAGGACGGCAAGCAGCCGCAGCTGGACTGGTTCGCCGGCACCGCCTGGAACATGGCCAAAGCAGCTGCAAGCGACGACTTCTGGCAGGTGCGCAAGCATGACTGCATGCGGGCAAAGCATGTGTTCTTCATGGCAGATCACCCACGAGCTTGCAAGCTTTCTGCCAGCCATTAGCAGTCACGGCACCAGTGTGAGAGCAAAGGCTTGCAGCAAGTTTTATGCTTGTCAATACACCAATGCCATCTGTGCGTCATTGGCAAATCGGCTTTGTGTTTTTGCAGGCAGCGGCAGTTCTTTTCATGGCGGCCGCGCGGCTGCGGGGTGCGGCAGCGCCGAGCACTACCAACTTGAAGATGCAGCGGGTGCACACTGGTTGTGTTGTGCAGCGCTGCGCTCGTGTTCAGGCTCTTCGAACATCTGCTTCTATCGTCGACACTCACTAGCAAAGTCAGATCTGCTGCTGTATGAAGCAGCCGCCCTGGCCACTCGCCTCCAGGGACCCTCTCATCCTGACCCTGCTGCTTCCACAGTAGTCTTTTCCGTGAGAGCCTCTCAGCTGCAGCCTGCTAAGCCCTGAAAGCCTACACCCATGCCGCGCAGGTGGCGTACATGATGGCGGCGACGGCGACGCTGGAGGCGCATTCGGAGGGCGGCTCGCCCGCCGGCGCACCTGGCCTTGCGCTGGCGGCGCAGTGCCTGCAGGGCGCGCGCGCCGCCGGGGACGCCCTGTCAGCGCGCGGTGCCGCGCCCGCCGCCGCCGACAAGTCCGCCGTCTACCTCCACGTCAAGGCGAGTGCTCGTTTTTGTTCCTGTTCTTTGATTTGCCTGGGGGCCTGGGGACTGACTGACAATTGGGTAGGACGACCTGGCCCTGGCTGGCTCAGGCGTACTTGAAGCCCTGACCTTTTCGCGGGCTGCCATGCCTGCCACAGGAGTTTGAGCTGGCGGGCTGCATGGACGACGCAAGCGCACAGCTGGCGGCGCTGCGGAAGTGCGCCGCCTCGCCCGCCTGCGGCGCCGAAACCCTGCTGGACCTCGCCAGCACGTGCAAAGGCGCGGCCGCCACCTTGATGCGCTGCCTAGCAATGTGGCATCGCTGCTGCATCAGGCGCTGCGCACCAGCCGAGGAAGTGCTGATGCCTGGCGGAGCGGCTGGAAGTGCTCCCGAACTGCCACGACGGCGCGATTGGCCGCTTTGACTTCAACGTGCACGTCATTTGAAATCCGTGTGTCCTCAGCAGGCAAGGGAGCGGCGGGCAACACGACGATCGAGGCGGAGGCGCTGCAGGGTGCCCTGGCCCGCATGCTGCAGGAGCCGCAGCCAGCGCTCGACAAGGTCGCGGTGGTGCGCATGAATTCCAACCTGCACACATCGTGGGGAGCTCAGCAATGTCTAATTTTCACTAATGCCACATTCTTTGTCCTGGCAAATCATCACAAGCTCGTTGCAGGCTCCTCAGTGGAGGGGTGGCGACTGGCTTTGCCTCATGAACAGTGTGGATTTTGAAGACTGGGTCCTGCGCTGAGGCGTTTCCGAGGTTTTGCGCAGGTGGTGCGGGAGCTCGTGCAGCTGGCGCCGACAGACGCGCAGAAGGCGCAGCACTTTCGGGACGCGGCCGACATGCTGGCCGCCCACAGAGCCGCCGACTACCCCCGCAGGTGGTCAGAGATGGGTGTTTATCCTGTGCGAGCGTGCTTTGTTGATGTGATGAAGTTATTGTGGTGATGTGGGTTGCCCTGCACCTCGAGCGTCAATGCTATGCTGCAGAACCTCCCATCCGCAGCCGTGGCGTCTCGAGCACAAATCTTCAGCCGTCGCAAACGCATTGGACAGTGATACAGGCTGAAGGAGCAGCAAACTCCTCCTGTCACCTACATCATTACATCGTCAACCACGCAGGGAGATGCAGTGGCTGGTGACCACGTGCTGGAATCGGGGGTGCCACCACCTCAACTTCGAGCGGTCGGACCAGGCGGCACCCTTTCTGGAGGCCGCGCTGCGCCTCCTCACCTGCTGCCCCGAGCTGCAGCACCGCAAGGTGCCGTGCCCCTGGAAAGCCATTGATGACAGCTCGACCACCTCGGAGCGCAGTGATTGCACTGTGAAAGACGCGAGTCTTCTAGTGCGAGCCGGACTGAATGCGTCTGCAGCGCAGCTGACCAGGGTACAATGCACAGGGGAACCCGAAACATTTGACCCCACCATGCACAGGACGCAATGCGCACATCGCTTTTTGGCGGCCTTGAGTATCATTGAATTGTCATCGTGATTCAAATGCTGCGCAGGAGGGCATGGAGGAGACGATGGCCAAGTACTTCCTGCTGCCCAAGACGCCCAGCCCCAAGACCGAGAGGACCTCCGGCAGGCTGCGGCGGGCCAGCCACCCGCCCCTGAACACGCTGGCGGCGGCGCTGGATGCAGCTGGCGAAGAGGCTTCGGGGGAGTCGCAGCCGCAGGCACCGCCGGAGCATGTGATGGCAGGAGGCGACGACGATGACGCCGAGATGAGTGACTCACCCCTGCATCTGGAGGTGGATGAGGAGTGAGCAGTGGGAAAGCTCTGGAGTGTGCCACGGCGCGCCGTGAGGGGGGAATTTCGACCAGTCGTTTCGGGAGCGTCGCTCTGCAGCGGTGAAACATTATGCTGTGCGTGAAGTCTCTGGGGTGTGTTTTTCATTAGGATCGCCGGCCCGCACAACTGATGTCGTGATAACCTTGCTCATGCTGTCCAACGGAAGAAGGTCTAATCGAACGGGGAATGCACTGCAGTCCTTACCATAAACGGTATATGTGTCGTGGGTGGCCAGAATCACTATGACTGCTGTGTCATAGCGGCGAGCCATCGCAACTATAGTGCCGCCGCGTCGAGTGCTCATGCGCAAATGCTGTCGCATTCGCACTTGTTGTTTTGCATGTGACATCCTTGAAGATCCCTCAAGGGACTCGTGCAGTGTGCAACCCCCGGAAGCAATTCGCCGCTGTGCAGACCTGCAGCGGTTTTGCACGGCCCCTGATGCTGCAGCTCGCAATCCACTTTCGACCCTGCAATTTGAACGCTGATGAGTAGCCTCTCGCCTGCAGCTTTCGGCCACAGGCAGCGTCACCGCGAGCTGCGAAACGTTCATTTCGGTCACGGGCGGCGCTCATCTAGGCAGCGTCGCCCGGCTTAGACAGCATGGACGCGTACTACAAGGTGAGGCGCTGTGATCGCCAAACATCCGCGGAAAGTCGTGCAGTCCCCGCCGCCACGAACCGCCCTCCTGGTCCTGGTGATGGCCTCTGCACATGTTTTGATGCATGCATCAAGCCGCTCGAAGCGGATCACGCCTTCCAGCTCGGTCGTCGCTCGGCTGTCAATCAGACATTCGTCCAGCAGTGCTGCTCTGACACCTGCGTTGCCTGCTGGCTTTTGACCATTGCAATCGACTCTTCACTGATGATGCAGGCGTGCAAGTCGCCGGTGGAGTCGGAATCCGCACGCAAGCGGAAGCGTCTCGTTTTGGCAGCCGATCATGATCTGTCGCCCGCTGGCTCGCCGCTGAACCTGTCGCAGCGCAGTGAGCAGACGATAGAGCAGGCGTTCGGGTCGCCTCAGCGGCTTCAGCGGCCACCGGTCACCCCAACGAAGCTCTCTCCACCAGCAGGCGAGCCTGCTTCATACAGTTCACATGAAAAAACCATCAGTCCTGTTCTGACGAGGGACTCTGCTGGCAGGAAGGGCGCTCATTGCGCGTGTGGATGTGTATGGATGGGGCCGATCCCCCTCTCAAGCGGCAGATGCTCCGTGCGTGCAGGTGCAAAGGGGACCATCAGGAGCCGGCGCGGCGCAGCGCTGGTCGCAGCAACGGGCGGCTTGGTGCCGCCGGCGCCCCGAGCCAGCGGCAGCGCGCTGAGCGGCGATGTACGGAGCAGGACGTACGATCTGCTCTCTCCGCAGCAGCCCCAGCAGCATCAGCAGCCGCCGTGGGGCTCGCCGCGGAGGCCGATGCGGCCGCAGCCGACGGTCATCGGCAGCCCATCAAAGCGGAGGCCGCCCACGACAGCGAGGCTGCAGTCGCAGCTGCCGGAGGAGCACGCCATGCTGCTGAAGATGTTCGGTGAGACCTTGAAAACCCTATAAAGAGCCCTGCAAACATGCAACTTGCTGTCCAGGTCCAGCAACACTAAGGAGGCGCTGGTGACAGACATTTCTGCTGTATCTGGCTGGGCCTCAAGGCGCAGGCTGACGTGCAAACATGACATGTCATGCAGCGGCGCTCCACAGCGTGACGGCGCTCATGCGGCGGCGCGGGCAGCGGTGCACCTACGAGGCGCTGCGTGGACCGGTCGAGGAGCAGTGTCGCCGCCGCTTCCTGGTGCCGCGCTCTCCCCCTCCCATGCTGCTGTGATACTTGATCCGAAAGCGCTTGGCTGTGCCCTCCGGCGCCTCGTGGATTGTGCCGTCCATGTGTTGAACTAAGAAGGCTTTTGGGACTTGGAGGTTGTCATGGGTAGAAAGCTGCAAAGAGGTGCACAGACATTCTGTGCGGGTGTCTGAGCGTTGGTTGGTTGAACGTGCAGGTCAAGCACCTGGCGCAGCTGCGACATGTGTTTCCCGATGCCATTCACTGGGAGCACGTAGCCATCGCGCGCGGCACACCGGGTGAGAGCCTCTGCCAGTCTCCCACTGATGCATCGGAAGCGCTGCTGCGCACGCCCAGGACGGCGGCGCCAGCATAGTGCTTCTGCTGATGCATACACTCCCATGCTGTCCAAAGCAGAAAGCGAATTGCCTCTGCCTGCTTCATAGCACCTGCCATCTGACACCTGCTTCCCTGACGCCTGTCTCGTGAAACATGCTGCAGGCATGCAGGGCATGTCGCCGCGGGTGGACATTCAGCTGGTGGTGGATGTCCGGTGCGACGGCCGCGCGTCAGACGACGATGCCCTCGGCAGCCCTGTCGTGGCGGCGGCGCTGCCCGGCGGCGGAGTACCAGTGGGCTTTGTCGGCAGGGCACCGGCGGCGGCGGCTGCGGCCTCAGACGCTGGCGCTGCGGGGTGTGTGCCGGCGAGCGCGGCGGGCGCCACAGCACACACAGCCGCTGGCGCTGCCGCGGCGGAAGCCGGCGCCCCCATGGCAGCATCAGTAGCTGCTCGCGGCAGCGCCGACGGCGGCAGCGCCGACAGCGGCGGCACCGCTGCGCGGCGCAGCCGCACGGCGACGGCAGCGACAGTGTCCGCGGCGGTCCCAGAACCAGCACCAGCATACGCAGCAGCGTCGCCGGCTGCGGCAGCGGCGGCGCTGAGCGGCGCGGAAACGCCGCAGCGCACGATGCTGGCCATGCGGGCAGAGATGGCGCACCGGCTGGCGCTGCAGTATGCCTCCCAGTACAGGTGCGCCTTTCTGTCCAGCTACCTGAAGTCCGCGATTGGACATAATTGATGCATCCTCTGTCTGCCTCGAAAGGCAGCTGGTGGAGGGTCCGGCAGCCGTCTTCTTGAGATGGCTTCGGCTGCTCTCACAGCCCTGCACCATCCCTGAGCGCCATCATGTGGCAGCGTCTGGAATTTTCCTATATTACCCAGAAATTGCCCAATATATCGAGCCGGCTCGATTAGGGATCCGCCATGCAACAGTCCCGCACACCGTACTTGGCAGCGCCACGACAGTACTGCCCAGTACATTGCAAACAAGCTCAGCCGGCCTGATGAGGGGATCCGCCAAGCGACGCGCAGGCACCAGCCTCATCGTGAACGTAAAGATAGAGATATCATTAACAGAAAGAGATGATTTTCATCCTTGCGCAGGGTGTTCCTGAACGCTGCGGGCGAGGACAGCGGGGACGTCCCGCTGGACGCGGAGCTGTGGGATGCGGCCTTCGTGCCGGGCGAGGTGCCGCCGGCGCCCCTGCCGCCGATGCCGGAGGCCGCGCCAGCGGGGCCTCTCGCCGGTGGCTACCTGTCGCCCGCGGTGACGGCGGCGGCGGACGGCGCGGCGCACCCGCCGCCGGCGCCCCAGCGCCCAGGTGCGCACCTCTGCCGAGCCTGCGTGTCGCCATTGAAGGCGGCAGCAATGAGCAAACCACACTCGAAGCTGCACTGCGTGCTTGGGTGCTTGATGGTCCCATCAGTGCCGGCTGTTTCGATTGGCTCCGGCCACGAAGAGCCAGTCCATCCAACGGCGATTCCCTTACGCGACGCCAGCCGACATCCCTTCCTGCGAAGGTCATCCCCAACCTTCTGCCATCGGCTCACCGCAGGCAAGGCGCCCGCAGCGCTGCACGCCGCGGGCGCCAAGCGGCCGCGGCGGCTGGCGTTTGGCGGCGACGGCGACCCTTTACCAGCCGGCGAGTCGTCCGGGCACAGCGCGGCGCTGGCGGCGGCGCTGCGGGATTACACTGTGCCAGAGGATGTGGCCCGGGCGTCGCTGACCGGCGCCCTGCCCATCTCCCTGCGCGCCCTGCAGGTACCCTTGTGAAGCTTGGTCACGGGTTCACAGCAATCTAGATTGCATATACAGGATCAAGTCCCTACCGCTGTCCATTTCCGTAGGGATTGCGTGTCGCTGTCTGGCGGCCTGCTTAACCTCCCTGCGCGCCCTGCAGGTGCGCACCGGCGCTAAACCCCCCGAAAATACACCGCTTGGCAGCACAGGTCCTTTTCTGGAAACGCAGATCACAGTGCTTGCTCCATTTGCTGCAATGGCTTTCACTCCCCATTGCAGCTTTGCTGTCCATGCACTGCGCTGCGCTGCTCTGCTCCCCGTGATCCTTTCCAACTGCTCTTGCTTACAGGCGGCGAGGGACAACGAGGTGGTCAGCCAGGAGGCGTTTGGACAGGACGCGGTGACGGCGCGCCGACGGCAGCACGCCGACTCGCAGCTGCTGCAGGCCTTCCGCTTGGTGCGCAGCCTCTTCGACAGGCGCCCCCGCGTGCAGCCGCTCTGCCAGGTGGGCCCTTCACTGCCTTCTTCTCGCATCTTCTTCTCGCATCCACTTGTGCTTCAATGATTGTCTGGTGGCACCAGATGACCAGCCGCACATCCGGCAGGCACTCACTGCAGTTGCTGTACGTAAGATCCGCTGGCAACACCCACGATTACTCAAGAGCCTACAAGGGCGTGCCGCTGCAGGTGCTGGGCGCGATGCACGCCGCCGGCAGGTTTGGCGACGCCGCCGCCTGCCAACTGCAGCTGCGGGTGCTGCAGGAGGCGGCGCCCGGGTGGCTCACGCTGCAGCCGGACGCGAGCGGCGGGGGCGCCGCCATGCTGGCGCTAGACCGCCGCATGCCGCTGGAGGGCGTGCAGCGGGGCGTGGCGGCCGCCATGCAAGCGGCGACCGCCGCCGAGGCGCAGCGCAAGGCCGGCGCCGCCGAGAGGGCCGCGGCGCGTGAGGCGAGGACCGGCGGACACACCGGCGACGCGGCGGCGGCGGGACAAGGCGCGACCCAGTGCGCGGCCCCCGGCGGCGGGACGGCCTCCGCCCGCAAGCCGGCGGCGGCCGCCGCGCCGCCGGCAAGTGGCGCTCCCCGCAGAGCCGCGGCGCGGCGGGTGACGTTTGGCAGCGCGCCGCCCGCCGCCGCCGCCGCCGCGTCGGCTGCCTCCTCTGGCCTGTCGGCTGCGCGGAGGCGCATCGATTTTGACGGGCCGGCCGCCGACGCGACGGCGGCAGCGGGCGGCCTGGCGGCCGAGGCGAGGGCAGCTGCCGGGCTGCCACCGATGCGCCGGCCGGCGCTCAAGCAGTCTGTGCCGCCTCAAGCATCGATGGGGCGGCGGGGTCCATCCAGGCAGGAGGCTCCTCTTGCGGAGCCTGAGGACTGGAAGCACCTGCCGGCAGGCTTTGGCCTCGGGCCCGAGCCATTCACGCAGTCCATGCGGTGAGCTGCCGACCGCTGGCGTGCGATTGGCGCTGCCAGCGAACAAAAGCATCAAGTCATGGCCTGCCGCATCGACACAGCGGCTGATGGCCCTGGCGTCTGAACAATGTGGCACGGCACAACGGCAGACAGCCGTGCACAGGCAGCGGCACATGCTGGATAATCGGCGACTGCCGATGCACAGTGGAACAAGCGCCAGCAGGCGATGTGTGTAATGGTCGCTGCACTTTGCGAACAACTTTGCATTGAGCTGAGCACAAGGTCGGCGGGAGCTCCTGCTGCAAAATTGCGCCAGGCGGCAGCTGGGGCGCGGCCAGCATTTTCAGCGCCATTGTCTGGGTTGCTGCAGCAGCAGGCTGTGGAGCAGAACAACTTGTAGCGCCAGATAGGTAGAGTTGCATTTGTGATACCCAGTGTTGTGTGTCAGACATCTAGGTATATTGTTGAGGCGCACTAGTTTTGGCGTGCTGCCAGGGTACAGCACGATTGAGCATCGAACAAGCATACGAACAAGCAGACCATTTCTCTGGATGTAAACAAGTAAGCGGCGCGGAATCACTTTTGAGACTGTCGCATGTTTTAAAGGTACAGCAAAACTGGATCATCGGTTCACCGTGAACGGTGCAGCTTCGAGCTTCTATTCACCCTTGTTCGCATTCCCCTGTGCGCCGAACACCGAAACCCTAACCTTTTGGATCAGTGCAGACTTGATGCGCACGATGTGCACTCAGTGTTGTGAGCAGTGCACCCCTCGAATGAATCGATCAACGTGGCCCCCGCACCCAGGCGGCGGGCCACAAGAATGTGCCATGCGGAGCATCTTCCGTCCCGTGCTGATGTACAAATGTCGCCCCCCAAACGTGCCGAAGCAAGTGCGGCGCCTGACGCCAGAGCGCGGGTTCTGGCTGGAAACAATTTGGGCGCAGCTCGAAGACAGTCTGCGCTGAGCCGCCTGCGCTGAGCCAGCAACCCCCCAAAGCCTCCGGGCACCGCGCGTCAATATTCTGTCGCCATGTCCACGGGGCCGTGCGCCTGCTCGTCGTGCTCGAAGGACGGCGGCCTCCGCGGCTTGTACATCACCTGTTCAAGGAAGCCGCGGGTTCAGCAGACGCAAGGCCTGAGCACAGCTTGTGTGCAACGGCATACGTTGATTCACTGGAGAATTCACAACCGCCAAGACGGCGCGCAGGTTTGCCGCAACCTAGTCTCAGCAAGAAAACATGGACCGGCAAAACACTTCGAGCTCCACATGGCAAAAACTCACCGTAGTGACATACTTCGACCGATATCGATGGGTCGTGCCGAGCACCAGGGCATTCACCTGCAATAGCCGCAGCATCGGGTATCAATGTTAAGACTGTGTGCAATCATAAGTGTCGCAATTGCAGAGCTCGAATGACGTTCAAAGCAATGTCTGCAATCCTCGCCATGCTCTGGCAGGGCAGATATGCTATGGTGCCTGTCACTGCCAGTCACTCTGGCACTGCCGCACCTGCGGCGAGGCGCGCTGGCAGTAGGTGTGGTTGAGGACCACGTGCTGGGGGCGCGGCAGCTGCGCTGTCGCGTCCATGGCTGGCGGCACGTTGAGCAGCGTCAGCTGCAGGTGCGCGGGCGCCGGCGACGGCTCCTTCGTATAGTCCTCCGCCGTCGGCAGTGGCTGCGTGTAGCTGCGGCAGCCAACAGGAACGTATCTCAGATATGATACATACGGAAAAGCTAACAGGTGGACAACATGCGAGAGGTGCATCCAAGGCTGCGGTCAGCTGTCAGGCGCCTGCACTTGGCAGGCCTGCGATGCCGCGGAATGAAGCCTCAGCCCCCACTTCTGCTGGCGTTGGCATCCTCAGCCCACCCCGCTGTGCTCCCTGCCCGCCCTGCGCTGTCTTTCCTTCACGCGCCGACTTCCTCGAAGCGTGACTACGTCAGCGGGGGCGGCACCTGGAGGGCGGCGAGGGCGGCGGGTCGAAACCGCTGAGGCTGTCCAGGTTCTCGGGCACATACTCCTGCACCTCCAGCACGTTGTTGACGTTGCCGCCCTCGTCGTACATCGCCGGCTGGTCCGGCGCATACTTCCACTCCCCGTCCACCACAAACTTGTACTGCGCAGCAGCGGACGAGACAACGCTTCCAGAAACACTTCCAACTGTTTCGTAACGGCAGTGATTCAAGGCGGCTGGTCCGGCGCGTACTTCCATTCCCCCTCCACTGCAAAATTGTACCGCGCGGTCGGCAGGATCACCACACGATAAGAACACTGTGCTGTGCAGGCGGTGGGAGGAAATGTAGATTGTGATGACCGACGTCTTGGCTGTGAGTACTCGCTTGGTTCCAATACCGCCTTCTTGGGTGCAGTGCACCAGGTCCACTGGTGCAGGTGGACCCAGCTGTGCTTGGCCAGGTTCCCTGTCGGCCAGGTTCCCGGTTGCGCACCTGGTAGACGCCCGGCGGCAGCAGTTTTACGATGGTGAAGTCCTTGCCGGACCGCTGCATCGCCTGCCGCGTCGTCCAGTTGTCGAACGACCCCTCCACCTTCACGTGACTTCCCCCGTGGGCCCCTGCACGCGAGGTACCACACAATTTCCATATCTGTACCTCACTGTTGCTGAATGCGGAAGTGTTTTGACGAGATTGCAGAGCGGGCGTGCTCACGCTCAATTCGCCCCTTCTCAGCAGGACCTTGTCCAGAGAGGTGCAGGACTTGTCAAAGTGGGCAGGAGGGAAAGCTCTCACATATGATGACTGTGGGCAGCAGCTTGGGCTGCGCGGGCCAGCCGGCCACGCCGCTGTATTCGCCGTTGTGCGGCCCGACCCCTGCCGCCGACTGCTGCGGCGTCATGGGCAGCTGCGGGCTGTACGTGAGAGGCGACCCGGGCATGGGCGGCGAGCCAGTTCGCATGGAGTCGCCTTGCGGCGCCAGCTGGTCTGTCGTTGAGCGCTTGGCGTGCGCATTGCCCTGCGGCCAGGCAGGTATGACGACGCGTCGGCACGGACTGTGGTGTGGTTTGATGATGGGGATTTCCTCTGACGTATCTGGCGCAGCACAGAGCTCCACCTCCAGCACTGCTGACTGCGTTTGCCGCACCAGGCCTCGGGGACTGGCAGGTGGTTTGAAGGTCATGCATCGCCGGTCTGGGTGCGCACTGTGTCGCGCACTTCCTGCATGCAAGCATGCATCTGGCAGAGCTTCAATTGCTCACCATTCTAGTGCGCCAGTGCGCTGGCTGCGATCCAAGCTGCTGGCGAATAGCACTACATAGCTAATCGTCCGCAGCACTCCCGTGTCTCACTATCCGATGCACGAGCCCGCATGCATGGCCGTGTAATGAGTGCGGTTCTGCTGCTCGTCACGCTGGCTGTGACAAGTGCTGAACCCAAAGCAGCAAGCGTGCCAGCCTGCGTTCTTTCTGAAAAGTTTCAACTACTTCAACGCCGTTTGCGCCAAGACTTGGTGATGATTGCTCAGAGATCTGCAGACGATGTCAGTCAAAGTGCAAATTCAAGCTCACAACACTGTTGCTGTGTGTGTTGCGGCATGTGTTGTCCACCCGCAAAACCCTCACCAGCTTCACAAAGTACTGGCGAACACGACTGCTAAGCACTGGGCACTTGCACGGCCGCGCACTTCTGCAGCAGGCCAGTAGTATCAGCAGCGCCAGCAAAGCTTCCACTCGTGCAAAGAGCGCTGCGCCTGCGAAGCCGAGGCCACTGCTGAGTCGCGTCGACTTGCTGCACAGGGTGCGACGCGGCCTTCCGAGAGTCATTTATTGGCTGTCTGTGCCGCATATTGCCCGCTACGATGCTGAAAGGCTGACATTGGCTATTGCAGGTGTCTACAAACAATGGCGCAGCAGCAGGCTGCGGCGCAGGTGGCGAAGCTGCTCAGCAGAGTGGGGAGATGGGCCGTCGTCCTGGGTGTGGGTGGCAGCGCCGCGCAGGCGGCTCTGTACACAGGCAAGGCGATGTTGCGAGTCCTGCCTGATGCCTGCATGCATGCACGGGGCATGGAGGATTGAGGGCATGCCGCTGCCGCTGCCGCCACTGGCCTGCACTTGGAGTACTGGGACAGCGATACTGTTGAATCATGAACACGCCCATCACGCATTCGTGCGTCCTCGTTTGGGCAATGTGCAACGAAGTCCAGGGTGTCACCACCTGCGGATTGCGTGAATCACAAGCCCACAGACATGTCGTCATGCGGCCTCGATGCGTGCGCTGCAGTGGACGGCGGGGAACGGGCTGTCATGTACGACCGGCTGTCGGGAGTGCTGCCGCAGCCGATCGGCGAGGGCACGCACTTCCGCATCCCCTGGCTGCAGATGCCCACCATCATGGACGTCCGCACCCGCCCGCGCTCCATCAGCTCCATCACCGGCACAAAGGGTGTGCAGCCGGACTGACACAACCAGCATCTTGTGCTGGAGTTGTGCGCGCATTGGAAGCTTCATCCTCCTGTACCACGCCTGGTTTTGCGGCGGCTGAGCGGGTGGATGCGGATCGAGCTTTTGACAATCTGCGTCACGCATTGTTTGCTTGTGTGGTTCTCTCATGTGACCTGCCTGTGCACTGCGCGTCCGAGGGCCGACGATTTTTTTGTCTTCCTCCCCGCAGACCTGCAGATGGTGAACATTACGCTGCGGGTTCTGTCAAAGCCCAGCGTGGAGCAGCTGCCCGAGATCTTCAAGGTACTGCCCAGACCGCATATTTCTTTTCTGTACAACTCACATTCTCACACGTGCTTTTGAGCCACATGTCAGCTACATGCCACATGTGTTGTTGCGCCGCTTGACTGACTCAAATCTTAGGTTTCTGTCTCGTCAAACAGATGATTGGTCAGAGGCTGCACACTGTTCTGTGCAGAACCTGGGCACAGACTGGGATGAGCGGGTGCTGCCCTCCATCGGCAACGAGATCGTGAAGGCCGTAGTTGCGCGCTACAACGCCGAGCAGCTCCTCACGCAGCGTGACAAAGTGTCCAAAGCGGTGAGCCGTGCAGCTGTCGTCCGAAATACCTTGTCTAGGACCTCTCTGGCGTCTGCTCATGGTGTTGCCCGCCAAGAATGTCTCGCGCACTGCGTGACGTCATTGCTTTTCGTCCTGTCCCTCTGCCTTCGCAAGCCTCAGGCTCTCACACCATGTCGGTATGCACTCGCAGGTGCGGGAGAGCCTGACGCAGCGCGCGACAGAGTTCAACATCCTCTTGGACGATGTCGCGATCACGCACCTGTCCTTCGGCACAGAGGTCCGGACTTTTTCCTCCCAGTTGCATCGCCCTGGCCACTTATTTAAAATGTGTCGCGCTATGACCAGGAGCGTTCTCATCGGCTGTTCGCAAAGCAAACACTAACTTCCATTATTTGATGCACTGAATTTTGTGGTTCTTTCTCGTCTTGCAGTTCACGAAGGCTGTCGAGTCGAAGCAGGTTGCGCAGCAGGACGCTGAGCGTGCGCGCTTTGTCGTCATGAAGGCAGACCAGGTGCGATTTCAATTTCTCCACCATCGCCACCCCCCTGTCATTCATGCTGCCTTTCTGTGCAGCACACACACCTGCTGCCACTTCAATGCACTGTCAAATGGTCAGCTATGATGAGCCAGAAGAGCAAGTCAGGACAGCCGGTTGCAGACACATAGGCAGTGGACTGATGCACAAGCTTCTGCGCGAACCCACAGGAGCGGAAGGCAGCCGTCATCCGGGCAGAGGGCGAGTCGGAGTCCGCGAGGCTCATCTCGGAGGCGACCAAGGTCGCGGGGCCGGGCATGATCGAGCTGCGCCGCATCGAGGCGGCCAAGGACATTGCAGACAAGATGGCAAAGGGCCGCAACATCGCCTACCTGCCCTCCGGCAACAACATGCTGTTGGGTCTGGGCACCGGCGGCCAGTGAGCCGGCGGGCTGCACTGATATCGCTGCTAGGAGCACTGGCAGCGCCTCTGGTTGCTGGGACGTGCGCTTGCGCGGTTGGTAGCACAGCGCCACATGATGTCTCTTCCACAGCCTGGTGTAAATCGCCACACAATGTGTTAGACCTGAAAAGACAGACAGTCTTGCTGTTATGGACGTGCAAGGTCCAAGGTGACCGGCATGCTCGAAAGCATGACTGTCAGATGAGAAAGGGGAAATTCAGAGGGCAGCCCTATTAGACCGATTGGGGGAACAGTTGCCCTTCGATGGACGCGCCCCTCAAGCCCGAAACATTCCGCTGGTCCAGGTACTGTGGTGCAGAGGACACATCAATTAGGAGCGGAAATTCAATTCAGATCGCTCGGCAGTGACCGCTGCAGGAGGCTGCTCAAATGCACGCGGGACTGTTCGTCGCCATCTTGGGCGTTTCACTGCACTTTGGCCTTGCCTCGGCGCTCGTGGGCAAGCTTGACCCCTGCGCAGCTCCAGGGAAATTATCAAAGGTATCAAGTCCGGACTGCATGAGTTGGCCTGGTAATGGCTGATCCACGACATCTCACGCGACGAGTCTCCTCTGCAGGGTCGAGGCTTCTTCATCGGGCTGGCATTCTGGCCTGGAGGCACACTAGAAGACTGGGGTCCAGTGGTAAACTCCACAACAAAACAGCTGGGGTTGCAGCCCTGTCTCACGACGACAGCATACAACAATCAGACCAACGCCACGCACCAGGAGTACTTGGTGAGTCTGCTTTGGCGAGCAATGTCCAGTCAGCAGCGCTGAACTCAGATTTTGCGTTCAACAAACCGTGTTCCTCCTACAGATTGAGCAAGGCGTGGTTTTTTCGACGTATGAAGTGCGGGTAGACCGCATGACGGTGCTTCGCGGGAATGCCACAGAGCAGCAGCTGCTGCTGCCGCCAGCCCTCTCGAATTCGACTCGAGTCGTCAGCATGGTGGCTTTCAGGTACTCCAATGACTGCATAGGCCGACACATTTGTCAAGCACAGCTGTTCTCTGGTGACGGCTGTTTGCCTACGCTGTCGACGCTGCACGCATACCGTCATCTGGTGCCACACTGCAGGGGCAATGTCAGGACACCTGCAAGGTATTTTCAGAGCGCAAACGCCAGTCTCACGGCAGGCACTGGCACCGTGCGTGAGCTTGCGGTCATTGCGCGCGTAGGTGCGCAGACGTTGCTGCTGCGCCACTTTGCACCGCCAAGTCTCGTTGTTGTGTGCTCGGGCGCCTCAGAGCGTAGGCCCGCCTGATCCCGCACCTGTGAATGCAGAAAAGGGACAGCTACAGGACCTGCAGTGGAACGACGTGACCTGCGGCGCGTGCGGCGGGCGTGGGTCGAACCGCTGCATCACGGCGGTGTCCTCTGACGCCACGCAGTACTCCTGCAGCGGCGAGTTCTAATCACCTTTTGCAACCCTTCCACCCTCAGTTGTCCACCTGCATGCACCTTTTTGCGAAACTGGAGTTTTCTCCCAGTTTTATGCTGACAACCTGCGTTTTTCGAACGAACAGTCTCGGGCAATTGCACGTCATTGCTAACGGACCCCTGCCTGCCGTCCATATACCTGGGGTTCTCCGGCAGTGACAAATACCAGCGCACCTTCCAGTCGGGCTATCAGATCACGAAGATCAACTCGTTCTCGCTGGTAGCCTTCTACCAGCGCGCCGCCTCGACGGTGCGTCGTAGAACTGTCTAGGTGTTTGGACTGCATTCTGCCGGCAGCCGCCATTGCATGATAGCCTGTGATGCAGAACTATGATGATAAAAGAATGCGAAATTGACAGCGGCATCTGCTAGCTGAGCTGAAACAAGTTGGCTGCGGTGCTTGCAGCTGGCTGGGATCTACCAGACCATTGCGACTGGCGGACTGGGCAGCACCGGCGTCAACGACGGCGGCATTGGCCAGGGCGGTGGGGACGCTGGCGGTAACGCGCCTGCCGCCTGATAGAGGAATCGAAGTACCTCTGCGACACCTCTTTGTCGCAGGGACGTGCCGCGGACAGTATATTCAATGGCCTTGCTCACGACTCAATAGTGCTCGCAGACTCGCAGCCCCCTGCGGCATGCGTTGCTTATTTTCTGCACGGCGTTTTTTCTCCAGCTGCACAGCGGGCTCAGTATTGTTCCAGACTTTTGTGCAGCTCTATCTATCCGGGTTTCAGTCATGGCCGGAAATATTTCGGATGGATGTTCCTACCCAGAAGTTCTGGCGGTCACCGGCGGCGCGAGGACACCCGCCCACTGGCGAATTACTTAATTCCATTAGGGCTTACTTCAGGTGCACGTCGCGCAATGCGCATGCGCGCAGAAGCTATTTTTGCTGCTGAACATATCGCATTAGCTGATTGCCTGTGATTCGAGTCTCTTCTGTGCAACGCCAAGACCCACTGCCGCGAAGCTGCATTTCTACGGCCAATCGATCGCACAACCACCAGCAACCAGCAAATATGCAGGGTCAGGACTGGTGAGTGCGGTGTCACAGGCTCGCTTGCTTGAATCCATAACGCTCAGCAGAAGCTGTTAGCGGTGAAGTGCGGCTTACGCGAGTTGGAATCTTGCAAGAGGCATTGGAAGGTGGCTGACCTGCTGAGTTTGCTTCTGCCGCAGGGAGACGACCGTCATCCGGAAGAAGCGGCCGACCGCCTCTCAGCAACAGTCTAGCGGCGCAGTCAATGCGGTGAGCCCTGAAACTGTGGAGTTTTGTCGCAGTTTAATTTTTTGTGCCGCGCTCTCCTGTTGGCGGACTTGCGATGGTGCAGGACATTGCCGCCGATTGGTGGCGCGCCGAGACATGCAAGCGCAATGACGCTCGAACTGTCTGACCATGCAGGCTCTCAGAAGCGGCGTTGGTGTCGACACGCTGAAGAAATGTGAGCTGCGCTTGATGGAGAACATTCTGGGACATCGCATCATGATGCAACATGTCATATGCAATGTGGGCTTGCTTTCGACCAACTAAAAGCAGCTCTTGCGAACTTGTTCTTAGAATGGTGCCTGCTTGCGTCAACAGAGTTATGAGACCCGTGCATCATGTCGCCGCAGTTGACGCCAGCAAGAATGCAAAGGATACCCTGGGGCAGCGGGCAGCCAAGCTCGATCGGGAAACAGACGAGCTTAAGCGTGAGTTTCGAATTTCTTGGTGCTGCACGGATAAGAGCCCGCGTGCAAAATGCTGGCGGTCATGCGCAATCGCACCAGTCAGTGCCTGAACCACACCACAATGTGTTTCATGTGGGTTACGCCACAACGCTCACCACGGACTGAACACTTGTCTGATGCGCAGACGACACGGTGTCCTCTGAGCTGAAGAAGCAGATCATGTCGGCGCGGCTGGCCAAGAAGCTGACGCAGGCGCAGCTGGCAAACACGATTAACGAAAAGCCGCAGATCATACAGGAGTACGAATCTGGCAAGGTGGGCCGCGCTGCTCTCGTGTGCGGCTGTGTGCAGCTGCATGTTGCATAAGTGATGGTCCTGTTCATCCTCTGCTGTGCAAGGCCAGAGACACATAAATAAACACGCCCTTGAGGCTTGCATGCGGATGCAAATCAGATGCGTGTGAACCAGAAGCTAATGCGCTGGTGTACTGACCCCTCTTGCAGGCCATTCCAGACGCCAAGGTCCTCGGCAAGCTGTCGAGGGCGCTGGGCGTCACGTTGAAGAAGAACCCCCCTGCCAAGAAGTGAGCAGGGACAGGAAGCTCTGGGACCGTCTCAGCGCTTTTGTGGTTCGATAGGTGGTCTGCCTGATCAGCTCTTTTGACAAGCAATGAGGACCAAGAACAATCATTGTCTTAGAAACCCTCGGAGGCACCTAGTATATCCGACGAATTCATCAAGCCACTTGTACGCTTCAAATCCAGCCACATGCTTTTCGTCTTTGGATGGAGGCCGATGCATGGAGCTTCCTCAGATGAGCGAGTTGAACGCCGAGTCCTGCGGCTGGGCTGCCTTCGGCGGGCCGGGGAAGCTGCCGAGCGAGGGTTGCTGCTGCGGCTGCGCCTGGCTGAACGGCTGCGCCTGGCTGAAGGCACCGAAGTCCCCAAAGCCATCCTTCTGCGCCAGCGGCTGCCCCAGTTTCGGCTGCCCCATGCCGGGTGGCTGGCCCAGCTCCGGCACCGCCGGCTGGTTGCGCATGCCGCTGGACATCTGCTGAGACGCCAGCACGCCTGACATGCCGCTCCCCGCACCGCCTGACAGCAAAGAAATGTCCGCACATCAGCAGCTCGGCCAGGTGGCTGCTGCAAAGGCGTCCATTTTCTGTAGATTGTTCTGGTGCAAGGCCGCAAAAGTTCAGACAGGACAAGTGATCTTCCAACGGATTATCATGCAAGCGAGCAGAACTGGCCGCACTCCGATTAATGGGCTGAAAGTCAAAGATGTCGTCTGCGGCGGCGGCCGCGCCCGGCAGCGGCGGCACTGAGACGGTCGGCGACACATCGCTGGCGAAGTTGAAGGCCTCGGCCTGCGCAGCACATCTTATTCAGTGCCCTCTGCGCATACTACACAACTCGAACACGTGTGCTCAGCTGGTCTTCGGCATGACGAGCGACTGGTGCTCAGGGTGGGCTCATTATTTTTTCGTACGCGCCACACTGATATGCCAATCAGCCAGGGGAACATGGCGCGGCGCGGCGCACCAGCGTGTTGGCCTTTGCTGTGGGCGCCGGCGCCGACGGCTGCGGCGCCGCCACGGCACCGATCTTTGCAGGCTCGTACGCCGTCCGCGGCAAGGAGGAGGTGCCCGGCCGCGGCGAGGACGTCGCCGAGCCGGCCATGCCGGTGACAGCAGCAGCGGCGGCTGCGGAAGCGCCGGCGGGCGCGTCCAGCGCACTCAGGCTGCTGCTGGAGGAGGCCTTGCTGCCGCCGGCTGCGCTGCTGCGCTGCGCATCCAGCGCTCCCAGCACCTCCCGCACCGAGCTGCAGAGAGTTTCACGTCATTCTGACGTGAAGTTCTGATTTTTCCTTCACAAATCTGAAACATAACATAACAAGCGAAGACTGTGAAAGCGTGCTGCACTGCATGCACAGCAGAAGTGCGCGGCGCAATGCCTGCGCATGCTCCCAACACCTTCACCACATGAAACTGCGGCAGCCGGAGCTTGACACAACGCGCAGGACATCTGAAACCCATGACCTCCCAAAAGAGCGCACCGCATGGCGGTGGCGTACTGCTGCGGCGTGAGGGCGGACACGGCGAGGCAGGGCGTCATGACGGGCAGCGCGCTCTTGGCGCCCTCTGCCGCGCCCCACTGCTTGGCGACGCTCGCGCCCAGCCCCACCACACACATCGTCGTGCCTGGCGTGTGGTCCACGCTGATCACCTGGGGTTTATGTGGATTAACAGCTTGTTGGGAAAGGCGCAATGCAGTCACTTCCTGAGGAGCATGGTGGCGCGCACCAATGTGCAAGCTGTGTCAGCGCAATCCCAGCCGCAAACCCCTGGTGCAAACAGAACGTGTGTCCAGGGATGAGCTGGCTGCCCGTTTTGAACAAGCACAACACCCTGCTGCGGTCATAATCTCCTCTACATCACCTCGCCTCTATCAAGCCGAAAATGTCATTCTGTGCTGCTCCCACCTTGCCGCAGATGGACATCATCTTCTGTGCCTCGTCCACCTCGATGGAGGGCAGCAGCTTGCCCATGGCCAGCAGCGCCGCGGTGCGCACCCCTGCGCTTGTCGTGCTCAGGCACAGCCCGCACACCCGCGGCAGCAGCTCCGCCTGCCGACGTGTCCGCATTGCACCACAGTGAGCTAGTGTTCAAACCTCCTTGATGTGCACTTGGCTTTGAAGCGTTGCACCCATGTATCAGCACTTTCGAATGCGCCAAGCGGCTTCGCACCTTGAGGTCCTCATACGCGACGATTTCAGCCACCATTGGCACCGCCTTCACCATCTCCTCCTGCGCCTGTGCATCGCCTGCGCTCACACAGCGGGCACAGTGGTGAGGAACGAGGCGGCATGCGCGCAGACTGCTTGGCGCGGCAGGAGCCGCATCGCCTGCAGCGACACCGGCAGCGGCATTGCAACTGTGCTATATGCCAGCAGAGATTTGAGCCGCATCGTTCAGCTGGCTATGGTTGGGTTCCTGCACCGAGGCCAGGGCAGGCGCGCCTTGGTCGGCGGAGCGGACGAGTAGCGGCACGATGAGCTTTTTGACGGCCTCCGGCGGCATGGTGCTCGCCAGCAGCGCCGCATTGCGCGTGAACACCAGCAGTGCCTCCCCCTGCCATGTGTGTTAACACACGCGCTGTCAGCGCCGGCGGTGACATAGCCGACATGGCCGGAGCCTTACTCCGGAGTGGTGCACACTGGTGAAACAGCAATGAAACAGGGTGTGCATGACTACTTGCATGTTTGCCACACCGCCTGCGCAGCGGTGACAAGCGGTGGAGCGGCGGTGGAGCGGCGGTGCAACAGGGCGTGCAGGACAAAGGCGACTGAGCCGCGAGGGCGCGGACCTTGGCGGAGGTGGCGATAGGCAGCAGGGAGGGCAGCGTCCAGTCCAGGAAGTCGGGCGTGTCCTGCGCCGGGATGATGGCCAGCACCAGCGGCAGCACCAGCGCCTGCGTCGCCTCGTTGCGCAGCTCCGCCAGCAGCGGCGGCAGCACCTGCGGGGAGGCACCATCAGGTTTGAGAACAATCCCCAATGCCCACGTGGCTCATTCCTTGCAGCTCCGCCAGTGGCGGGTGCGGCGTCTGCGGGCACCAGCAAGCTCCCCAGTCAAGACTCAGCTAAATGCCCAAATGGGAGGCCCGCCGCTTGGCGCTCCTCTCAGCAGCAGCGGCGGCACCTTGACGCACCACCACCACCATTGAATGCTCAGATGACGGTGCACCAATCTGCTCCGCTTCTCTTCCGGCTGCCTGAGACCGACAGGCACTCCAGGAGAGCCTGCTGACGATGATGACCCTACTATTTGATGTGTGGATTCCATGCAGGCGCAGTAGCCGCAAAGTTTGCTGCGGAGGTACCCCCACCTCACTAGCGTTCACCTCTATTGTTGACCCCAGCTCTTGCACTCAGGGCAACCCACAGCTACTGAGCCTGGCACAAGCTACGAGGGGGATAAGCCTTCTCCTGTTTTGCTCAATTTGCTCACCTTGTAGCGCTGCACACGGGCGTCAAAGCGGGGCCAGAACTTGGCGGCATCCTGCACGTGGCCGTCAAAGCGGGGGTCAAAGCGAGAGTTTGGCAAAGCAGAACTTGGCAAGTGGCCAGAGGACACAACATGTCAAAGCGGCTAGAACTTGTCAAAGCGAAACATCTCAAAGCGGCCAGAACTGGTCAAAGCAACGGGCCAGAAACTGGCGGCAGCAGAACCTTGCGGCATCAGGACTTAGCGGCTTCAAAGCGGGAGCCAGAACTTGGCGGCATCAGCGCAAGTTCGCTTCAAAGGGCTGTTACCTTCAGGAAGGCGGCCTTCTGCAGGTTGTCCCGCTGCAGCAGGTTGTCCAAGAACCGCAGCGCCCGCACTAGCACGTCGTCCTGCACCAATGCCACGTCTACTTCAGACAGAGTCAAGAGGAACAACAGTATAACGACGTCGAACGCGGCCGCTGCGCCTGACCGCAGCTGTGCAGGAGGCGAGCGCCTTGTGGCATCAGCCTGTGTCGACTGACCATCGAGCGCGACACTGCTGCATGCGGCAGGGATGCACCGAGACATTGGCCTGGATGACGCGCGACAGGGCAGACAGGTCTCGTAAATCGCCCAGCGCGCCTGCGCGTGCGAGCGGCAAGTTATTTAGGCCACGGAAGCACCTGGAAGTAGGTGGCGCCCTGGAAAGCGCCGGCAGAGGGGCGAATGGAGGCGGTGCCGGATAGCAGCTGCCGCAGCACGGACTGGAAGCCGACATTCACGGGGCTGAGGTCCATGAGTGCCAGTCCCGACACGCGTGCCTGGTGGTCCATCACGCTGCAGCCCGGCGGCATGAGGGGCCGCCCCGCCAGCAGCTCGTACGCGATGGCGCCTGCCGACGGGGAAGCGGAACTTTCAGAGGAAACATGCAGAAAGCTGTCAACGGCGGTGTGCACAATCTGCGGGGGGCAGGATGGGTGAGACACATGTGACAACGTTTTGGGGCCTTTCCATTGCTGCCTGTCGAGAGCCGCAGCGGTGCCGGCGCCGGAGCTTCCCCCGCCGTCCGCCCCGCGATGAGCGACGCAGCAAAGCATGTGCAACGGAGGCGAGGGTCGCCGCACCTAACGAGAACATGTCAGAGGCGGGCGACAGCGGCGGCGGTGCCGAGGCGCCGTTGCTGGCGATCAGCTCCGGCGCCACGTAGCCCAGCGGCGGCGCCAGCAGCCGCCCTGAGGCGCTCATGTCCGCATACTCGAATGTGCGGCTGCCCGCCGCGTCATCCACCGAGTACTGCACCTGTGATATTTTTTGTGCAGACCCGTTCACATGTCATCGTGAGTCCCTAACCAAAGGTCACGGGCTGCTTCACGTGGTGCAAACTTGGCAAAATTGTTGTTCCCCTGTCATCGCGCATGCACTGCAGCAGACGCGAAGTGAACGTGCACGTGGCGCCATCACAGGATTGCGATCAGATGCAGAGGGGCACTGCAACGTGCCTGGACGCAGAAGGCGAGCGAGGCGAGCTTCCAGGCGCCGCCGCCGGTGAGGAAGATGGCTTCCGGGCACAGCGCGCAGTGCACCAAATTCGCCTCCGCATGCAGGAACTGCAGCGTGTCCGCCACCTGCAGATGTGCCAACACTCTTTGCTCCTAGGACTTCACTCTTGGGTTTCTTGTTGCGCATCCGTTCACCAAGCGCCTCTCTTCATGCGCTGTGCCAACACTGTTTGCTCCTAGGACTTCACTCTTGGGTTGCTTGTTGCGCATCCGTTCCCCAAGCGTCTCTCTTCATGCACTGGCCTGTTGTGGTGCACGATGCGCTGCTGCCTTTCTGAAAGGGCTCATCCACAGAGTTGCAGCCCGATGCGAGCAGGACAAGGTAGGCCAAACAAAGTAGGCAGAAACAAGGTAGGCAGAACAATACACCCTACCTGCAGGAGGCCGTGCTTGCGCTCCAACTCCGACATCTTCAGGCCCTCGTGCGGCTGCGCTGCCGAGCGCGGCAGGCCATCATACTCGCGCAGCACGTTTACCAGCGAAAGGATGATGGGCTCCGTAACCAGCACCATCTGTGGATTGCATTAGAAGGGATGATTGATGTAGTCACTGGAGCGCACTGACCA